>Ga0123354_10020962_pt1 | contig 10289 bp, 3 predicted proteins | sample TergutLab28metaG_2_FD_97872 | JGI IMG/M metagenome (GOLD analysis project Ga0123354, IMG submission 97872) | Labiotermes labralis P4 segment gut microbial communities from Petit-Saut dam, French Guiana - Lab288 P4 | ecosystem: Host-associated > Arthropoda: Insects > Digestive system > Gut ...
CATTTAAATTAGTTATCAATCACTGGACTAACGAAATCTTGTAGCATATTGTAGTTTCTTCAGGCCAACATCTGGGTCTGAGTTTTTCGACACATTCACGAATATTCTTCTCCTCAGAATATTCCCACTATAAAACATTTATTCACGAAAATTGCTTAGAAAACTAAAATGACAAATTCCAGGAGAACCTCTCGCGGCCCGGCGGTTGGGAAACACTGGTCTACACATATAATTTTAATTCCGATCCGATGGAGCACAGGGTAACCTCATGGCTTCCATGCAAGGGATTTCCCTGAAACTCCATACCTGGTACTTTTCGCACATGCCCTACTATTGTTTCATTTTAGTTCCGATCGGTTAATAATGAAGGGTACTTTACGTGGAAAACAAAGTAATTTCTCAGCTATATTTCTGCTTCCATTCCAGGGATTTTTATTAAAAAAAAAAACCACACTCTGCACCCTCCTCGTATTCCCTACACACTTTGCCCTTGACATCGTCTGATGACTAAAACAGCAGAATTTTGAAAAGTGAAGCGAAATCCTTTGGATGTCTTAAATGAAATTAAAAGAAGAAGAAGAAGAAGAAGAAGAGGACGAAGAATAGGAAGAAGAAGAAAAAGAGGAGGAAGAGGAAGAAGAAAAGAACGAGATGAAGAAGAGGAAGAAAATAAGGAGATGAAGAAGAGGAAGAAGAGGAGGAGGGGGAAGAGGAGGAAGAGGAAGAAGAAGAACACGAAAAATAGGAAGAGGAAGAAGAAAAAGAGGAAGAGGAAGAAGAGGACGAAGAAGAAGAGGAGGAAGAGGAAGAAGAGCAAGAAGAAAAAGGAGAGGAAGAGGACAAAGAAGAAGAGGAAGGAAAAGAAAAAGGAGAGGAAGAAGAAAAGAAGAAAATGAAGAGGAAGAAAAGAAGGAGATGAAGAGGAAGAAGAAGAAGAGGAGGAGGAAGAGGAAGAAGACGAAAACTAGGAAGAGGAAGAAGAAGAAGAAGAGGACGAAGAGGAAGAGGACGAAGAAGAAGAGGAGGAAGAGGAAGAGCAAGAAGAATAAGAAGAAAAAGGAGAGGAAGAGGAAGAAGAAGAGGTCAAAGAAGAAGAGGAAGAAGAAAAGGAAGAAAAAGAATAAGGAGAGGAAGAAGAAAAGGAGATGAAGAAGAGGAAGAAAAGGAGTTGAAGAAGAAGAAGAGGAGGAGGAGGATGAAGAGGAAGAAGAGGAAGAAGACGAAAAATAGGAAGAGGAAGAAGAGGAGGAAGAAGAAGAGGAAGAGGAAAAAGAAAAGGAAGAACAGGAAGAAGAGGAGGAGAAGAAAAGGGGAAGAAGAAGAGGATGAGGAAGAGGAGGAAGAAGAAAAAAAATAAAAAGAAGAAGAGGAATAAAATTATACACTTTGATTCAAATTAAGTCAGTGAGTCATGCAACATGTAGATATGTTTGTTTGTACATAAAGGCAGCTGCCAACAGCGTTATGTGAGATTGATACTTTTCATATGATTTTTTTTTAAATCAAACATAAATCAAACACCATAGCATCATTTACATTGTCTGCCCTCCACCATACAAATTACTGATTGTGCAACTACAGTGTGTTTTGGTCTACCTGTGAGATCACTGTCTATCAAATTACACAATTGGGCCTAACTGTTAGTTAGAACATGTTATGTATATTAGATATATTTTTTTCTAATAAAAATGTAATGACATGCAGTCACATGTCATTTATTCTTATAATAACACCAACTAGATGCAATAATTTCTCAAATTTATTTTTGGAATAAAACTCTACATATTTCGGACATTTCCTCTGTCCATCATCAGGAGTTTTTCACTGTACACACACAGCAATGGTATATGTCATACAGGTTTGCTGACAGCTTGCGAGCAGGATCAGGACGGAACAAGTTCCGTCCTGATCCTGCTCGCAAGCTGTAACTGTAACCTGTATGACATATGCCACTGCTGTGTGTACAGTGAAAAACCCCTGATGATGGACAGAGGAACTGTCTGAAACATGTAGAGTTTTATTCCAAAAATAAATTTGAGAAATTAGTGCATCTAGTTGGTGTTATTTTAAGTATTTATCACCTGAATGTCAAACATGTCATTAACTTGAATCATTTTATGTACACTTAAAATAATTTATCTTGAATCACTTCTGTCCGTTATGTGTTGAAAGTCACGCAGTCATTTCTGGCTATAATGATGAGCTAATGATAGTATTTGTATATATCTCAGTAATTAACCAACTTGATGCACAAAATGTTTGTTTTACAATAAGTTTATTTCATGCCTCTACATGTTTCGAGCACATGAGCTCATCATCAGGAGGTCAAAATTGTATTACACAGCTTCTGGTATCATCACACTGAAACAAGTGAGTGGTCTAAAATTACTAAAATACAATTCTATAAATATGAGCAAATAATATTTATAGAATTGTATTTTAGTAATTTTGGACCACTCACTTGTTTCAGTGTGATGATACCAGAGGCTGTGTAATGCAATTTTGACCTCCTGATGATAAGTGCATGTTCTCGAAACATGTAGAGGCATGAAATAAAACTTATTGTAAAACAAAAATTTTGTGCATCAAGTTAGCTAATTACTGAGATAAATATACTGAGATGCATGGTCAGCAAAAGTAAAAAAAAAAAAGTACTTGTATTGTTGGAACTACATTGTTGTGGAGGAAGTGTAAAGGAAACAATGCTGTTTTGACCTTTGCATTTTGTCACAACTTTAACTTCTTCTCTTAACAGTACATTTATAATCTATTCATGTTTGTTTACATCATGTAACTTTCACTTCACCCGTGTTTAAACATCCATATATTACATTATTATTTTTTCACAAAATTCTACCAGTTCTGGTCAAATACCACACTCGTGTATACCCTCTTTACTTTCTAAGTTGTGATCTGCATCATTCTGCATGATATTTTCATTTTCCAGCTCTTCGGTAGTCACTCAAGGTATTATTTCTGTTTGCGAATAAATGTTTATTTATATTACTTTATTTGTTCATTCATTCATTCATTTAACAAACCACATATCAAATAACTGAACCACAATGTGCAAGCAATTGCTTAACTTCAGCAAACCACTGTTCATTGTTCTGTACAGGTCAGTTTATCTTTTATCATCTTTCTGATTAACATTTACAGTATTGTTAAAAAACGGCATCTGGACACAGGTGGCACAACAATACTCGCCACTTTGTTAACAATAATCAATTCCCCTTTCTCTTAACTGCATGAGTAGAGGTTAGAGTCACTAAATACAGCACCACCATTTCATACACACAAATAAATATGACTGATATTTGGTCTGTGAGTCAAGGATGTATACTGATTAATTAATTTTCATTTCTGAAAAATGTGTTGACAAGGGCAGCCCCAAGATTTTGAGAAATGTAGAGAAGGTAAACATGCAAAGATTGAAAAAGGTACAATGCAGTTTGTGTAAGGTTATAACCAGGTTTGCTTCGACAAACTGCATAAAACCGTACAACAGTCCATTCGGCTGAACCGCTGTCATCGTTTGTTCCGTCTTTTCCAAATGCACTTACACATGAACTAAACTTGCACAGGAAGTTAGATGTGTTGCATGTCTTATCAATAATGAGATTTTCAGATGAGCCTTACATTCAATTATTTGGGTTCTCAATGGCAGCAAAAAGGCTTTTACACTTACAAAGTTAGTACTGTAAATAGGAATGGAAATAAGGGGCTATTTGACTCTCCTTGTACTTCCTCCAGTTCATTTGGGATTACTAAACTTCAAGAAATGTAATATTCGCTAAACAGAAATATTTTTACCATAGGGAATAAAGCCAGGACATAAATGCCGCAAATTGAAAGGTTAATGTATATACATGTAAAACACAATGAATACGCCATTTAATATTCCCTGTTCACTTAATGTTGAGTTTCAATTATCAGTAGCCAGTGGCGTACCAAGGGGAGGGGGGTTAGGGGTTCAAACCCCACCATATATTCCGAAGGCCCTCCAAAATCGTGCCAAACTCAACCCAATTGTGGAAACTGTTAAAAATTGCTGAATTTAGGACGCCAACACACCAAGATGTTCGGAAAAAAGGCAGTAAAATTTTAAAACTACCGCCGGTTCGCAATTGTTTTACATTAGTAATGACAAATAAATTGGTTGTCATCATAAATAGTCTTAAAGTACCAAAAATTAAGAAAATTTTGCTATATGAAATTAAATTTCTTGTACCAAATTACAGCTGCCTCCAGAACCCCTGACTAGGGATCTATCGCCCCCAGATCCCCGTTCTCCTTGTCCTCTGTCCTCAACTGAATTTGTTGAACCCCGCCCCCCCACCGAACAAAATTCCTGGGTAAGCCACTGTCAGTAGCCAATAAACCCAACACTAAACATTCTCCATTTCAGCTTTCCTTCAACATAGTTCTTAATTCTAATGCTCTTCAAAGAAACCTGAAATAATGTTTCACCAAGTCATTTTAGAAGAATCAGAAAATAAAATTAATTTTGTACATCTTCCTTGCAATGGTTAATATACAGATAAGATTTAATTCAATGTAATGCAAAATGTACACCATACACACATGACTGCAGAATTTTTTTGTTGTTGTTGTTATACTGTGCATGTTGTCAAGTCACTCAATTATTTTACCAACCATAGGACACTCTTGGCAACACAACACAACACGGCTCCCTGATGATGGTCCTAGGACCAAAACATGTCAGAGCGTTTTAATGTTTTAATGTGTAAATTTTATAAATTTATATAAGTGCAGTGGTTGGTAAAATAATTGAGTGACTGCAGAATGTTGTGGCAAACATATGTAGCGCTCTTCAGGGAGTACACAAAATGTTAGTGTTTAGTTAAAAAATTATAACACTGTCAAAGATTAAGGTAAAATGTACAAAGTTTAATGCAATGTGTTCGCTTGAAATAGATGATGCTGTATAAGGAAACAGGAAACAATTAGTATAATATTTTGCATCCAGGCATTTTCTTATCAGTATAAGCTGAAAGTCTGAACTAATGGAGAAAATTATTTCTATAGTAAAACCAACAAGATGCACCAGTGTATCAAATATATTTTATTTTCAAATGACACTACATGTTTCGGACAGTCTTTCTGTCCATCATCAGGAGCTCAAGACTGTACATACAGCAACAGGCATTTGTCAAACAGATGCCTGCTGCTGTATGTACAGTCGTGAACTCCTGATGATGGATGGAAAGACCGCCTGAAACATGTAGTGTCATTCCAAAATAAAATAAATTTGATACGTTGGTGCATCTTGTTGGTTTTACTATAGAAATATATTAGGATGCACGGCCCTATGAATGTCAAATAATGAGTAAACATAAATGGTAAAATTACATTAAAATTTAGTGATATAAATCAGCTAAACATAAAATGTAAAAACTTGACCTGTGCACAGCGAAGTCTGTCCAATATATATGCAACTGTGCTATATACAGATTGAGTTCTTACTTGTTTTATTCCGCTGGTTTTATATTACACAATTTTAACCCAATTCTAACACTTATTTTAAATCTATTATTTCATGCTTTCTACTAATATTGTAAATAGGATGCTTGGATGTAACCATTTTACTAATAGTGTCATGTTATCGAGTATACACCATCATCTATTTCAAATTAGTACATTGTAAATAATTTCATAATGCACATGACCTATGTGTGTGTACTTCCTACAGATGACTACATGTGTTAGCTAAAACATGTTCGAGTAACTTGTACATGGCATAAATTGTGCAATACGTTTGAATAAATCTTCAACTGTATATCACAAAATAAATTAAGAAATCTGTAAAGCAACATTAATTGTTGTTATATCTTGTACAGCCTGGGGTTGTGATGTGACATGAGGTGAATATTCAGCAGTGCAACGTTCTATTTTGGTCCCTGAAAACAGGGTCACTCAAAAGCAAATATTCATTAGAATTTTTTTTTAACTTTGGACTTCACATGCCATGTATGTGACTGGTAGAGAGCCTGTTGAAACTTAAACAGGAAAATGTCACAATTCAGAACTCTAGGTGTGATATCTAAAAGGTAAACTTTACATTCACCCAGTCTTATATATTATAGCCTTGCAGGGATAATATTAAAACAGTTTTACTGAATATGCAAATAATGAACTTGACAATTCTTTTAAGAACAGCTTAATAGATTACATCTTTACTGGCAAAGGTTGAGGACACAACACCATCCAACGTATAGGATCTTCTCAAGTGCTTCACAAGGACAGATTGATTTTTGCAATCACATATTTGTAACTACCAAAATCACTTGTGACGGCATGTGGGAAAAAAAACAAATATAATAACAAAACCATAGGCATTTATAGCTTTCAGGAAAAGATGTTAAATGCCACACTAAATTTTGAAAAATTTATTCTACTTCAAGCAGGTCTTTCTTCTTAGTTACTACAGGAAGACATTAGTTTCTGAAGAATCCACATTGTTCATGACAGGACTAATGTTCATTTATAAATAAGCCACACTGGTCATGCCAGGATTATGTGAAATGGTTTCATGTTCTCAATATTTGACAGCAGCTTCAGCAAGGTTTGGTTTGATAATTCAAAGGTTACCAAGGCCAGTTGATTGTCAGAGAATTTGATGTTTGTTGGACTGTGTATCATTGTGATAACTGAAGAATAAAACCAACTAGATGCTACTTATTATTTTATTGTACTTCTTATAGGCTCAAAATGTTTCAGGCACTACTAAGCCCATCATCAGGAGCTCGCAACTATAATCATGAGCTCCTGATGATGGGCACAGTAATGTCCAAAACATGTTGAGCCTATAAGAAGTACAATAAAATAATAAGTAGCATCTAGTTGGTTTTTATACTTCAAATTGTCAGAGAATTGTTTGAATATGATACATTTCTTTCAGTAACAGATTTTAATTTTGCGGCTGGAATTTTTTATTCCCATTCAATAAAACATTTTTAAATGCTCAAGATGAAGTTGCTTCTAACACAATTAGAAGCCATAAACTAATAATAACTCACACTAAGAGGATGAAAATACAAAATCAGAACGAGCATCACAAAATGTATCACAAATTTTCCGTTACAGTTCAAGACCTTTCTAGTAACTTCTTGGGGTTTAAAAGGTTTACAAGGAATTTTGACTAATTTTTTTTAATGATACCACACATGAAAATCAGAATGCATATAAAATATAAACTATCTGGGTGATGAATTTACAATGAAGAAAAAAATTACTGAGATGATGTGAATAGCTGGGGATTTTGAACATAATACTACATTTTCTACAGAAGTATTGACATCAAATGCATTTAAAACTGAAGGCTCCTCAGTCTTGTGACATTTAATGCTGTATTGTGATAAAGTGTAGCATTGTTTGAGAGGAACCTGCTGCCTCCAGCATTAGAGTGAATGCATTACACATCAGTGCACTTCTGTCAGACTCCATGGAAGCTCATTCCAGAAAGCAGCAGATCTGTCACTCACCGCTGTCAAAACCACAAATTTTCCTACATATTCAAAAACTGTTTCTTTTATGAATATCATCACCTATCAAGATATGGCCATAGAGTATATGTGTGTGTGTGTGTGTGTCAAGAAGGAAATCAATTACAGTCTCATGTTGTAACCAGCTCTGTCAAGATCTGTCCTGTATGTAGCATTTTCTTCCCATTTATGAGGCCTTAAAATTGTAATGGAAATTACTGAGAAAAATATCATTGTAATGCCACTCCAGAACCTTTAGGAAAAGTGTTCAACCACTGTCTGCTCTTGAAGTGTACAATTTTTGTAACAACCATTTTGCATGAAATACCATTATGCCTAAATTAAGATGTAATATGGGGGCTATATAACTACCAATGGTCCATACTCATTTTAATTTATCTACAGTGATACTGTTAGTCTTAATACTGATAGTGTCATTAAATAAACTACAAAAAGGTTTAAAAAAATACTGTATTTGTCCAGTTCCAATTAAATCCTAAAATGAAACCACATTTGTTGGGTTACTGGAGAGGTAAACAACAATTTACCTTTAAATTTTGTTGCTTTCGTCCTGAATGTACAATCTTATTCAGGAGTCAGCTGCGTTATTGTCAGCTAAAAACCGATGTTTTGGGGACATGATCTGGTTCTATCATCAGTGTCGAAGACAAAATATTGGTTTGCAACTCTTCATTATACAGTTGTATTTTTTATTTAGTTCAAAATTATGCTTTGTCTTCAATTTTCTTTCCCATCTTCCAAACAATATTTTCCACCTGATTTATATATATTCTGTACAGACCCCAGTCACTGTTTCAATACACACATAATAGTACTGATTACAGCAAGACTGTTAGAGAATGCACCAATAAAGATCACTGTTGCTAGTATGTATGTGACATCATATGTTCTGACTGAAATTTACTAATTTTTTGCCAAACTACCAGTGCAGTTCTACAAGCCTATATGGTGTCACACCCAGAAACATGGTAATCTTCACAGTCACTGCAATTAAAACCTTGTATCTCATAACGTACCAATATTAAGAGCGTGTGTGCATGTGTGTGCGCATGCTGATGTGCTCAAGCAGTAATTACTTGGAAAAATCAATATATATCTTCCATCATTCTCAAACTTTCTCATAGTAATCTGTCTTTCAAACGGCTGAGCTTATGGGTTCGGTAAAGAAAACATAGATAAACTGAACACAAGATTACCTTTTCTTTTTTTGAATCATCTGATTACAATTCTTGTCATTCATAATGCCAAGTATGTAATCCCTTTATTATACATTGTCACTTAAGACTTTAAAATCATTACAACACACCTCTATTTGCCAATATGTTTTCATTCACAAGAAGGTTTAAATTCTGTATTGTGTGGTGAAATACAGAGTAAAATTAACTAGTATATTCACTACAATTTTTAAGGGTGTGCGTTTCTATAGAAAAAGTTTGTAATGCCGGTGAATTCATACACAATGTTGAAATTTAACCATTCAATTTTCACTCCCCCATAGTGAGTTGATTCAAGAAGGTTAGCTGTATGGTACAAACCAGACTTTTATTCAGGAGGTGATCAGTTCGAATACTGGTGGAGATACATGTTATACTGACTGAGGGTTTTGATTATTTTCCTCAAACCCTACAAACAAATTCCAGCACAAACCTCAAACAATCCATGACCACTTCCAGATCCTTTGCAGTTCAGTATTCTTCATACATCCCACCATTGCTACTACGTACCCTGAGACACTACCAGCATTTCAAACTAAACAATAAATAAATAAATAATACATACATAAGAACTGAACTACCTTGTTGTCTCATGCATAGCTAACAGCAACAAAAATTGCACTTTACTTGATAAAAACATTTGGCTAAAAGAAATAGGTACATGAAATTTAGAAAAGGATACTTCCATTCATTATTACACTTTGTAAATAAAGCCTCTGCAGAAGTGCATTTCAACTGTACATGCAAATATTTGCCACCTTCAGTCCTATTGTTGCTGGACTGCCCAGTTTTACAAGTACAGTATTCTTTAAAGAGATAAGAGAATACACTGTAGGAAATTTTTTATGTGATGATTCTCATGCACTGAAAATTGTTAATGAAAGAAAGAGCAATCACTGAAAAATATTTCAATGTGTACCCTCTGACTTCACTCAAAATCTTTAGAAGAATATTTATTTATGTACCGTGCTGAATCCTTATTCAGTATAATTATTTCTTGCAATTATGCAGATCATAAATTTTGGTTCACATTCAACACTTGTATGTGTACTTGTCCAAGTAAGCTGAAGGAATGCAATTCACATCAACAATTCTTTCACCACATATAAACACAAATAAACACTTGCTGAATGACTGTTTTCGTGTACATAAAGCACATGAAAACATTTTCTATTGAATAATTTCGTTGCCAAATATACATGAAACCTTTGTGAAATTTATATTACTATGACTACATATTTGGACCTAGGAGGGAGGAGGTAACGGGGGAATGGAGGAGATTGCATACCAAGGAGCTGAATGATTTGTACTCCTCACCCAATATTGTGCAGGTGATAAAATCGAGAAGAATGAGATGGGCTGGGCATGTGGTGCATATGGGTGAAGAGAGGGGGGTGTATAGGGTCTTGGTGGGGAAACCGGAGGGAAGGAGGCCACTGGGGAGGCCTAGGCGTAGATGGGTGGATAATATTAGGATGGATCTCCAGGAGGTGGGATGTGGGTATATAGACTGGATTGGGCTGGCCCAGGATAGGGACAGGTGGCGGAC
>Ga0123354_10020965_pt1 | contig 10289 bp, 7 predicted proteins | sample TergutLab28metaG_2_FD_97872 | JGI IMG/M metagenome (GOLD analysis project Ga0123354, IMG submission 97872) | Labiotermes labralis P4 segment gut microbial communities from Petit-Saut dam, French Guiana - Lab288 P4 | ecosystem: Host-associated > Arthropoda: Insects > Digestive system > Gut ...
CATGCACGTTCTCTCGTCCTTCATTGAACATCCGAACCCATTTCCTAACCATGCCATCACTCATCGCATTGTCACCATACACTTGACAGATCTGGTGATGAATCTCACTTGGTAGCATATTCTTAGCGTTCAAAAAACGTATTACAGACCGTATTTCAAAGTCGGCGGCCCCTTCAATTGTCTTAAACATGTTTAACGCACAGGAACAAACATAAACATAACGCGAATTTCACGAAATGGCGTCTGTGGCTTCTCAATTGATAGACGAAGTCACTGCACATGTGCAAAGTGACAGTCTCGAGGATGCGCGAGAGATATGCGCAGACGGTGCTTACTTTCCGAATAACATACGTATAATCTTAACAATTGACCAACGTAATGCATAAATTCTTATTTTATAATAAGTTTATTATATTCCTCTGCTTGTTTCGGTGCACCGGACGGCCACCTACAGTGTGATGATACCAGATGCTGTATAATACAATTTGACCACCTGATGATGAGCACAACAGTGCTCGAAACATGTAGAGGAATATAATAAACTTATTATAAAACAAGAATTTGTGCAATAAGTTGCTCAGTTGCTAAGACTGTATGAGAATGTTTGTTAGGAATGTGAGTTGCCTTGTAAGCATTCTATATTTTGTATAATGAAGATCTCTAAAATAATGCACGTGTTTTGAACACTGGTTGAAGTACATCTGTTTTACCATTGATTTCAAAATGAGCACAACACTTTATGTCAGACACATGTGTTATTCTTGCAATCCAGAATAACGAAGGCCTAACATGTTTTTACTTTTAATCATAACAAATTCTCTGGACAGTGCTGCCTGGAAAACAAAAAAAGGAAAAAACATAAAGGACCGGAAAAGAACCTAAAAGAAAAGAGCATTTCAGTAAAACGAAAAAGTATAAAATATAGATAAAGTCGATAGAAAAAGGGGGCAAAAATAATGTGTATATCGATCTTGTAAAATCACGACAAGAAAATAAGATAGTGTCATAATATATATATAAACTTCCGTAGATGTAAACGGGTACTGATATTAAGCAGACAAGCGAATCAAAATCGGCCGGGATATGACAAACAAGAGGATATTTTCGAATATTCTTGTTGCACCACGTCTGAGATAAAAAGCCGATTTATTATTGTAAACAAATTTATGGTAATGTAAGTAGAACGGATGTAAAAAATGACAGTCCCGTTTTTGAAATTGGAACCCCCCAGTATATTTTAAATTTATTCACAAAGAATAATTGTATATTTTTTGTTCTAGGAACGTGGTTTGAATTCGAAGTTTATAATATAGGATGTACCATTTCAAATTTTCGATCCCACTACAAATATGAAACTACAAAATTTCACGTCACTGAAATTTTACGTCTAAAAATAGGGACACGTGTGCATGTATATAAATTATGTACATTTCCGTGTAAATATAATATTTCAAATGTGAGTGTTACATAATATTAAGAGTTATGCGCTAAAAGTGGTCAAAATTTAAGGATAGATTTAAAATATCGTTCAGGTTTCAAATTACTGACTTCTGTGAATAAATTTTACTTTCTAAATGTGCATACCCCAATTGTTGTGTATGACGTGGAGCTTTCGGTGTGAAAGGTATTTTGCAAAAGTGTGGGAAGATTCATCATTTCAGTCTAAAGAATGTTGGTTATTTTATGACACGTGTCCACATCGACTTTGAGAATGGTGTTGAGTAGAATATTTGGACCTAGGAGGGACGGGGTGACGGGAGAATGGAGGAGACTGCATAACGAGGAGCTGAATGATTTGTACTCCTCACCCAATATTGTGCGGGTGATAAAATCGAGAAGAATGAGTTGGGCTGGGCATGTAGCACGTATGGGTGAGGAGAAGGGGATGTATAGGTTATTGCTGGGGAAACCAGGGAAAGAGACCACTGGGGAGACCTAGGCGTAGATAGGTGAATAATATTAGGATGGATCTCCAGGAGGTGGGATGTGGGTATGTGGAGTGGATTGGGCTGGCCCAGGATAGAGACAGTTGGCGGACGCTTGTGAGTGCGGTGATGAACCTTCGGGTTCCGTGAAATGCGGGGAATTTCTTGACTAGCTGCAAACCAGTTAGCTTCTCAAGAGGGACTCTGCACCATGGAGTAAGTAAGTAAGTTCACAGCGACTTCAGTTACATGTCGGTGGAACACTGCTTTGGCAGGTATTTTCTCACGGGCAAGTAAGTACTTTGATTATGGGAGGACAATTATAGAAGTAGAGATTAGATACACACTTAATGTTCAGTTCAAATAAACCTTAAAAAACAGCACACAGAAACAATTTTGCTGTGCGTATTGTTACAAGACTTTTGTGAAGTATAGTGAAGTGTAGTGAAGTGACATTTTATTAGGAAACGGACTTGTTTTGAAATGTGATTTACCAAAATATACAGAACGTAGTAATTCAGAAGTTCTATTTGATGTTATTAAAGTGCAGTTTTATACATTAACGCGGAACTGAATATTCGAGTTAAATTAAAACCTCGAATTTCTTGGTCACTGAGCGCGCAATAGCTACTTAAAACGAACATTGTTACGTCGGAGTAGTTTAGATCCCTGACGTAGTGAGATGACGTAGGTAAAGAAGGTAAAATGCGCCCTTGTACAGGTATTGAGTCTCTGCACAGGCCGTACGACCCATAGCGGGAGTAGAGGTGTAGCTCTACTCTTTCTTGACCACGGCACTAGAAGGGGTTGAGGAGTCAGCGTCACGCCCCGGCAGCTCTTTACCCCCGGGAAAGACCCGGTACCCATTGTACAGGAGGCTGTTTGGGCCCCAGGTCCGATCTGTACAGGTGCGGGAAATCTCGCCCCCACCGGGATTCGATCCCCGGACCGTCCAGCCCGTAGCCAGTCACTACACCGACTGAGCTACCCGGCCCACGAGATGACGTAGAGGTATTTGAAACTAATGGCTGTTGAACCATTAAGTCCATGTGGTATCTTTATATGTCACATGCCATGATATTAAGGAAATCTGCAGGTTGCCATATTTGGTGAGTTTAAGGGTTTTATGTCATTCTCAAGTAAACAAGGCTTATTTCCCACAATGGCGTCTACGTATTTGACATTGAGTTTGTTTTGTTTGCAGCAGAACATAATTTTTATACTGTTTATCTCAAATTCAGGCCAACAGAACTGATTTAATTAGTACTCTACACATCGTATGTTCACCTGCTATCAAATTCACACGTTACATTTAAAGCCGATGCTCAGACACTTCACACAGGACGATTTCTTCGTTTTCCATTGCTGTCTCTCCTCCCTAACAAGTTTCACTCAACTGTGCCTCCTGAGAGTAACATGTCTACCAGTTTGCTGTCGACGAAGCGGTCCCAGTTCGATATGCCTTTAATCACCATCACTCCCCTGGCGGACACAAGACAAACTATCACAGGCGTAGAGTAAACATCATGGCAAGTCTGCGTCTCCAAGAACCGCAGTACATCATTTTCACAAAAAATACAGTAATACGTAAAGGATTTTGTCATTGTTTTTCTCGCAGTTACAGCTACATCTGCTTGGGATGTTGTCAGTTGTAACACGGTTTGTATGGGCAATCACACCCACAAAAGACATGGTGAAATAAAATGTGAAAAGTGCTGTAATACATGTACATCAAACATGGATAGGATGAGGGAAGCTAAAAGTTAATATTAATTACATTACACTTTGGAATGTGGATGTGCCAATATCCTTTATCCCTTTAAAGGCGAAGCACAGGCTGCTTTATTTAAAAATAACCAGTTCGTACCGCGCTGTAAACACTTTTCATTACGGTTGTAAAATCAATCGACTGACGTTATATAGGGTAATAGTAGCAGTTTGTCCTGAGATAAAAACAAAACACATTAATACAGTGTGGGCAGAATATTAAACCTGCTGGTCCATCAAGTAACCAGTAGGCTTCAAGCGGTTAATCCGTAGTATTCTATCTGACAGAAAACATGTTGCGCCTCTGTTAGAAAGACATACTTGATAATGTTGTTTAGGGAACTGATTGATTTTCATTGTAAGGATCCTGCACGACACGCTCGTGTACACCGTCAATAAAGAACGGGAGTCCTGTAATATTAAATTCGACCCTGCGTACAAAATTAAGGAAATGTATATTACATGTCTTAACAATTTTCTTGGGGCGAGATTTCCGTGTTATTTCGAGTAATTCACTTAAAATTCTGGCTTCGTAAAGCTGGGAATTATTACAGCTGACGGGTGACCGATTTTAACTTGTAGTTTTTAAAATATTTTCTAGTTTTTCGAAACCATAATGGTACTAAAATATCATACATGTATTTTTTTGACGTTTGTCTGACCATGCATCTCAGCATATTTATCTCAGTATTTAACAAACTTGATGCACAAAATTTGTTTCACAATAAGGTTTTTATTTCATACCTCTACATATTTCGAGCACATGTGCTTATCATCAGGAGGTCAAAATTGCATTACACAGCCTCTAGTATCATCACACCTATAGGTGGCTGTGTAATGCAATTTTGACCTCCTGATAATGAGCATATGTGCTCGAAATATGTAGAGGCATGAAATAAAGCTTATTGTGAAACAAATTGTGTGCATCAGGTTGGTTAAATACTGAGATAAATCATACATGTAGGCAACCTGACATAAAAGAGTTTTACAGGTATGAGATATTTTATCACTCAGATTATAAGATTCTTTCAGTTGGCCATTCTTTATAAATTTTTTCGTTTCTTGAGTGTATTTTAAAAACCATGCCTCATGTTGTATTGTTTATAGGCCATAAAATTCTCCATCTCAATCTGTGCGACATTTTCACAAGTAATCTCAATCAAATTCCATATCTGAATTAGAAACTTACAAACATGCATTGAGAAGATGGAATTTTGTAAAAATTTACAAATGTATAATATTTTTATTGTAGCGGTTAAATGTTGCTACAATTATTTTAAATAAAAGCTAATATTAAATTAATTTAACTTAGTTGAAAGAGACCGGATTTCAATGAAATGTTTAAAATGCATCAGAACTTTCAACGTAGGAAGTCAATACATATCATATTCTAATTAGAATAACATATGTTTTGACGATGCATACTCGACAGGAGGTATGGATGGATTCCACTTGAAGCGTTGTAAGGGAAATTCTGAAAAGTCGAAGCAGCAGTTAAATAATTTTGGGCCCACTTGCAGAATGTAAGTATCACTCGGGTAAAAATAAAGTTTATTAGTCGCTAAGCAGTTATGTTCTATTTCCCAAGATCACGTCTCATTTTCCAGTTTCTAAAGACAAGTACACTCTTTTAATTTTGTATTGATATTCCTTGACTCATAGCAATTCGCTACAGACTGGACGGTCCAGTTCTTCAACCCCGATGGGGCGAAATTTTCCATATCTCTTCAGACCTGTTCAGACGTCCACCCAACCTACTATACCATGGGTACCGGTTCTTTCCAGGGGGTAAAGAGCCCGGGGCTTGACGTTGACCTCCAACTGTCTTCTAGGAGTACCGTTACAGGCCTGGAGTGGCTCAGAGGGTTCCAGGAAGTTAAAGTTCCCGGATTTCATGACAACGGCACAGGATGGTGGTAAGGTTGTCAACCTTACGCACCGGGCCCCTTTTCACTCCCAGGAAATGCTCCTGGTACTCATTTCTGTTAGAGGCTGAGTCGACCCCAGAGCCATAGTGCGATCGGAAGGATTTTATGTCAATTAAAAATTCCAATGACACCAGCTGGGTTAGAACCAGCGACCTTCAACTGTCTTCTAGCGCTGAGGTTAAAGAAAGAATAGAGCTTACTTGTTTCCCTTCTCGCAGCATTTCATACGGTAAACTACACCTTGGTTTTATTTCTTTCCACTAAATAGATTACTGCTAAACATGTCTCTTGTCCGTTAGACTGTGGTTGGCTGTAGGACAGTTATCAGATATGGGAGGAACACATTTCAGTACCAAACGTTGCTAGTTTTACGACATGTTTTATCAGACCCAACCCGCAGTGTCATATTCCATCAATACATCATATAGCCTCGGATTTGTACAAGTGTCAGGCGCTTCCCTAGAGAAGTGCCCGATATTTTTTTCTGATTTCAAAATTTTGTGGTACTCTAATCTTGTTTCTGCAGGTCGGTGCTAATTCGATACAATATTATCTCTGGTGTTATTCTAAATCCAGAAAGTGAAGAGGATTTTAAACATACAGAAGTGGGATCGCAGGATATCTGATTGCCTTTATCCACAGGATTTGTGTAATTCACAGAAATTCCCCCTTACTTACCATTTTACTGTATTCTATATGATACCGACAGTTATGTCATGAAATGTTGTAACTTGTCTCTATCATATGAGTAAAGGTATATTGCTATATAGCTGCGGGTACATGAATTAGAATTGGTATTTTAATACATGCCGCGTGGGAAATACTGTCACAACAAAGGAGTAGTAAGGTTCTGAGAGCTTTCCTGACAAAGATACATGTCGTCTGAGATTGGATAACTTGTCGGCTGGTAGATAGTTACAGGCATTTATGAAGACTTTTCTTAGTCTCTTTAGACTTTTCGTACTCTGAAGAAGGAAGCGTAAATCTCCTCCGAAACGTTTGTAACTGACAATCGACAAAACTTTATAGTTCCCAGGACGTCACTCTTCATCGAGTTCTTTTAACCTCAAAAGTTTTTTTTTTCGTGATTAATCCTTTAAACACCCAGTTAAATCCCATCCGCCATCTGCAGAGATTATTAAGGGCTCACCATATTCTCCACGTTTGCAGGGTAACGGTTAGAGGAGTAATAACCGTTGACAAAACTTTATTTGTGGTATTTATTGCAGTTTGTTTCGACCCTAAAGAGTCATCATCAGGCTAAGTAATTATAAGAAAACTTAACAGGCCATACAATCGCTTTTACCTAACTGAGATCTTAATTTTTAGCATGATGATGACGCAATAATGACGTCAATTTAAGTTGTGTTAACGGACTTGCTCCTTTAATTATACAGCAATACAACAAAATGTCTGACTTTAAAAAAAGTATTTGTCCTTGTGCAGTTCCTCGTAACGCAGTGCTGGAGAATTGATAGTCCGATACACGGAATGGAAGATAAAAATTGATAGTTCGATACACGGAATGGAAGATAAAAATTGATATTCCGATACATGGAATGGAAGATAAAAATTGATAGTCCGATACACGGAATGGAAGATAAAAATTGATATTCCGATACACGGAATGGAATATAAAAATTGATATTCCGATACATGGAATGGAAGATAAAAATTGATAGGCCGATACAAGGATTGAAAGATAAAAATTGATAGTTCGATACACGAAATGGAAGATAAAAATTGATAGTCCGATACACGGAATGGAAGATAAAAATTGATAGTCCAATACACGGAATGGAAGATAAAAATTTCATTCGTCGGCCGAAACTCTTTACATCACTTTTCTGGCTGTTAGCCAGAGTCTAAACTGCTACTTTTTCAGGTTATCGTAGCAGTGCAGTTGAGTTCTTTGTTGTTCTATGATGATGCAATCTATCACTAGGTGTTTGTTGCACACCCAGTGACCGGGCGCAATATATCATAAGAAAGTGGAACGCAAAAGTTTAACACTTGTGGTGACGTTGTTTAAAACTAAATTCATTAAATCGTGCAACGATTTTAACATTGAAGATGGGTGCGGATTTTTGAAAAGATTGTTTTTCGGTGTTGTCAGTTTAAGTAGATAAAGGAACGTATTCATACCAGTGAAAGAATTTGGAAGGGATTTTTTACGTAAAATATTTGAAAATACAAGTATTCAATAAACATAAAACACGCAAAAACTGAAAACCACGGAAGAAAATGTCATTCAGTAAATTTACAGTTCAGTCTAAACACCAATTTTCTTCTTCTTGGTCAGACCGTGCGTCAATGATATACCGCCATAACACTGACAATGGCTGTACCGATACGCACACTTGAACAAGACTTGTAATTTTAGCTAAGCATTGCTTCTAACTCCCTGATGATGGTTCCTGCGTGAACCGAATATATTGGAGCGGCTTTTGTAAGTGTAATTGGTTTTTTACAATTTCACGGTTTTATATATTTGAGTGCGTTTTGGGACAATAAAAATATTTGGACCTAGGAGGGACGAGGTTAACGGGGGACTGGAGGAGACTGCATAACGAGGAGCTAAATGATTTGTTCTCCTCACCCAATATTGTGCGGGTGATAAAATCGAAAAAAATGAGATGGGCTGGTTATGTGGCGCGTATGGGTGAGGAGAGGTGGGTGTATAGGATCTTGGTGGGGAAACCGGAGGGAAAGAGAAAATTAGAGAGACCTAGGCGCAGATGGGTGGATAATATTAGGATGGATCTCCAGGAGGTGGGATGTGGGTATGTGGAGTGGATTGGGCTGGCCCAGGATAGTGACAGTTGGCGGACGCTTGTGAGTGCGGGAATGAACCTTCGGGTTCCGTAAAATGCGGGGAATTTCTTGACTAGCTGCAAACCAGATAGCTTCTCAAGAAGGACTCTGCACTATGGAGTAAGTAAGTAATTTGGACAATAAAACATTTGACAATTTTTTCTTGTATATCGAAAATTTAAGCGACTACACGCTGCGCTCCTGTCATCATCAGGCTTGCATCGTTGTACTGCAAGAAAATATCACTTAGTGACTTTCTACGAGATAACATATTTTGGGCTCCTCCTTTCATTCAATATCTGAACTATACTACAAAGTACTGAAATCAGGAATACAATATGCGTGTGTCTTCTTTGTAATGGTATGAAATGTGTGCCTGCCCGTACAGTCCTGTGGACACATGTAAAACAGTTGTATTATTACAACTGGTTACATTCGGCTACATGTTTCGGCCGTTACCCGGCCTTCATCAGGCCAACAAAGAATAGTGTTAATTAAGGTACAGCTAATGAATGTGCCTTAATTAACGCTATTCCTTGTTGGCCTGATGATGGCCGTGTAACGGCCGAAACATGTAGCCGAATTTAACTAGTTGTAATAATACAACTGTTTTATATGTTGTGTAACGACGGAATAATAGAATAATTAGTTATACGTAAACAACGGAATGGCTTCCATCCTTCATAAAACAAATAAAAAATGTAATACAGTTTGCCGGAACATGAATTAACCTGTATTTTCCGGAATAAGCAAAAAAAATTTTAAACATAGTATAAACTTTATCTAGCTTTTACATCTTATTTATTTGTTTTATTGCAAAAATCGCAAGTCTTAAGGTTCGGGAAAAGAGCTGGATTGTGGTTACATCAGTTGACAGCAAGAAAATAGGGAAGACCAACAAGCAAGACAAGAAAGATGGGAAGATGTATGATTTTGGAAAGTTTCAATAGCGTTGATGTCATGATGGCGAAGGAAAGGCCGTGAAGATGAAAAGGATAAAGGAGTTGAATGATGAAAGAGACAAGGGACGAAGAACACGAGAAGCATGGGCCGTGTTCCATGGTCGTTACTTCAAATTACGAAGACGTTGATTAGTTAAACTTTATGTATTAAACCCCAGAGGGCTGAAGGAAAGTAGACGGAGAGGGATGAACCTTTATTGTATAAGATAACAGCTTCGAGATGGAGTTAAAAAGCCCCTACACTCAAATCCCGATAAGCCCAACACTGAAGAGTTGGATGTATAGCTTGTGTTAAATTACTGAACAAGTTGTGCAAACAAATCCCCTGTTTGAAGTAGCATATCAACTTCGCTTCTCCAATATTGAAAGTTGGCGTGGAGTATTGCAGACGTTACGGTGAGCGATCTGCAACGGTTCGCTGATCGAAAACCACTGCCGCTTGAAAATTACGAAATACTGAAATGAAACGCATTGAAATAACTGGTGGCACTTCAAAATCTCAGCGCCTTTGTATCACAAAGTGTTGAAGACGACGGTGTGAAACAGCGAATTACATTACACCGTATTTATAATCCCGATAGATTCGGGAGATTTTATTTAGAAGAATATATGGTCCTAAATATGAAAACGGGGAATGGAAAAGTCGGACGAATCGAGAACTGGAAGAGATGAGCAAGTGAGAAAATATAGTAAAATGGATAAAATGGCAAAGGATAAGCTGGTTAGATCACTTAGAGAGAATGGAGGAGGATAGGATGCCCAAAAATATCTTCACTCAAGAACTGGAAGAGACGAGAAGAAGGGGAAGACCCAGGAAAAGATGGAAAGAGGAAGTAGAAAGAGATCTTCAAGTGCTGGGAGTGAGAAGATGAAGAGAGTTGGTGGCAGATAGG
>Ga0123354_10020966_pt1 | contig 10288 bp, 6 predicted proteins | sample TergutLab28metaG_2_FD_97872 | JGI IMG/M metagenome (GOLD analysis project Ga0123354, IMG submission 97872) | Labiotermes labralis P4 segment gut microbial communities from Petit-Saut dam, French Guiana - Lab288 P4 | ecosystem: Host-associated > Arthropoda: Insects > Digestive system > Gut ...
CGCTGACCACGTGACACCCCTCTATCCGCAAAAGTTGGCACTAACTTCGCCGACCGGCGGCGGCCGCTCTGTCGGTATAATTCGCGTGCGGACTAAGGCCACGGAGTTTAGTTTAGTTTAGTTGAATATTAAATACCTCTATTTCTTCTATTAGGTAGCTATACCCGCTAAACTGTTAACTGTACATAGATAAGACCGTATTATTTGTATAAATCTTCCTGGATCAGCAATTACAATCAGTATAGAAATTTTCTTCTCATAAAGTATCATATTCTCTAATATAACCGTGTGCGCATGTACGGAGCATCAAGCCCTGTTTTACGCCCAACAAAATACAAAATATACAATAATCGTCAAACCCGCACTAGTAACAAAAAAAAAAGTACCCGTCATTCTTGGCCGATTTTAACGAAACTTGAATTTCTTCTCTACAAATTTTCGAAAAAAATACACTAATATCAAATTTCATGACAATCCGTCCGAGTGGGAGCCGAGTTGTTCCATGCGGAGAGACGGACGGATGGACAGACAAGACGAAGCTTAAAAGTCGCCTTTCGCAATTCTGAGAATGCGCCTAAAAGCGCCTTACACAATCCTGCTCCAATAATCTGCATTATCATTTTCAATCGAGTCAGTTCTTATACCAAAATAAGGCTTCCCACTCCTGCTACGCGGTCCTTATGGTTTTATAAGGAACTTAAAAAAAAAACCGTCTTCGTTACCGAAAAGTAAAGTGCAATAATATATTTTTTTTTTTTTAGAAACGTTAATGAGGACATTTCCCAACAGTCCACCGCACTGTTCGGACAGGTTCTTGGTTTCCTTCAGGCTACCTTGCAGACCTACGTCATAAAAACTCATTCGGACCGACATTGACCTTGCCACAACGTGACTTAGGTTGAAATACCTATTGCCATAAAGGCGATATAGAATCAAGTCTAATGAAACACGTTCTGCCAGCTGCACATAGCACGGTATTCGCGCACAGCATGTGGTATGTCGGTCTTCCACGAAGGAAGAAGGCTTTTGCAGTCTCAATTAATACAGGTTGCTTTAAGAGAGAAAGTGGAACTTGGTGGAAGAATAAAGATGTTCGCAACATTCAACAACCTTAAATGGAACTTCATTACCCCTCCACAGCAATGCTTCTCAGTATTCCCTATTCAGATGAGAACATAACATAACATAGAGGGGCAATAGCAGCTGAAACGGTCTAAGTCTATAACCCAGCTCCATGTGACAGATTTGTCTTCTTTGTCTTTTAAGACGAAAAGAACAGACACATATTTTTATACAGACTAGAAAATAAGTTTCCCGCAGTTTGAGGGACGTCTTAAGGTAGTATAATCATTCACCGAACTGGCACACCCCAAAATTTCCTGCAACGGTATGCGGCCTTCAGCGTCCGTCCACTTTTCCGAAACAGGTATAAGACAGCGAAAGGACGATTTCTTGGCCCCCCACCCCTTTCGCCCGATCTCAGTCCATTAAAATCTCTTTTGAGAGATTAAGTGAAAGAAAAGTGTTCCCCTTCTAAGATGACGCCGCTTCAACAGCAGAAAGTAAGAATATCAGAAACTAGAGTTACGTTTATCAAAAACGCATTGAAGCGAACATGGTAACAGCTGATTTACTGGTTGGACTTTGTAGAGATGCAGACGGAGCTCAAATCGATACAACAATCCCAATATAAAAATCAGCTATACACAACTTGTTACATATTCGATTAATACTTAATGTTTAACACACATTTATGGCAGTCATTCCGCACGTTGTTGCAAAGAAAATTAGGAGTGACAACGTTTACACATGGTAACAAATTGGGCTGGTGGAGGTCATCAAAAGCAGCGCCTACAATGTCGACCATCTCTCAACGTTTTCCGGGACGTAACTAGGTAATTAAAAAAATAGCCCGCAACCACCTCTCAACATTTTCTGGGACGTAAGAAGGTAATTAAAAACAGCCTACACCCACCTCTCAACATTTGCCGGAACGTTAAAAAGGAATTAAAAGAAAAAAGGGCCTGCTAGTAATCGTCCTCGTCCACTGATCCTCCTACCACCGTTAATGCAAACCAGCAGACCAGAAGTGAACACTGCAGACATATCAACGGCGCTCTAACACACATTTTACGAATAATTACATCTTCATTCAGTCTAATAAATCCTGTTCACAAATCAAAAAACCAAGGCACAACTCGGATCTAAATTCCATACGTATTATCTCTGTTAAATATTTTAATACTCGAATTGTGGGCCTGGTAGCTCAGTCGATATAGCGACTGACTACGGGCTGGACGGTCCGGGATCGAATCTCGGTGGGGACGAGATTTTCCGCCCGTCCAGACCGGCCCTGAAGCACACCCACCCTCCTGTAAAATGGGTACCGGGTCTTTCCCGGGGGTAAAGTGCGGCCGAGGCGTGCTGCTGACCACTCACCCCCTTCTAGTGCCGCGGTCACGGAAGAGTAGAGCTATACCTCTACCCACCCTCTGGGCCACACCGGGCCTGCAACCGGATCACTTTACTTTTATATATATATATAAGTGGGCCGGGTAGCTCAGTCGGCATAGCGACTGACTATGGGCTGGACGGTCCGGGATCGAATCCCGGCGTGGACGAGATTTTCCGCCCCTCCAGACCGGCCCTGGGGCCCACCCAGCCTCCTGTACAATGGGTACCGGGTCTTTCTCGGGGGTAAAGTACGGCCGGGGCGTGCTGCTGACCACTCACCCCCTTCTAGTGCCGCGGTCACGGAAGAGTAGAGCTATACCTCTACCTACCCTCTGGGCCACACCGGGCCTGCAACCGGATCAATTTACTTTTATATATATATATATATATATATATAAATATAAAAGGGCTCGGTAGCTCAGTCGGTATAGCGAATGACTACGGGCTGGACGGTCCGGGATCGAATCCCGGAGGGGACTAGATTTTCCGCCCCTCCAGACCGGCCCTGGGGCCCACCCCGCCTCCTGTAAAATGGGTACCGGGTCTTTCCCGGGGATAAAGTGCGGCCGGGGCGTGCTGCTGACCACTCACCCCCTTCTAGTGCCGCGGTCACGGAAGAGTACAGCTATACCTCTACCTACCCTCTGGGCCACATCGGGCCTGCAACCGGATCACTTTACCTTTACCTTTTTAATACTTGAATTAATTCTGCATACCTACGAGAACACACATGCACACACACACACAAAGAATAAACTATGACGTATCTTCATTATATATTCAAGGTTATTGACGGAAAATCCCTTCTCCCACTCAGACCATCTAGCACAGCGCTGGAGATGCTATTTCAAGATCAGCGTGGAGCCGTGCAGCTTCAGTCTCTAGTCAACTACCGGAGAGGACAGTTGAGAGAGCAAGAGAGGTCCAAGCCTCTTTTCCGTCGACCTAGGCCGGGTTCTATGGACTTCTCTTTCTTCCGTTCCACAAGTTCGCTGTACAAAACACCTACATAAATATCGTGTTCCATTTCTATAAAAACAAAGTGAAAAAGAGTGAAAAAGAGTGAAGTGGTTATACAACAATTATTAAATGAGAAGCAGTTAACACAATGCAGAACAAGTGGAATACTGGGAGAACAGACGATGACAGATCAGCAAACCTACCAAGTGGAAGTATGAATGGTTTTCGGATCCCTGTAAGTAATTTAATTACAATATGTCGAACTATTTTACTAGTATATGTCACTAGTGTGCTTTAACGACGCGTTATTTATATATTTTTACGTTTCATTATCTGCAAAGGAAATGCAGACACTGACGCTTAACAGCGAAACGAGCTGGACAAGTAACGCAGATGTAAATAATACACTAGAAAAGCTGTACCTGTGAATCAGCACATATAACTGCGTGAATTCATAGCGCCAAGCATCAAATTAAACACCAGACGAAGTGGTCGGGTTCGAGTCCCGCCCACTTTAATCTAGAGAAAGAACACACCATTGCCCACTGGATAGGTAGGCCCCACAGCCACCTTGGACGCAATTCAGGGACTAAAATGAATATCATTAGTATCACTGCAACAAATAATTACTATAGTAATTAACTATAATTCGATTTTTATACCTTAACATAATTTCTGAAGAACGGAATAACATCGACGAGGAGCTCACCCCCGTTTCTTTGTCACTGGCAATTTTTTAAGAAATACATACACTCTAAAAAAATTCTGAGAAAATTACACTTGTACTAATTACTTATAATAAAACCAACCAGATGCACTAACTTCTCAAACTTATTTTTGGAATAAAACTCCACGTGTTTCGGACAGTTCCTCTGTCCATCATCAGGAGTTTTTCACTGTACACACAGCAATGGTATACGTCATACAAGTTTGCTGACAGCTTGCAAGCAGGATCGGGACGGATCCGTCCCGATCCTGCCCGCAAGCTGTCAGCATGACATATATCATTGCTGTGTGTACAGTAAAAAAAACTCCTGATGATGGACAGAGAAACTGTCCGAAACATGTACAGTTTTATTCCAAAAATAAATTAGAGAAATCACTGCATCTAATTGGTTTATTATAAGAATTCATCACGATGGACGGTCATCTGAACGTCAAATTTGTACTAATTACTATTTAAACACGCCTGACACTAGAGAAGGGGTGGGGAGGGGGGAAAGAGCTAAGCATTCCGCATTTTTCCCATTCCTCCCAGTATAAAACGCTGCGAAGCTTCCAACACAAAATGCTCCCATGAAATATGCAAGAATTCCGTTACAACGTATTGCTCACTAAATATAACTATGCGTGCTAAGTTCTGTAAACCACCCAGAATATGTACTTCATCCTGAAGGGACAGCATAAGTTAGTGTGTTAGAAGACACCCGCGGGTCGCGGGTTGCACGTCACTGGTTGCGGAAGAACAACATCCGCCGTACTTCAACACACCAACAACAAACCTACGCTAAACTTATCATTGGGCAAAATGCGTACTCTGCGCTCCAACGTAGGCCACAGCAGCCAAGGAAAGCTGTATTTCAGCAGAACTTATATCATTGCCATTCTCAAACACAATACATTCTTTTTCACGTTCCAGCACAATCACCATACAGTCATGCGTCGCAAAACGACGGGGATACGTTCTGAGAAATGTGTCGTTAGGCGATTTCGTCGTTGTGAGGGCGTCGTAGAGTGTACTTACACAAACCCAGATAGTATAGCCTACTACCCACCTTGGCCATACGGTATAGTCTATTGCTCCTAGGCTACAAAACTGTACAGTATGTTACTGTACTGAATACTGTAGGCAATTGTAACACAGTGGTAAGCATTATATTATTAAAATATTATATTACAATATTATAATCTTCCGGGACCGCCGTCGTATATGGGGTCCGTCGTTGACCGAAACGTCGTTATGCGGTGCACGACTGTATTCGTTCATATTCGAGTATATCGTAAAAAGGTAAAGCAATCCCATTACAGGTCTGGAGCGGCCCAGAGGGTTCCAGGAAGTTAAGGCTCCCAGATTTCGTGACAACGGCACAGGATGGTGGTAGGTTGTCGGCCTTACGCACCGGCCGCCTTTACCCCCAGGAAATACTTCCGGTACTCATTTCTGTTAGAGGCTGAGTCGACCCCAGGGCCATAGAGCGATCGGAAGGATTTTATGTTAAAGAAAAATCCAATGACACTAGCTGGGATCGAACCAGCGACCTTCCGATTTGTAGCACAGCACCTTAACCACTGTGCTACAGCGGTCCCCCGAGTATATCGTACTTTACAAATTATTCTTCGCCGCGTTATTCACATCAGAAAAGACGTGAACCTACCACGGCAGCAGTATCCAATACGAACTCCATTCCCTTCTAATGAATGACATATAAATACGAGGGTAATTCAATAAGTAAGTTACAAATCCAAGTTTGCTACCTACGTTTTTTAATTAAGTGCGGGAAACTGTCGCCGCTAGATAGCAGCACTATCTAGTTTTATTGTGACGCACAACGATTGCTATGCGCATACTGTACAGACGTAGCAGCTGTTACAAGATGGCGGCGCCCCTGAATACGTGTACCACGATAGAACAGCGTGGCGTTGTGCGTTTTTTGTGGGCAAAAAATATGGAAGCAAAGGATATCCACAAAGAAATGCTGCCCATGTGCGGTGAACATTGCCTGTCACGTCAGGCAGTCCATAATTGGGCGCAGAAGTTCTCGGAAGGGCGGACAAGTATCGAAGACGAACATCGAGCGCGCGCGTGGTTCCGACAGCAACCAAAATAATTTTACGCCACAGGTTTCCAGGGACTTGTGAAACGGTAGGACAAGTGTTTAAATTTGTATGGAGATTATGTTTAAAAATAAATGTTGTTTGTATGTCATTATCTCCATTAGATTCATTTCAATCACGATTTGTAACTTACTTATTGAATTGCCCTCGTAATTCGAAGACACAAAACGCTGCGTTCGTAAAACACAGCTTAAAATGTGAACAGCTGTCATTGCCTCGAGAAGCTCCACGTATGAACTTCGGTCAAGGGTCTACACGGCGTACAATTTCGTAGCTGAAGAACCTACCAGAGCGGCGTTCGTCGCCAAGCGGTTTGTCGACTGTTTCCAGCGCTGAAGCACGATCTTGGCGGACAGAGGTTAAGGGAGAGGTGGAAAGAGTTGTGACACTTTGGCTGACATCTCAGGACACGGACTAATATTAACGGGGAGTAGCAGAGGTCGTCCGACGACACCATAAATGTCTCAACTGTGGCGGGAGACAATGTGGGCCAAGTGGTGGAATAGAATAAGTACAATAAAATCTGCCCTTTCTCTATTTGAGCGGAAAATAAATGGCACAAAACATGTGCACTGCCACCATATTTTCCGACCGAACTTTTATATTTGTGTAGGGGTTTATTTAACTAAGCTCACAACATTTGCACAGCGTCGAATGGTACAATGGTTAGCGAACAATGGACCAGAAAGGATGTGGAATAGGTAATGGCATAAATACGAGGTACTTTCCCATATTTAGAGTCTAGCTGAAATGTGATGGGACACGGTGACGCACGGGAGGGGAAGTGAAGGGGAAACTGGCGAACGGTTTGGGTAGCCAGTACCCTTCACACTACCTCGGAACATGGTGTATCCAGCATTACTACCGCTGATGAGCACACCTCGGCTGCCAGTAGTCGACGGAACTGACGCCCCCGACTGTTTAAATGGACTAGTCCGTTTCGCCGAAAGACGAAATCTGGTTTCTGTGTGTGTGCCATCACATTTCAAACGCAGTCTACCCGAAGGAACTTGGAAAAACCAAGAATATCTTGAGCAAGGAGATTCGGTGTAGGGACCGCGATTTGAACCTGGCACCTTCAGGAACGGATACAAGGCACACGCGCTACCAACTTGACCAACCAAGACGTTCGGTATAAACTGCGATGTGGACAATAAGATGACAACAACATTTACCGGAAACTGTTTTCAGCCCCCGTCCATTCATACATCGCATCTTCGTAGTCATGCCGTTCTCATCTCAAGAGTTCTTACCGAAGAAAATCAATGATGGCAACTTCAGAGAGTAGGCCTATTTGGTAGCCGGCTTGTTAGCACGCCTTCTTTACTTAGCACTTAAATCCCACATTCTACCCAGCACACACAACTTCATGTTGCGCGCGCAGTTCCGTTTATGCAATAGCACAGACTGCAGCTACCCACATGGTATTATCCAACTTGTTCTAACCCTGAGTAATTTTTCATCTTCTTGTAGTTTTCATGACGTTTACAAGCTGAGATAACAGGTATCATTTCCATCTTCAAAAACACTTCATGTCGCGGAGTCCTTCAAGAAACTAGCAGTGCAGCTGAATAAGAAATCCCCGGCCTTTTATGGCACCCGAAGGTTAGTTTCCTTCTTCATACGGAAGATCTCTCACTGATTCAGATACGATGGCGATGCGATGGCGATACGATTAGCTTAGGGCACGACTCGACCCTTTGTTTCAAATGGAAATTCGCACACTAACGACGACATGATAACGATATGTTCAGAAAGGATCGATGGGATACGACGCCGTCTCAGCATCCCGTTCGTGTGTCGCTCAGTCGCAAACACATCACCACAAAAGCCGGAAATATCACGGGATTTTAAAAATGCTTTACTACTTAATGCAACCATGAACGAGGACACAAACATGAAACTTAATCATTATGTAAACGAACAGTCAACACAACTGAGTACTCATCCTTTAATAACTGAAGAATAAAATCCAACTAGATGCCGCTTATTACTTTATTATGCTTATGTTAAGCTCAACATGTTTCGGGCACCATTATGCCCATCATCAGGAGCTCACGACGATACCGCTGGTTACCACACAGGCCGTCTGGTTCTCGAGTTGCTGCTGGTTGGAAGTTAAGTGCAGGCAGGATGGATCAGTGTTCGGACCGAAGGCTGTAACACGACAGTCGTGTTACAGCTCCTGATGGTGGGCATAATAGTGCCCGAAACATGTTGAGCCTAACATAAGCATAATAAAGTAATAAGTGGCATCTGGTTGGATTTTATTCTTCAGTTATCAAGACGATGCACGGTCCAATACACATTACATTTACATTTCCTTTAATGCTACGCGTTTCGAACTTTAAAAGGTCAACTTCAGGCTAGAATACTTGTTATAAAACATAAAAAAGAATGCATAAACGCCTCGTTCTAAAAACTGACATTTCAATCCCAATTATGTTTTATAACAAGCATTTTAGCCTGATGATGACCCTTCAAAGTCAGAAACATGTTACATAAAAAGACATATACTTGTGTTGACTATTTATTTGCATAATAATTATTCGATACCACAACGGGATGTCTAACCTCAAAAAAAAAATACTAGTGAAGCGAGCTGGATAACACTTTGCATGACTGGAAAAATCCTGGTTATTTAGGAAAGTGAGAAATTTAGAACCTTCCTATGCCGTATACAAAACGATCTAAATCTCTCGCGGTACTGCTCCAGTTCCCTGGATAAAACAACACTATCAATTGGTAAATTAAAAAGAATCTACCAACATCACCACTTTTCTGAAGGGTCAACCCAATGCTTCCTGCTTGTTGCCTTCTTCTTCGGTCTTCTTCTCACGTGTCTTAATTGATCCTACCCAAACAATGCACATCGTTCGGGTGGTTCGCCTACGGCGTTATGAGGCACGTACCAATCTTATCGTCATCGCAATGCCATGGTAACGGAACTAGTATCTCGTCTGAGACCGGTATAAGAGCCTGCGACCGGACCCTATCCTGATCCTGGAGTATCCAGTCCGTACCTTCACACAAACATATCTTCACGCTTATTTTTACGTGTTCCTGCTAAACTTGAGTAGGAATTTACCATATATCTTGTTCATGCCACAAGCCCTACCCACGGCAGCGTCTTTTAGTCTACCGCGATGGAAAATTTAACTCGTGTCACGAGAGGACAAATGAATCAACGGGCTAACTATAAGTCAGCAGAATAAATGAACTATATTTAACGTTCTAATTACATTTTAATGGCACCCATCACGTTGTGCCTAATCATCACTCATGTAGATATAGATTATTCCGTCTAACACAATAATTTTATTGTTTATTTTCGAACACTACATGTTTCGACCGAAAACGATCAACATCAGGCGTTCTTAACGAGACAGGCAATGGACGTATAACGTAACATTCAGGCTCCTTCGTGCAACCATTGTTGTAGTGGAAAAGAAATAAAGTATTACATATTCTGAGTGTGTGTCTGCAGCCTTAGGTACCCAGTATGCAATGCGCATGCGCCATATTGTCGTCTGTTGGTCTGCCCGGCTCTACAGTATTTTTCCACACTACCACATAAACGGCACGATTTTTGCAAAAAGTTGTTTAACATAAAATGTGTTTTATTTCCTCTGTAACGTGTGTATGAAACATATCTCATTTTAAGAATAACTGAGCGAGATATGATTAAAAAAGTATATTGGTCTTCATGTAAAGTAACCGTTATTCTTGTTAGATTTAAATTAAACTTGCCTTTTCCTGAGAGATTTTCGAAAAATACCCAAATATCGAATTTCATAAACATCCGTTTAGTGGGAAGCGAGTTGTTTCGTGCGGCCGGGCAGACAGACAGACAGACAAGACAGAGCTAATAGTCGTTCTTCGCAATTTTGTGAATGAGCCCCAGGATGAAGGTACTTTACTTACTTACTTACTTACTTACTTACTGCATGGTGCAGAGTCCTTCTTGAGAAGCTAACTGGTTTGCAGCTAGTCAAGAAATTCCCCGCATTTCACGGAACCCGAAGGTTCATTACCGCAC
>Ga0123354_10020967_pt1 | contig 10288 bp, 7 predicted proteins | sample TergutLab28metaG_2_FD_97872 | JGI IMG/M metagenome (GOLD analysis project Ga0123354, IMG submission 97872) | Labiotermes labralis P4 segment gut microbial communities from Petit-Saut dam, French Guiana - Lab288 P4 | ecosystem: Host-associated > Arthropoda: Insects > Digestive system > Gut ...
ACGGTATATACTGTCCGTTTTTTTCTCTTCAAAATGTAGTTTGTTTCATAATTCTAACATATTTGGTTCCTGTATTATTCACATTTTATATACAGGGTGTGCTAAAATTAAAAAAAATAATTCCGGCGCCGAAAGGTTAAAGAATTGGACCGATGAAAGCATATAAATATTTAGGCATAGAAGAGAGTTGTGACATACAGCGTAAGACTGAGAAAGAAAAGTTGAAGAAGGAATAATTGAAGACATTGAGACTAGTTATTATTATTATTATTATCATCATCAACATCATCATTATTAGCCATTGAGCTGTTAAGTCAGCACGTAAGTAAATAAATAATTTAATTACTCTGCCTTGCACATGGGGGCAATTATGCTTATATGCAGCTGTCTTTCCAGTCTGCAGGGTTCACAGTAATCGACAAGACGCTTTCAGATCTTCTTTAACGCCTGCAACGTGCCGGAATACCTAAATTAAAATCTCAACTGAATAACTTGCAGCCAATGATATGAAATTCAAATTCCGCCGCATCGTCAGACTTTCAAGCGATTATATCTCCTAGATCTGCTTTTTGAACGTGGCAGGGCTTCACTGTAGATTCCTGTGAAGGTCCACACAGCACCTTGTTACTTCAGATAGCCCCAGTAATTGTACACACTTCCACTCCTGGCTTTATTCTGACCAACGACTAGATTGTGGTCGGTGCTGTACCGTAGCTTGCAGTCAGAGTTGTCTCGCTATACGCTGCGATGCAATAGCCACTACAGTAATAGACTGTTACGAACTCAAGACGCACTTAAGCTTCACCCGTACAGAATGCCACCCGGAAATACTGTCCCAAAAATATACCGAATAACATGAGTGCTGGCGTTTCGGCTTGCAGAGCCACTTAGCGGAAACTGTAGGCTGCTTTCCGGAGAGGAATGGGAGCCAGTGGAGCTCGTTACGAGGACGCGACACACGCGATTCTAACCAGGATATTAAGGCTAGATTGGAAAAAAAATGTAAAGGGTCACAAATATAGACTTTACTTCGAAACTGACTCTGCCCCCATCCTAATTTAATTCCATAGTAATCTGCACCCTTCACACCCCGAGGTCATAAATTTCAACACAGTGGCTCGAAGTCCTACGTTGGCTCGTCGACACATAAGGACCAGTATCTTTATCAACCCTTCCAAGGAAATGTCCCAAAAACATAAGAGTTCCCCATGTTCACACCACAACGAGGGGTGATTCTTAACGTCGGCACTAGATTGAAGCGGTTAACTTCACGCTCCAGCAGTTTTATCCCCGGGGAAGAATTGCGGTAACCATTGCATGGGGCTAGGGTGGGCCCAGAGCCGGCCTGGACGTTTTGGATAAGAGAAAAAAGAACTCTTGTCGCCACCGGGATTCGAACACCCGACCGTCCAGCCCGTAGCCTAGTCGCTACATCTAGTGCGCCACCCTGGTCGATAAATGAGAGATAACCTAAAATAAGCCACGATTTCTCAATCAGATTTCTCTGCATTCTACCACACACCATTCGATGTTGCTAACCAATGTAGCTGACACTGTCATATTGTAGTGTGCTAGACAAAGAACATACGTTGACGCCACCAGCCAGAGTACAAAGAGCCGTATCAGTAGAACTCATTCATCGTTAAACATTCAATCACCATGATGCCATGCTACCTCCCATCTTCATCATCTCCTGTCACTTCTTCCGATTCACTCAGTAGCGCTCGAGCGGCCCCGATCGATCGATCGGTCGGATCGTGGGCAGTCGCCTGCACTTGTAGACATCCGAGTGGCTTCAGTGTGACAGGAGCGCCCGGACCGCATGCAACCTGCAGCACAGTGTTGCGAATCCTGGCACAGGTAAGCACGTCAACTCTGTGGTAACTATGTGTACCACCACCTGTCCTAGCAATACAGCATGTGTAATTTTATATTACTTTTCTTAGTGCTGTGGTCACTGACCGTTCCACGTTTTGTAACGTAAAACCTACCTGCAAGATATTTCATTACAGATGAGTGATAAGTGAGTGCATATACCACGTAAATGACACATGACACTCATGAGTGTATACAGTGAATGGTATTTGTGTGTATCAACCGTGGTGAGTAAGGAACTGCGTAAATAATATATGACTGAATGCGAACTTTTCGTGGCGCGGGGACGAATACAATTCAACAAACAGCTCTTCCAAGAGCTAAACATTTCTTGTATAATTTGCTGTATCAGCATCGCGCTAATGAATATTTATCGTACATAAATCTAAAAGTGTTATTTATCGAGATGCCAAAGGCTATATATTACAGTCTAAGTAATCTGACTAAAACACATAGCATAAACAACCAAGTAGATGCAACAATAACAATTTATTAGTAATTGTTGTCACCAGCAGGCAGCTTCTTCGATGCATTATACCACAAGCTGTAAACACAGTCTAGTGCTCCTGAGGATGGGCGAAATTATCGCCCGAAACATGTTGAGCTGATTGAAATTACTAATAAATTGTTATTGTTGTATCTAGTTGGTTGTTTATACTATCGTACCAGAGATGCTCGGTCACACAGACATCAAATTTAAGACACGAATCTTCAACTGAGGAGGAAATACAAGAGGCAAAGCTATTTGTCATATTGACTGTGAAGTGAGAAATGCACAACATGTAATGTCTCAGTATTCTGTTCCTAAAGACAAAAACATTGCAACTCCGTTACGAAATAAATAATTGGTTCGGTGTTCGGGACAACATCAGCTGACTACTGTGACCCACTTAAGTTGGGTCATCCTATTATATGCAGTTCAAACAGTCAAGTTACTTCAATCCACACAACTTAGCCTTTTGACGCCTAATGTCAACTACAGTGGTCGTACCGCACCGCTAACCTCTAAAGTTGCATTTTATATATTTATTCAACAAATATAGGTACTGAATATTTTAAACATAGTATATATTCTCCTTATTTTTTCTCTTCAAAATACAGTTTGTTTCATAATTCTAATTTTAGATCCCAATTTCTGCATAAACTCTACGGTATTGTCATTTATCTTATATTTAATGGTAACACAACTCAATATCTATACGTTTGGCCTGAAGACGGCTTCACACAGAAGCCGAAACACGTAGCCATCTTGTATCTTAATAAAATAAGTCATGTCTATTGAAATATATACTTACCTGCATTAAAACTGACCGTTAATATAAAGTGTAGGTGAAATGAAAAAAATTATTGATCACTAAACCACTAATAATGGATTCATCTGACTCAGGACAGGGACAAGCCGCGGGCTTTTGTGTGAGCGGGACTGTACTTTCAATTTTCACAAAATTCGGGGTACCCCTTGATTGCCTCAAAATACTACTGGCTTATCAGTAAAAACTTTGTTTCCATGATATCAAATGCATTTATTGTCCAACTAATGCACTCAATTATATGAAATCATTAAATTCTTAAAAACTAATAAATTTATAAAAGCCGCTTCAACATGTTTCGGTTCACGTGGGAACCATCATTAAGGAGCTACAACCAGAGCTAAGCACTGGTTGTAGCACTCAATTATATAATTGAATGCATTAGTTGGACAATAAAACATTTGACATCATCGCTGAACAGTGTAACCATGAAGATTATTTGCTCCATAAAGTTAGTTCCCACAGCAACCTTTTAAGAACGTAACTGTAGCTGTCTGATTTAAAGATCCATTTCGTACCGCGCAGAGAACACACTCTGCCTCGGTTATAAATCCCGATAAATTAACGTTGTAAAGAGAAATAGGCCTAATCGCTATTTGTTCTGAGATCCACGCAAAACACACAAATGCAATGTAGGAGCAGAAAACATAATCTATATATGTTAACCTTTTGATGTCTAATGTCAACTATAGTGGTCGTACCGCACCGCTAACCTCTAAAGTTTCATTTTATATATTTATTCAACAAATATAGGTACTGAATATTTTAAGCATGGTATATGCTCACCTTTTTTTTTCTCTTCAAAATGCAGTTTGTTTCATAATTCTAACATATTTGGTTCCTGTATTATTCACATTTTATATACAGGGTGTGCTGAAATTAAGAAAATAATTCCGGCGCCAAAAGGTTAAAGCTGGTGGTATATAACGTTAAGTCTTAGGCTTTAAAAGGCTAAGTTACTGCTGGGTTACAAGCAGTAAAGTTAGTAAAATGTTAACATCTGCTTTAAAAATATTGCTGGATATTTAAAACACCAAACGATATCCATAAATAGACTGCGTTCAAAAAAATCAGTTTCTGAATGTATAAACAAACAATGGGTTATTTACAGTCATCAGTGCTATGCGTACATGTACGTCAGTACAACGAGTACCAGCACCTATAGGGTAGGCAAACTGTAAACTGAATTAACACAACAAGGGGACGAATACCACCTGTCAATCAGCGTATTTGTGTTTTGAGTGTGGAGATGCCTGCCGTCCTCTTCACTGTCACTACACCACCGCACAATAGAAATGCGATACGTATTTATGCACAGACATAATGACGTCGGTTTAAAATTCTGTTTATCGTGACAACGGATTTGTAAGCTCAAATTAGATTTCTTTTCTGTAAAAAGGAAGTAACGAAAAATTTCTGAAAGACGAAAAGACGCCAAATTTTATAAGTGAAATCAAACGTAATAAACTCTCGCCCTGTTCTGAATGTTGTGTGCTTTCTTCTGGGTAATTCCTATAAAATAGCATGAGGCAATTGGCTCAGGCTATTTTCGAGCCAAACCTTTTCCTGTATAAATACTCCAAACTCTTCTCAATCCAGTCCTACTTCATACCTACCCGCCTATGAAGACGGAACAGAGTGTTCCGAAACGTCGGCATATACAATTCAGACGCCGGGGAATTACCCAGAAGAAAGCACACAAATATAAAATGTCTAAAGTTAATTCTATCAACAATTTTACCGCATTGACTATAACACGCACTTCCTTCCCAAGCGCTAAAGCCGTTATGAACCTTCGCTTCAAATACAGTCTTCGTCCATTCTTTCCGGCCTCCGCCCACTGTATTCCAATTTATTATTCCAATTATATCAAAATCCTCTCCAACCTTATCAGTCCATGCTTTCCGTGGTCTCCCTCTTTACCTTATTCCTTCTATTCTGGCAGCGACTATTTGTTTTGGCATTCTTTCGTTATTGATTCTCTCTATATGTCCACGCCATCCTAATAAAAAAAGATTTCCCTCATTTTTACCATTGTCCGTCTCTTGTTCTGTAGCTTGTATCTGCCCACTCATTCTTATTCTCCAGCTTTTTTCTCCCTTTACATTACCACAATTATTTCAACATAAACTTTTGCCAGCAATTTATTTCAGTAACACACCAACAAAAGCACATAAAGTATTTAATAACATAAAATTTACATTAACACACTTAAAACGCCCCTACATGTTTCGATCACACTATCATCCTCAGGGAGCATACTTTGTTCCTAGCTAAAGTTACAGTTTAACAACTTTAGCCTGGTGTTCTTACAGTTGTTGCTTAGTTTTGCTTGTTGGACACTGTCTTTATTGTTGCACCGTGCATTTTGTAGTCTATTTCAGTAACACACCAACAAAAGCACATAAAGTCTTTAATAATATAAAATTTACATTAAAACACTTAAAACGCCCCTACATGTTTCGATCATACGATCATCCTCAGGGAGCATACTTTGTTCCTAGCTAAAGTTACAGTTTAACAACTTTAGCCTGGTGTTCTTACAGTTGTTGCTTAGTTTTGCTTGTTGGGCACTAACTGTCTTTATTGTTGCACCGTGCATTTTGTAGTCTATTTCAGTAACACACAAACAAATGCACATATATAGTCTTTAGTAACTTAAAATTTACATTAAAACACTTAAAACGCTCCCACATGTTTCGATCACACTATCATCCTCAGGGAGCATACTTTGTGCCTAGCTAAATTTACAATAAATTTAGCTAGTAACACTGTCACTTTAGCAAGTAACAAAGTATGCTCCCTGAGGATGATCGTGTGATCGAAACATGTAGGAGCGATTTAAGTGTTTTAATGTAAATTTTAGATTATTAAAGACTATATATGTGCATTTGTTGGTGTGTTACTTAAACAAACTACAAAATGCACGGTGCGACGATAAACATATTTTGCCAGTAAGTTTGAATCCTTCCTGTCCGCCCGAATATGCGCAAATTTCGTCCGTAACTTGCACACTATTCATTCCGTGCATTATTCCTACAATCGGTTACATTTACCAACAAGTGCCCGTAATAGGACTACAAACTACACATAAGTTTTAAAAAAACTTCTACGTTTTTCGAAGCAAAGGTGCCATCAGCAGGGTGTCTGAAATGTAAAGGAGTGAAAGCACCAATACATCACTCTGGAAGGGACAATGACGAATATTAAGATATTTGAAACGTTAAAACTATAAAATACGTAAAATCGTACCCCGTCATAATTATCACTTGTATACTTACCATTTTTACATATCTTGCAATTTTTACAAATTTTTAAATATCTTAACACGTGGCTTTGTACTTCCCAGACTGACCGTATGGGTGGTTGTACTCCCTTGTTTTGATACACACTGCGAATGGCTTCTTGGCGTCGAAACATGAAGGAGTTTTTTAAATTTATGTACAATATGTAGGCCTATTACTTGTATCTGTTCGTAAATGTGATTGATTGATTGATTGTAAGTACGGCTTACGAGCACTGTTATTTCGGTTGCTTGGTTGCTTGTTCATCTGACTAGCTGGTTACTTAGACAAATGGTTAGTACGATGCTTTGCTCAGTGCTTATTCGTTTATTAGTTCGATTATTTAATGTAATTAGTTTACCAGAGACGTCATCGGTTCAACAGATGTTTGATATGATAATTTTTAATTTTCCCAGCTTGTATAATCGAGGATTCCGTCTTCTGTGATATGTCTCCGCTTCGCCGGGTTCTCCTAAGTGACGCGGCAATATGTCACAGTTACCTGGTAGGTTACTTGGATGGTTACTCAGGTGGTAGATTGGTTGTCAGGGTGGATGATTATGGTCTTATCTATTCTGATGGTCGTTGCATTGGATGCTGGTTGGCCTGTGGTCTTAATTCAATGGCTAATTGGCTTAGCTGTTTGGGTAGACGACGGACAATTCGGTTAATATTGGAACATATGACATTCGGTTAATATGGGAACATATGACATTCGTTAACAGTTTAACCTGCAATGGGCTCGTTTCGAAAGCGTCTCGAAACAACGACGTACCAAGTACAAAGATCGAGCGGGAGAAATGAGCACGAGTTACTAAAATGACAGACAGAAGGAGATGGCTTACGTAAACCGGGGGAACGGTGGGTCTGCCCTCTTAAAGTATTAGACACGTGACACACACCGCTCTGCAAAATAAATAAAACCTGCACAGAAATAAAATATTCTTAACACACACGATAGCAGATTTCAAAGTCTTGGTTCGAGTAGAAAATTTTCTACAACATCGATGAAGAATTAAATACAACAAAATCATGAAAAGTGCGTAGAGTAATGTTACAAGTGAGCACATGAGCATAAGGTCAGATCCGAATTTCAGCGATATAATTATAATTCTGGAAATAGAGGAGGAATTTTTTACTCACTGTTCCAAAGCTCTGTTAAATTTCTTGCCATTTGACGTAATGTCCCTGTGTCAAAGAAACAACAACCATGAGGTCCTATGCCAAAACAAGAAGCCTTAAACCATGATTAAAATCAAAACAACAAAATAATAAACTTCACTATTATACAAAGTGTCAATGAAGACAACGTTGCCAAGATAGCAAACGACAAAATGGCTGCCGTCTTATCCATCAAAAGCCTTAAACTATGATTAAAATCAAAACAACAAAATAATAAACTTCACTATTATACAAAGTGTCAATGAAGACAACGTTGCCAAGATAGCAAACGACAAAATGTCTGCCGTCTTATCCATCAAAAGCCTTAAACCATGATTAAAATCAAAACAACAAAATAATAAACTTCACTATTATACAAAGTGTCAATGAAGACAACGTTGCCAAGATAGCAAACGACAAAATGGCTGCCGCCTTATCCATCAAAAGCCTTAAACTATGATTAAAATCAAAACAACAAAATAATAAACTTCACTATTAAACAAAGTGTCAATGAAGACAACGTTGCCAAGATAGCAAACGACAAAATGGCTGCCGTCTTATCCATCAAAAGCCTTAAACCATGATTAAAATCAAAACAACAAAATAATAAACTTCACTATTATACAAAGTGTCAATGAAGACAACGTTGCCAAGCTAGCAAACGACAAAATGGCTGCCGTCTTATCCATCAAAAATACTCATATATTTTGGGGGGCCTTTCTTAAATGACCTTCACACGTCGTACACTGAATATTCATGTCCTAGAATTCTGAGCACAGATGCTGTCTGGGGTTCCGAGTAACTCTGTGCTACATAAAATGGTAATTAGTTTCTAACGTGTGTCATTTTCCTTCTACAATACAAATGCTGGACTCTACATGTCACGTACGAATTTTAAAATTCAGTTCAATTTCAAGGAAAGCAACGAATATCCGTCAAAGACAACACTTTTTTTTTTATTAAAAACCTAACTACAGCTACATAGTCCAACTCGCATTAACCCATCGTCAAACTGTATCTTCTTTCTTATTTGTGTTTCAAGCCATCGCAAATGAGTGATATATTCCATGAAATTCCACAATATATGTAAATCTAATGGATACAACTATTGTGACAAAACTGGGATGTATTTTTAATAATATTTACATAAACAGCTGTACATTTTACTTTTCTACAGTATTGCACGGCCTCAGGACGAGCCGAAACACGTAGCTGCAGAAAGTTTTTTTGATAAAAAAAAGATTTGTGTGTAACAGATATTTATTGGTGTCTCTGTACACATAGGGCAACGAGATGAATCACTTCAAGGTAATTCAATTTATTCTCTAAAAATCATCAAGCTACATGCCTATAGTGCGGACCGCGGTAGCACAGTGGTTGAAGTGCTGTGTTACAAATCGGAAGGTCGCTGGTTCGATCCCAGCTGGTGTTAGTGGATTTTTCATTAACATAAAATCCTTCCGATCGCACTATGGCCCTTGGCTCGACTCAGCCTCTAACAGAAATGAGTACCGGGAGTATTTACTGGGGATAAAGACGGCCGGTGCGTAAGGCTGACAACCTTACCACCATCCTGTGCCGTTGTCACGAAATCTGGGAACCTTAACTTCCCGGAACTCTCTGGGCCACTCCAGGCCTGTAACGGGACTGCTTTACCTTTACCTTTACACGCCTATAGTGCAAAATACAGACAAAAAGAAAGAAAGACCTATTCTTTGGAAAACGTCCATGTTTTCGTCATAAGGTATCACCATTTATTTTAAGGAATTAATGGAAAGTCATTCCTTATTAACCATTCTTAACCTGTGCGTCAAATAAAGACAGTAACTTTAAAATTGTCAACACTTCTTTCAACCAGTGTTAACAAATCATTCAAAAATAAGAGAAAAACTACAAACGACGATTGGTCACGTGACCACAATGATGTCCGCGCAGCCTCTTCTATCGGACACTTCCGTCGCCTCTGTTCTTGCTGTTCGTAATTACAAAATTTCCATGTCGTGACGTCACACGAACCGAATGCTGTAGCCAAGCTAGGCGCGGCTGCGCACCTAGATCACCGAGTTTTGCTTTTGTTTGTGCAACTTTGCTGGGAAAACTAAAATTGTAATCTATGTATCGAATTGTATAAATGTTTGCCACGAACTGAAATTCTGAGTAACCTGAAGCGCCCACGAAGGGATACAGAAAGCTGACGGAGCTCTAATGCGAGCGGAAATAAAATTTCGTAGTCACACGTAATCACAACACTAAAACCGTACATGTGCTATGAAGTTAGTCTTTCAATCACAGCAGGGAACATAAAAGCCTTCCGCTTTGTTTAGGCGAGTACCACAGCACCATATCGTCAGAACAAACATGCAGCAAAAATTTCAGCCGCGATTTTTGGACACTTTCGCACTAAAAAGTCAAAACTAAGGCTTACAGATCACCAAGCTATCTACTTCTATATACGTGAATACACACACACATATACACACACCACACACACACTCACACACACACCACATACCACACACACACACACACACACACACAGCGCGCACACACACACACACACACACCACACACACACACACACACACCACACACACACCCACACACATACACACACACCGCACACCACACACACACACATACACACACCACACACACACC
>Ga0123354_10020968_pt1 | contig 10288 bp, 10 predicted proteins | sample TergutLab28metaG_2_FD_97872 | JGI IMG/M metagenome (GOLD analysis project Ga0123354, IMG submission 97872) | Labiotermes labralis P4 segment gut microbial communities from Petit-Saut dam, French Guiana - Lab288 P4 | ecosystem: Host-associated > Arthropoda: Insects > Digestive system > Gut ...
CCAATATCTCCGTAACCATTGAACTTTGGATATAGGTGTTTTGGGTTATATCGGTATAGTTTGACCTAAGGAACACTCTCCCGAAGTTAGGTCCTTTCCTCCTGGGACACCCTGTATATATTTATGCAACAAGAAAATATACTGCATTTTTAAGACACATTGCATAATCTGCTTTTTTTGACAATTGCCGTTTATTTCATAATTTTTTCTTTGTATGTTCAAGTAATGTTTTTCATAAACCATGCCCAAAAATTTAAGTTCCCACTCTGGTGGTATAAAGGTTAAATATGCATGTGATTATGGCACTTCTCTATACTATTGAAACAAACAATATACTATGAAGTTAAGTCCTCTTTGAATACCTTAGCTTTATAGGAACCTGTAGTGACCTTGCACACACTTCATAGACTGTGTTGTTTGATGCAGGAAGCTGTACTGGATGGATGAAGGAGGATATGGAGTTCCATCCAAGGTTGGGAAAGTAAGCATGAATGGTTCTAACCCCATCATATTACTCGCTGACATAGAACGACCTGAAGCTATTACTATAGACCTCAACACGAAGCTCCTGTATTTCAGTGCGCAGTACCCAAGTTTTGTAAGTTATTTGTTGTTTATTCCTATGTTTGTCATGTATCATATGAAATGAACAGATAACACAAATATGCTCTTCCATTTGCAGGTTGATCTCAGCAATTGCTGAACAGAACTGACTAACATTCATTATCAGGAGTCCAAGTAGTCAGTTGCTGGTACAATGCTATGTTGGTTTGTACCAGTCCAGTATAACACCAACTTTGCATATCACTGATATTAAATTTTTTATATTCTCAAAACACGTTTTGCATAACGTTTGTATATTAATTCTTGGATGAGGAATTTGATGGAAGTGTTGACCATGTAAGATGCCTGTGATTGTTCCCTTCTGGTTGTGTACCTTCTTGAAAATGTGCCCAAAAATTAATTTGTGTTCAAGTGATTGTTTCTGAAGACTAGCTTTGTTGTCAAGAGTGATTATAATAACAAAGCAAATTACCAGATGCATTCTGTTCCAGATCAAAGTGATGGACGTCAATGGTGCTAATGTCAACACACTGCTATCAGAATCGAACCATATTGCTTACCCAAAAGCACTTGGAGTACTAGACAGCCGACTGTATTACTTGGATCCATCTTACGAAAAGATTGAGAGAGTTGATTTGCCAAAGGGTGATAATCCAAAGTTCCTCATAGACAATGAGGCTGATTTGAAGACTTTCACCATATTCAGAAAGAGACCAAGTGAGTTACAAGACTTATAGTGTAGGTACAGGGTGGGGCAAAATACCCTCCTACTTTCAGTAGGGCATTGTGAAGGGAGGGGAGGCCGTAGAAAGGTGGGGTTGGGCTCGAAAGGTGCAGGTAGTTGGGAAGTTCCCGTTACAACACTCCGCAGTCGTAAGGATGGTGTGGTCCAATGAGCAGCGCACATTTGCCGTCGAAACCTACTTTTCGCAAAGTCACTCTATCGTAGCGGTGCAGTGTGCGTTCCGTACTCGCTACCAAATCCCCCCCTCGGGACCGAGTACCAGACCAAAAATCCATTCTGTTGGGGGTTGAGAACTTCAGGGAAATGGGAAGTGTGTCTGAAAAAAGATGAGGATGACCACGGTCCTCTCGAACACCAGAGAACATCAAGGCTGTCAGATGGTCCGTTTTGCAGTCTCCTGGGCGCTCCATACACAAACACCACGCAAACAACGCCCACCACTTGCAAGATGTTCTTTTTAAGACTATGTGATTTAAAACTTCCCATGTTGTAGTTTCAGAATCCAAAAATAAAATTGTTGTATCTCGAATAGTTTTTTTGTTATTCACCTTAAAATTTATGGAGGTTATTTTTCCCCACCCTGTAATTATTGAAAGAACTTCCCCTTATTTTTGAGGCTGTATATGGTTTTAATTCATTTTGTTATTTACATTTTTGCAGCTACAAATCATCCGTGCATGAACAACAGTGGCGGTTGTGAGCAGCTGTGTATTCCGCATGAGAGTGGGACACGTGTTTGTAGTTGCTCTGTTGGTTACAAGAAGGAAAATGAAGTCAGGTGTACTGCCTACGAAACGTTTGCCGTTGTGTCTCAGCTGGACATTACCCGTGGTTATAGCCTCAAAGATTCTGCAGAAGCAATGGTGCCTATCACAGGTCCAGGTATGCAACACTATGGAAGATACATGGAAATGCATATCACATCTTTGACTGTGAAACTGATGGTTGAGAGTTTGTAAGTTGGTTCAAGAATATGAGTAGTTTTTGTCTGATCTGGGATTGGAAGAACCCATTTTGTGCTCTTCAAAAGTGCAGGTGCTTTTGAATGATGTGGCTCTTTGCTGTTGACACTGACACCACTTGTTAGGTCATATGTGCAGTGGTATGATGTTTGTGTTTGGATGAGTCATAATTCATGGATGTTAGGGAGGCAGCACATCATGTTTACAGTTGTCCTTGAATGCAGTATGCTCCTTAGCACACTTGTGTTCTCAGCATTCCTCTGACAGTGTGAGGAAACATTCAAGATCTCGACTATCACTACATAGGAACATTGTGTACTGTTCCTGCTTGTGACTTGTACACAGGGCTGGTGATGATTCAACATGCGATTTTACACATGTAGCTGCAGAAACATGTCAAAATTTTATCAGAATAGTTGTGCTGACTGTCCTTTGTTTTATGAATACGTGAACATAGTGGAATATTCATTATGAAATGAACTTGGCTGAGTACTGATATACTTCACATCCACAGTCAAATTAGCATGATTAAATAGCCTAAGAAACTTTCATTATGCATGAACTGTCAACGTTCTTTTCCAGGGCACCATATCCTACATGTTGATGTGCATTATGCACAGAACTGGATATACTGGGTTGAGTTTAACCGAGGAATCTGGAATGGCATTTTCCGTATTAGACCAAATGGCACGGAACTTCAGCCAGTAATTAAGGATGGTATTGGTTCTAACGGGATTCGTGGCATCACAATCGACTGGATTGCAGGCAATCTGTATTTTACAAATGTTTTCCCCCATGAAAACTATCTTGAGGTGTGCTGGCTTGATGGTTCAAACAGGATGGTTCTCGTTAAGACTACTACAGATGCACCACGGGAACTCGCTGTCAACCCTATTAAGAGGTACGTAATTTAACAACAAAATCATAAAACGTGATGTACCATAAAATTGTAAAGACCCAAAGATAGTGCAAACCTTACTCTTTATTTGAATAAAGGTTGACCAACTAGATGACACTTGCTTTATTATATATTGCTCAACATGTTTCAGGAGTTAATACGTCCATCTTCAGGAGCTAGCGAGTACTTGTTGTGTTGTGTAGGCTGACTTGAGGCGTGCTGATGTTATGTAGCGGGATTGACTGTTGGTGATGTGGTATCTGAGTGGTTCAGCCTACATTCGGATACCACATCACCAACAGACAATCCCGCTACATAACATCAGCACACCTCAAGTCAGCCTACACAACACAACAAGTACTCGCTAGCTCCTGAAGATGGACGTATTAACATCCGAAACATGTTGAGCAATATATAATAGAGCAAGTGTCATCTAGTTGGTCAACCTTTATTCAAATATCAAGATGATGCACGGTCCAATATGCATAAGACTTACTCTTTACTTCTGTCAGGATGTTAGGCTATTTAAGCAGCATGCAAGTACATGTAGAGAACACTTAAAATCTTTGTCCTACAGGTACCTGTATTGGATTGACTATGGGCAGTATCCGAGAATAGGAAAAGCATATTTAGACGGGAGTGGTTGGCAGCCAATGGTGACATCTGGAATCAGCAACCCTCGTGACCTAACTGTCGATATGTTGACACATGATGTGTACTGGGTTGACTCCAAGTTGGATATGATCCAAAAAGTGTCCTTTAGTGGTGGAAACAGACAGGTGTGAATACATTATAACTATAATTTTATTATTGCAATTATTACGAAATAGTGTCCTCTCTACAGAATTAATGAAATGTCAGGAAAAAATACATTAACTTTGTAAGATAAGTGACATGAAGGTTTTTTGTTGTGAGAACTGAAAACTTCCAAGGCTGAATAAAATTGTGTGTGTTATATATATCTGTTTTCTCTTTTTATTTGTGTTCATTGATTTGCATGTGTCTTGTGTATTAGGTTATCTTGACATGTAACAACCTATTTTAATGCATGCATTGCCACATATTTTTCAGGTCATTCGACGCAATTTGCCCAATCCGATGGGAATTGCTGTTCATAAGAGTGATGTCTACTGGGTGGATCGTAATCTGGCTTCAGTGTTCAAAGCTTCGAAATTGGCTGGAAACACTTCTCTTCCCTCCTCTTTACGCACGAATTTGCCTCGACTACGTGATATCGCCATTTTTGATGTGGCTAACCAGCCTCCTGATGAACATAATCCATGTCTGCGGTTGGGGAACGGCGGCTGTGACCAGCTGTGCTTCTCCTTCCCACTGGAGCCAGGCAACATTGAAAGGATGCCATATCGCTGTGCGTGTGCAACTGGTGATCTAGCAAGTACAATGAGTGGTGGTGATGGACGGAAGTGTACTTCTGTGGCAGAGTTCCTTTTGTTTGCGACTCGCACTGAGATCAGAGCCATCAGTCTTGACCCACAGTCTACCAGTTTGCCTTTCAAACCAGTGGTGAGTTGCCACGTGCTTGTGTACTTTCTTTAGTGTGTTCCTACATTTTGAAGTTCCTGCTTCTGGGAGCTGTTTATCCTTGATAAAATTCCTGTGTTCCTTTTGTAAGATTTGGGGTTCTGGTAACAGAAATATGGAAGATTCAAGCTTTCTGCTATGTGATGCTGTGTCCAGTAGCAAGGTCATGAGACATAGAAGGATTGTAGTGCCTTTGGACTCCTTGACCCCCTCTGAACTGTTTGACCCTTAAGATGAAGAAGCTATCATCCTTTTAAGTGTCAGGAACTACCTGCCCATTGAATGTGTATTGCATCCCAGGAGACATGAATCTTCTACTCTTCTGTTTTGTCTACTTATGGTACTCTTTAGCTTCTAAGTTTTTGATCACATGTGCAAAAATTTTGTACCACAAAAGTAAAGTTTAAGTTGTCAGTTTAACTGTCAGTAAAGCCTATAGTCATAAAAGTAAGGCGGCAGAACAAATGCCATGAAGAGGTGTAGGTGTGGGGCATTACACTCTACACTTTTCGTCCCTCAGGGATAGATGTAAATTAGTAGTCACTTCCACACACTTCCTTTTTTCCCTCTGTATGCAGTGTAAAAGGCTGATTGGGCTTCAGAACCAGTCTGAATATGGTGGTAAAGAGATAAATATTTGTCATGTATTTGAACTCCTAAACCCTTACGGTCCACAATGAACAGGTCAGTAGTGGTTCAGCCTGCACTCAGATACCACATCACCAACAGAAAATCCCGCTACATAACACCAACACGCCTCAAGTCAGGTATATACAGTTCATGCATATAGTCATCAATGCAGATGCATAAAACACCGAAACATACCACACACACAAAATGTTCAAGAACCACAGGACACCACATGCTTGCAGAAACACACTCACTCAGAGCCACACATGACACATAATATAGGTATAACACTTACCAACTAGATAAATAAATTAACACAAAAAACCTCTATCATTACAGCCTACACAACAACACAACAAGTAGTCGCAAGCTCCTGAAGATGGATGTATTAACATCTGAAACATGTTGAGCAATAAATACTAAAGCAAGTGTCATCTAGTTGGTCTACCTTTATTCAAATATCAAGATGATGCACGGTCCAATACGCATAAGATTTGTCATGTATGTTACATTTTATGTGTGGATAACAAACTAACTAGATGTCACTTTTGTGTAATGCTTTATTTTCTCCTTTATAAGTTGCTCAACATGTTTTGGGCAACTGTGTGCCCATCATCAGGAGCTGACGACTGGTTAGTGTTTTTGCCACGTGTTGGTATTGTGCTGTAACAATGAGTGGTGTTATTCAGCATTGTTACAGCACAATACCAACACGTGGCAAAAACACTAACCAGTCGTCAGCTCCTGATGATGGGCACACAGTTGCCCGAAACATGTTGAGCAACTTATAAAGGAGAAAATAAAGCATTACACAAAAGTGACATCTAGTTGGTTTGTTATCCACACTGAATTAAGATGCACGGTCAACCACATATCAGAGTAACATTTTATGTTCACTTCAAGGAGCTGAGAGAAATAAATCATCTGATATTGGTCTTCAGAGACCATTTATGTGTGGGGAACTGTTGTTCTTCAGGTATGACATTGGACTAAGGAATTTGATCCCCAGTCGCATCTGTATACAGATTTTGACTGCTAAGAAATTGGAAACCTCACCTGTGGTGGAGATAAAATTTTGAGAATGTGGTGTATATATATATATATATATCCCCTGTATGGTTTGGACTTTGCACTATGCTGTAGGCCTCCTCTGCCAACCATGTTTGTAATACGAAATTTGAGGTTATCACAGCAGAGTTGCTGATGATTTGGTTCTTCTGGGATGTTATGCCTTGTTTTCAGGGTTATAGTCTCCAGTGTCACAAAGGTGAAGCTGTTGTAATCTTTACAAAACATCGGGATATAACCCCATCAGCGTGGTGTAACATCCTAGAAGACATTGAATGTTAATGTTCCTCATGATCACTCTGGTAGTGTGAGTAGTGAAATCTGCTCTCTGGATGGCCTCACCAGAGAAGCAGATTCAGTGCTGTTGAGTGGAAAGGCAGAGGCTGGAATTCTAGGAAGGAACATGTCTGAAGGCACCACACACTCAGATGCTGTGTTACAGAGTGAGTCCTTTAGTTAGCAATGTCATTGCTTTTTTTTCTGTTTGTAGGGAAATCTGACAAATGTTGTTGGTGTAGACTTTGACTATGCAGACCATAAGCTGCTGTTCACGCAGATCAGACCATGGGCTCGCATTGCTTGGGTTTCAAGCACAGAGCCTAGTAGTAATGATATCCACAACATCATCAGTCGTGGTATAAACCCTGAGGGCATCGCTTACGACTGGACACAGAAGAAAGTGTACTGGACAGATTCATCCAATAACAGTATCTATGCCATGAACTTGGATGGCACAGATCTGGTGATGATCGCTCGAGTGGAACGTCCAAGGTCCATTGTGGTTGATCCATGCAATGGGTGTGTAGTTGGCATATTACACAGTGCTTTACAGTAGTAGACAAGTTTTCTACATGGTCTATATGTAGAGGAGTAAGTAGCCATGTTTTTCTGAAGGCAGGAAATATAAAGCATTAGAGTTACTGTGTTCAGCCTGCAGCAATTAGCTGGTACAATCTCCATATTCTGAACAGTAATTCAGAATAAATGAAATTTAAGTATCGTACATTGACACTACCATACGCTACCAAGTACCAAGTTCACCCAAGAACAATCCACAAAGGCCCAGAGGGGGAGTAGAGGTATAGCTCTACTCTTTCTTTGACCTCAGCGCTAGATGGGGTGGATGGTCAGCACCACACCCTGGCCACTTTACCCCTGGGAAAGAGACCCAGTACCCATTGTATAGGAGACTGGGTGGCCCCCAGGGCCAGTCTAAATAGGTGTGAAAAATCTTGTCCCCACTGGGATTTGATCCCCAGACTGTTCAGCCCATAGTGAGTCACTATACTGACTATGCTGTCCTGGCCCACACCATACACTAAATATTTAAAATAAACACACTAATAGATTTAACTTATTCAAACCAGTCTTAAGTGTTTCCACTAGTGGTATATGTACATTCCAGTACTGCCAGCAAGCATAACTGTGTTTTCATTCTAATATTCAACTGTTCTAAATTATTTGACTTCTGAATTTCATAATTATCAACAGGGTTATTGTATCATGACTGTATGTATAATTTTTTAAATTAGTTTTCAACGAGTTGACAAATTTTTATGAAACTGACTTGAACACTTTATGATACGAGGCCACCGCCATCTCTGAACTTTGTAATTTCTGACCATCAGTAATACTAACATGGTGACTGTACAAACTGTGAAGAGGGTAATAACATTAGTACCATTTATTTTACTGTTAGGAAATTTTGTGTGGTAATGTATGTTTGTAAAACGTATGAGTTTTATGACTGGCCATTACTTATTGCAAGATACTTCCCAGAATTTGCTAAGAGGAACTGAAAAACAAAAAAATCACACTGGAAATAACAGCTTCCACTGTCTCTGAACATGAAGAAAGAATGGTAATCTCTTCCCCAAGATGTGTCATTCTTTGTATGTCTTGTGTATGGCTGTATTTATTTCTCCATTACTTCTTTCCAGTATGTATGGTGTAGTTTATGAGTAACAAATAATGATGTATGGTTTTCATCTTAGGTCACTCTACTACACAGACTGGGGTCGTTTTGGAACCTCAGGTCGAATTTTCAGAACAACAATGGCTGGTTCCTTGAAAAAGGCTATTGTGGATAAAGATTTGTCACAGCCAAGTGGCCTGGCCATTGACTATGAAGACAGGATGCTCTATTGGACAGATGCTGTGAGAGAGAAAATTGAGAGGTCCGCAATGAATGGAAGTTACAGAGAGGTGAGGGGTATAGAGTTAGAGCTGGAAATAAATTCAGGGCTTTCTTAACCTGTGTGCCTTTGATACAGTGTCAGCAAGCACAAATACTTGTGTACAGTTTACATTATTAGAAAATGAATTACTATAAATTATGTTTCAGAATCCAATTTGTACTTCATGGAGAACACACTGTGTCTCCATTATAAAGAACAGTCAATTCATTCTGCTTAAGGATGTAATCACTCTTTGTTCTGAGGCTCACATGAAACATTCGGAAAACACAGTGTAGAAGTATAGTGTTTTTGATTGCCAGTCTTTTGCTTAGTGTAATGAACACTATGGTTGAAAGGGTTAGTAGAATGACAGAGAATTGCAGCATGCTGTAGGCCAGGAGAGGCCAAACTGCAGCCAGCAAAAACAGTCCATTGTGGTTGGTGACATTTTTCTATATTATTCATAACACAGCATTTTATTAATTTTTAATTTTCCATACATATTATAGGCTGTCATTGCTCAGGCAGATAGGCACTGGCCTCTCACTGTGGAGAACTTGGTTCAGCCCCTTGCCAATTCTTATAGGATTTGTGGTGGACCAAGTGGCAGTGGGGCAGACTTTATCTGAGCACTGCAGTTTCCTTTCTTGGTGTCATTCTGTCAGTACTCTGTACTCATTCATTCAGCTACCTGTGATGCTATATACTCGCAGCAGTTAACAGTATTGTTCTATAACATATTTGAAAAACATATTGTATTATAGAGAATACTTGTGATAACAGTTTAGGTTTTGACATTCAGAGGACCATGCATTGTGATATATTCTTATAATAAAAGCCAATGAGATGCACTATTTCTCAACTTTATTTGGTAAAGAACTCTACATATTTCAGACAGATGTACTGTTCATCAGAAGGAGTCTTAATACTGTATTCACAGCAATAGGTATTTGTCATACTGAAATTTTAAATATGGGTTAAAATTTTTACTATTTTAAGCTTTTTATATAACGTAGAGTTTTACTTACAACACGTCTTGCAATATAACTACAAATGTACATGTATGTACACCAGTAATTTTACCCATCTTTAAAATTTCAGTATGAAAAATACCTATTGCTGTGAATACCATATTAAGTCTACTGATGAGTCTGAAACATGTAGAGTTCTTTACCAAATAAAGTTGAGAAATAGTGCATCTCATTGGCTTTTATTATAAGAACAATTTAGATGTCAATGGAGTTGAAAATTTTTGGCCCTTGGTATAAAATTTACTTACTTACTTACTTACTTACTCACTCCATGGTGCAGAGTCCTTCTTGAGAAGCTAACTGGTTTGCAGCTAGTCAAGAAACTCCCTGCATTTTACGGAACCCGAAAGTTCATTACCGCACTCACAAGCGTCCGCCACCTGTCTCTATCCTGGGCCAGCCCAATCCAGTCCATATACCCACATCCTACCTCCTGGAGATCCATCCTAATATTATCCACCCATCTGCACCAAGGCCTCCCCAGTGGTCTCCTTCCCTCCGGCTTCCCCATCAACACCCTATACACCCCCCTTTCCTCACCCATACACGCCACATGCCCAGCCCATCTCATTCTTCTCGATTTTATCACCCGCACAATATTGGGTGAAGAGTACAGATCATTTAGCTCCTCGTTATGCAATCTCCTCCATTCCCCCGTTACCTCGTCCCTC
>Ga0123354_10020969_pt1 | contig 10288 bp, 8 predicted proteins | sample TergutLab28metaG_2_FD_97872 | JGI IMG/M metagenome (GOLD analysis project Ga0123354, IMG submission 97872) | Labiotermes labralis P4 segment gut microbial communities from Petit-Saut dam, French Guiana - Lab288 P4 | ecosystem: Host-associated > Arthropoda: Insects > Digestive system > Gut ...
CCGCCGCCGGTCGGCGAAGTTAGTGCCAACTTTTGCGGATAGAGGGGTGTCACGTGGTCAGCGCAACGAGTCCCCACAGCCGTTAATCTCTGTTTTCTAGACCTGGAGCCGCTACTTTTTTCACTCAAGTAGCTCCTTAATTGACACGGGCCCCTTGCAGTCTCGGTAATTCTGCGAACCCTCTCCTTAAAATTATCTCTACTGTCGGACCCCTTGGGCGCAACACACAGGTTTTAAAGCTGGAGTAGGTACAGATGAGAAGCGTATTTGAAGCATAAGATTCTTTATTGGTCCAATGTAATTGTTACAGAAACATCTGAGCAGAATCTAGCGAGTTCGCGGATTCGCGGTTGAGGCCCACTGTTCTAGAATGTGACACCGTGTGGTATGATAGATACCACCGTTTCGGAGCATGCTGCCTTCATCTATAGAAGAAATTTATTTTGTCCTTCTTCCATACGCACGATTCAAAGTCACTTTTATCTTAAAGATGGAGGCAGCAGGTTCCTGCGAAACACCGGTACTTAGCCAGTGGACTATGACTTCGTACCCCGGAAGACCATACTATTTGCATTCACCTCGGTGAGAACCTCATATGCTAGAACTGTTATTAATTTCCTCGTTATCTGCTGGCTGTATTTGGTACATTACCGCCTCGTATTAAGATGCTCGCTTGCAAGAAATTTATAAACCGAACCCATGAGAGTGATGTCGGTAATATCCTCCCATTCGTCCGTGTATCGTCTACAAGTTTCTCCACGGGTATTTTATGCGCTGAAGAGTTGTCTGGCTGAGAATTAATGTTGGTCTGCGTGATTAGCTAAGCAGCCGGTATAGTGACTAGGCTACGGGCTGGACGGTACGTGGTTCGATTCCCGGCACGGGCAAGAAAGTTTTCTCCAGAGTATCCAAACCGGCTTTAGTACTCACCCAGTCTTCTGTTCATTGGGTACCGGACCTTATTTTCTTGGGGATAAAGTGGCTTGTCTTGAAGTTGACCACCTTACGCCATATACCGATGTTAAGAATGAGTTCAGCTACCTCTGTCGCCCTTATACGTCTGTGTTTTTGTGGCATGCTGAAGACTAACTTCGCCTTTTCTTTAACCTTGATACACTTTATGCACGGAGATGAAGTCGAACCTTATCACATTACTTGAATAAATCTCACAATACAAAAATAAATCTATAAGGTACTTTCATTGAGACCTTCCCTCTTGTGGGGTGGGTTGTAGTTGGTTAGCGACGTTTCGGAACAATTTATCTATCCCATCTTGTGTTTCCTTACCCCTCAAGATGCGGGGGTTGGGTTTTCCCGAAACGTCGATACCAAATACCAACCTACGCCGCGTAACATCCAAGAAGAGGGAGAGCTTGAATTACGCCGCGGCGGAATCCCGAGGTCTCGAACTTACATCGCCTACAAATAGGTTATACTGAGATGTGTTATGCGCAATTTAGAACGTTTCTCAGCGCCACAGTTCTAACGACATAAGCCCCAATACCAGACGTGTACCAGGCTGCTCTGTGTGCGCGTTGTCTGGGAACTGTCAGAACTGCAGCTCCTACGTATTTGGGAGGTCGACATTTGACATAACTGCCCGAAGACCGGTATTCCGATTGAGGGTTTATGCGGTTTCCCTCAGTAGCTCCACACAGATTCCGGGGCAGTACATCTACCTCATACCTCACGGCCATTCCAATTTATTGATGATCCTGTTAGTTACTCGACGCTTTTACAATCTAGTCCGATGGTTTGTTTGGCGACGCTGTCAGTGTGTAGGCTGTTCTGTAGTGTTCGTGATAGATGAATGAATGTGCATATTGGACATTGCTGGAATGATATAATCTGAGCTGTCGAAAGCATCGTTGAATAAACCACAAATAAACATTGGATGCATGGGCTGTACATTGAAACCTCTGCTCCTTTGATTAACCCTGTTACCAACATTATGTTTATATTTCCAGTAAATCAGTGAGGGATGCAAAATGGCAACTGGAAGTATCCTCGTGACAGACACTCCCCACCTTGCGCAGTATTTCAGAAGATCGTGGGAAATCGGAATTGAGCATACGTTTTGTCAACTATATTCGAATATGCAAGGGACTCCAGCTAATAACCAAACTCCAACACACTGGAATCGGTAGCAGCATGGTCGCCCCACCGCCTATGTTGTCGCCCAGTAGTATTCTTTACTCCGCGTCTCAGAAATGTTGTTAGTCCAATTTTATTTTACTTTTTTTAAAAATTGCTTATGTCTGAAATCGTGCAGTCGGGGAGCGTGTGCATGTGTAACTGCTGGCTAACAACGCGTCCTTAGTCAGAAACGCGTTCGAATGCCCTTAGTTTTGCTCGCTCGTGACGCATAATATCTTAAAAATAAGCACCAACATGCAGAACGGTCATCTTAGTCCCTAGACCAGACGGAAACGTTCACGTATGGTAATGTGTTAATTTTCCACCTGACTAGATTGTCACGCTATTAACGTGTCTGGAAAAATACAAAGTGTAATCTAGGAAGTCTCTGGAGTGTCCTGCGGGGGGGGAGGGGGGCATTTTCGGTGTTATTCTGCTGGCGCAGTAACAGAACTGCACCCAGGCTAGTCGAAACGAAAATGCTGAAAAGGCAAAATGCTTTTGTGGATTTGAGGTTCTCAGTGTGGTGACTATGGGGATCACTTTTTGTGGAATGTGTCACAGTATGGCCTCGTAGCAGTTTGCTGAAGCTTTCGGAGGAACCAGGCTCCTCTGCTTTATACCCACAGTACATTTCTTGACACATCGGTTTGTTTTGCATAGAATTCATGTAACACTGTGAGTCGCGTCCATTGAGACTGGGATATCACTTTTTAGCATGCTGGTGATTCAGACTGCATCTGTTTAGTGCAAGGGTTCGCAAATTGTCCAGAAATCTGGGAGCCACTTCAAAATTATGGGCTTCTGAAGAGTGATATGCAGTAGGCTCCTTACCGATGACCCAGAAATACTAGGCGCCCTAATACAAAATTTAGTCGCCATGGCGCCCGGAATTTGTGCACCCCTGGTACAGCCTGTCCACGCTCTTGGAGGAGGAGGAGGAAGAGGGGGAGAAAAATTACCTCATCCCTGTTATTGCTGCTGAAATGAAAACGATAGGATCAGGCCTTCAACGTCTTCATTAGAAACAACCCAAAAACATTATTTTCTAAGAAAACCTACGATAAGATGATTTCTGATTCGTGTTTTTCTTAAGAGATGTGCCGTCAGCCACATAGCGACTCAGTCGATTGAGGCCATGTCAGTGCCATGAAGACGCCTGAGGGAGTACACGAGTTCTAACTTCGGCACTGGGTGAATGTGGGTGGTCTTCACGCTTCGACCGCCTTATTCCCGGTACTCGTAGCATTAGGGGCTGAGTGGGATACAGAGTCGATCCGGACCCCGTGGGGAAATTGATGGCAACACCACGGCGGAAACGAACTTGGCACCGTCGTGCCGTAGCCGGTCACTATACTGACTAAACACCGTGCTTTCCGGATCACGACGAGCGATAATGCGGCGGATAACACGTTACAGTGGTTTTGAATACCTGGAGCTACAATCGCGCACATCCATCGCACATACGCTATGTAATGAATTACGGATTTGCCCCAGATTTACCGACTCGGCGACTTGCGGTCTCTTCATGGGACACAAAGGAGTGTTGTACTTAATGCATAACAAGATTTCGCGTGTGATATGCCGCCACGCAGACTGGTGTATAGTTACCGACGTTTCAGAGTAGCTTGCTCCCTCGAGTCCAAAAAGAGGCAACAAGGTTCACCGAAACAGCCGCGGTTGTGTTCACTCGAAACGTTGGTGTATCCCAGAAGACTTTAATTTTCATCGGTATCGCCGTGAAGGTCTCTTTTACCACAAGACAGCGCATTTATTCGTGATTTCAGCACAGCAAAACTCGTGCAGTGCCGATTCCGGTGGCCGTGCAGTCTGAGGCGTGGGTTTGCGGCCGCTCGCCTGCTGGGATTGTGGGTTCGAATCCCTCCGGGGCATGGAAGTTTGTCTCTTGTGAGTGTTGTGTGTTGTCAGGTAGAGGCCTCTGTGTCGGGCTGGCCACTCGTCCAGAGGAGTCCTACCGAGTGTGGTGTGTCTGAATGTGATCGTGAAGCATCAAAAATGAGGAGGTCCTGGTCCATTAGCGGTTGTTGCGCCATAGTAAAAAGAAACTCGTGCGTTAATTAAGGGTTCTTCGAGCGGGAAGGACAGACAGGCGGAAACCACCGTAAGCAGACGTGGACAGCAATATGTCGTAGGAAAGGCATTCGTATAAATGTTAGCGTTACGGGGAGAGGCAGAACGAGGATTCAATAAATACGGAAAAACAAACATAGGGAAAGTATAATAGAAATATTATTATTGGTACTCAACAATAAACATTTGATGTAGTGGCGGCTCGCCACAATAGTTTTCGTGAAGATTGAGGTCTTTTGGAGCAAAACTTCTTGTAGTTTGTCATAAGTTACAGGCGTTTCGGAGGAGTTTGCTGTTTCAGTCTTTACGATAGTTCGTCGTCGTCGTCATCATCGTCGTCATGATCGTATCTAAGGTTTAGGTCCTAAAACCTGTTTCCTTGAAGTTCGAGGTGTTCTTTCTTGGTCTTTCCATCTTCGTCTAGGTCGTCCCGTGGGTTGGTATTGGAGAGCCATTCTTTGTAGCCGTTTCGTGTCCATATGTTTCAGGGTGTCAAAGAAGTTTTTTTTTTTTTACGCGCTTTCAAACCTGCAACATTATTGTCTGTTTTCAGTCTGTTTCGGACGTTAAGGGTTCTTTGGGCGGTCCGGTACTCCGAGAGCAAATAGCGGCCGTAAAATATCATTTGTGCCGCTTCCATTTTGTGGGCGTCTGTCCTGTTTATGGTCCAGGTTTCGCCACCATAACACATAGCTACTTTCGAAGCAATGCAATGCATAAATAAGTTTCACTGCCATCAAATGGCACAACAAATTTCACTAATTCACATATATAGGAGAATGCTCGAGCATGTTTCGGCTGTTTCTTACAGCCATATTCAGGGAGCATTGATATAGATGGTATGTACATGGAGTTAACATTTTAATTCATGATATATATATATATATGTGTGTGTGTGTGTGTGTGTGTGTGTGTGTGTGTGTGCTTCCTCAGGGTGGCTGTAAGAAATAGCCGGAACAAGTTGCAGTATTCTCCTTTAAGTTGTGCAGATTGATGGCAATACAACGTATTTATGTATCCAAGGTGTATATCGAGATCGTTAAGGTAATGCAATGTTAGTTTTCTGTCAGTTGTCATACAGGCTGCACAATATCGTTTGAGTAGGCTATCTCGTTCATTATATTATACCTTCTTAGTTTTACATTACTGTCACGTTCTTCACCAGATATTTATTTTCTCACGCAATTGGAATTATAAACTCGTGTCATAATTGTCCCTTCAGTTTCCGTTTGACCTTTTGTTTTGTTTTGTTTTTTTTTTACCTCAGAATTCCATTGCTGTAGTTTTGAGAGGGAATATTTTTAGGCCTGTGTTTTTGCAATTTTGTTGAACGAATTAATTCAACCTCCTAAAGTGTGAATTTACCCAGCACCCATATTTTCTGGAATTTGACTACCTTGAAGATTGAGACAGCATGTTCGTTCGAAACGTCAGTAACTATGCCGTACTATACTACTAATGTCGTAGAAGACTTGAATGTTCCGTATACATAAAATCAACGTAAGGGAGTCGAAACAAAAATATTTGTGTCGGCTGACAGTGGTGGAGGGTACGAGATGCACGTATCGGGTGACATTGTTGGACGGTACACAAGATGCACGTGTCGGCTGACATTGTTGGACGGTACAAGATGCACGTGTCGGCTGACAGTGTTGGACAGTACAATATTCATGTGTCGGCTAACCGTGGTGGACGGTACAAGATGCGCGTGTCGGCTGACAGTGGTGGACGGTAAGATACACATGTCGGCCGACATTGTTGGACGGTACAAGATGCACGTGTCGGCTGACATTGTTGGACGGTACAAGATGCACGTGTCGGCTGACAGTGTTGGACAGTACAATATTCATGTGTCGGCTAACCGTGGTGGACGGTACACAAGATGCACGTGTCGGCTGACATTGTTGGACGGTACAAGATGCACGTGTCGGCTGACATTGTTGGACGGTACACAAGATGCACGTGTCGGCTGACATTGTTGGACGGTACAAGATGCACGTGTCAGCTGACAGTGGTGGACTGTACAAGATGCACATGTCGGCTGACAGTGGTGGACGGTACACGATGCACGTGTCGGCTGACGGTGTTGGACTGTACAAGATGCACGTGTCGGCAACAGTGGTGGACTGTAGAAGATGCACATGTCAGCTGACAGTGGTGGACGGTACACGATGTACATAGGCCCAGATCAGCGTGTGAGCCAGCACAAAAATGTCACAGTAATAAGATAATAATGAGAAGTAATGTATTGCTGATCACAGCGGCACGCGAACTGACTTCGAGCTCTCGAAAACCGAAATCCTGAGTTCCAATCCCATTCTGAGCTATATACCGGCGTTTCAGGCGCGTTTTAAAAAAATGCTAAAAGCTACTGTTAGCTTCGTCGTGTGCGTCCGTTTGTCTCTCTGTCCGTCCGTCCGCATGGATCAGAACGATTTACACCGGGCGGATTTTCATTAAAGTTAATATTAGGAATTTTTGCTATAATTGATCCACACACATGACGATTTTGGTCATTTGGTTAAAATCGGACAAAGTGACAGATACGGTACACGAAGACTGGCGTAGATTCATGATCTATCGCCGCGATCGGTCTTAAAAACTGAGCCACGATTCTCTCTGAGGCTGAAGAAACAGTCGATCATCAAGCATGACCGATGGTTTGCGTCGAATGTCGGCGTTTAAGATTTGTCGAGTTTAGATCTTCCCACTTACAATATCTCGACGATGGTCGATTGTACATCTGTTGGTAAGATGCGGAGAAGTATTACATTGTTGTTAAAAATAGTGCTTCTTTTGAAATTATTCACGAACATGACATCTAGGTCACTAATAGAGCGATGCACCAGAAGTATTACATTCTACAGAAATTTTATATCCTGATTTTTTTTTGTCTTTTTGTCTTTTTGTGTAGATTGTGGCCTTCCCCTGGCCCATCGCCTGTTCAGAGTCTTACAAATTATATGTAGGGGTCATAGGTTTAGGAATTGATTATCCTTTCAAATAGCCCCAAGGGTATAATCCGTAAATGCTGTAGAAGAAGCAAGCTGTGAAGCGAAAGTAAAAGGAACGTCTAGAGAAACAAGCATGAATATGAAGTTTCAGGTAAATACTAAGAGGGGAGAACGAACATGCAGTAGGAGGAAAGGTAAGGAATTACAGAAATCAGATTGGGAAACTATAGTGGAGAGTTAGTAACTGCTGCAGTTTAATATCAGGGAGAATAAACTGTGATCATGAACATATGAACCAGCTGCTATGATACGGAGAAAGACGGAATGCAGTAAGTAAGGAAGAACGAACAGGAAGTGCTCGTGGTATTGCGGTAAGGAATGGTTACTGAAATTTGGTATTAGGGTTGTAAAAAAATTTGATGACAAAGCGGGCTTTGATGGTAGCAAAGAACTGAAAATAAAGAATCCCAGACATAAAGACGGAGACCAAAGATGAGAAGAAAATGAGAAATAATATACTGCAAAAGTAATGTAATTCTTTGTACAGAATTCTATTCTTGTCTACCTAAAATCTGTCTGTACACATACAAGGATTGGAGCTAAAATTCTGTCCTAAGGTATGAAGCCATTGTCATAGTTATGAATAAATACGCCATGTGGCAGTGATTGTCAAAGACGATGCGTCGTTATGAAGCAGTAGAGAGTTACCTATGCTTCGGTCGGTATTACTGCTTCTGCTTTTGTCGATAAAATTTATCTGTAGGTAGCAGCACCGTTCAAGCGCTCTTCAATTTATAGACTTCATTTTTATGTTTTACATTTTAACGTCTGATCAGGGACAGGGATCAGAGATGGGAATTAGCAGATTTTCCTCTTGAAATTCCCGCGTACTTGGCACCGGAAAATAAATAAAGGAGTACTGTAATTGGTAACATTTTCTGAGGTCGACACATAATTGAATGGAGCAGATTTCTTCTTCAGGAGCTAATGGCCAATAATATCGTCGTTTGTGGACTCCGACTGTGAATTGCCGTGTTTTTCGCAGCTTCATTTACTGATCTCCTAAGCCACATGAGTCCAATCCACAGACAGTTTGTCTTTAAGACTTTTTAATATTGTCCTCCCATTTATGTCCCAAGTCTCCGAAGTGGCTTCTCTCTTTCAAGTTTTCAACCATAACTTTGTATGATGCTCCCACTTCTCACATGCGGCTACATGTTTAACCCATCTAGTCCTCCATGTGATCATATAATATCTATTATGTAGCTCATCACGCAGTTTTCTTCAGCGTCCTTGCACGTCCTGTATGTAGATCTAAATATTCTTCTCATCACTGTAAGTCTTTAGGTAATGTGAAAGGCAAAGTTTTGCACGCGTGCAGTAACGTTCCATAACGGAGATTTTCTGTATCTCCTGAATGCATTAGACATCTTTTAGTGTAAGGTAGGCCTGCTTCAAGTAAATCTGATTAATTCTCAATCGGTACTTATCCATGATAGCCGAAGATGTTAAACTGTGCGATATAACGGAGTAACGGAAGGTGTAAAATAATACATCACGAAAGAATGAGGCCACTGTGCAAGGCGTAAATTGCAGTGGAATGTGGAACGTGAGCTTCTGACTGGTGGAGGTCGCGTGCGTTGGTAAGTCCGCATGGCTCAGACTGCCAAACATTTCATTATTTTGGGTGGAATTTGTTAAGGCGCGTTTACATTATCACATTCTTTTTTTTTTATTACATAAAATGAAACCGTTAAAGCTGCGTGGGGAAATAATATATTTTTAGGCGCGTTCACAAAATTGCGTAAACCGAATATTAGCTTCGTCATGTCCGTCTGTCCGTCCATTTGTCGAGAAAATTAAAAGTTTTATTAAAATCTGAAAACGATGTCGGATAATTTACCGAAAACTTATGTATGTATATCGCGTCAATATCGCGTTGAATTCTTCTTATAATGAGAAATGTGTCAGACAAGTGTTGTAGAAAAAATCAAATAACACATTTTATGTTCAAAACTCTTTTTTTTCCCCTAAAATCGCGTCGTTTATGAGATAATGTGGAAAAAAATATAGTAGAGGCAGACAGCCCACAGTGACAATATAATACTGCGCATGCGCTTTGCATGCCGGATAACTAAGGCTAAGAACGCACACTCAGAATATGCAATACTTATTGCTTTCCCACGGCAACAGCGGTTATGCGAACGCGCGTCAATGATACGTCTATGCGTACCTTGCTTGTCTCGTTCTGAGATGCATACGAAACACATACATGCACCCCGTGGACAGAAAGTATAATTTTTTAGTGTGGAACATGTTGGTAACACTGGACGTTAAAAGGGTTAAACCGTAGTGTGGCAAAAAAGTTTTGAAACCAGACATTGTTACGTTATGAATATAGGTGATCCATGCTAATTGATTGATTGCTTCATTAATTAATTAATTAATTAATTCTGATCAGCGCACAAGGCGTTCGTCGCGCCAGCTAATGACGTTGCAAATGGTAGACGGTAATATAGGATCATAAGTGACCGCAAAATTAAGATATTGATGTTCAGATTGTATCTCTGCCGAGGATCAGTATTTCTGTGGCACGGTCTTTGTAGCACTGAGATTTCCAGCCAGGGAAACAGAGACACATTACAGCTAAGTACTGTGGAGAATATTAGGCGGTAGAGCATGTCTCAGACTGACGGCGATCTGGCCTGCGGAATTTACCGGTCCCTGCATTAAAAAATGTGCTTAAATAAAGACATATTTGAGTACCTTGAGGGTTGTTTGACCGTGCATCTTCCTCATGAAATAAAGTAAAATGCCAGCTTGATGCAACTAGGTAATGTTATTGATGTATTCTTAGCTCGACGTGTTTCGGGTACATACGCCCATCATCAGGAGCGTGAGATGTTGAGTTGCAGCATATGGTCGTGTGTACGGTGCGGATGGCGCCGTGCACGGCACCATCCGCACCGTACACACGACCTACACAGCGGCTCTCAAGACCACCACCCATCCAAAAACTCGGTGCAGAAAACCATATGCTGCAACTCAACATCTAATGCTCCTGATAATGGGCGTATGTACCCGAAACATGTCGAGCTAAGAATACA
>Ga0123354_10020973_pt1 | contig 10287 bp, 6 predicted proteins | sample TergutLab28metaG_2_FD_97872 | JGI IMG/M metagenome (GOLD analysis project Ga0123354, IMG submission 97872) | Labiotermes labralis P4 segment gut microbial communities from Petit-Saut dam, French Guiana - Lab288 P4 | ecosystem: Host-associated > Arthropoda: Insects > Digestive system > Gut ...
GAGGAAGAAGAAGAAGAAGAAGAGGAAGAAGAAGACGAAGGAGGAGGAGGAAGAAGAAGAAAACGAAGAAGGAGAAGAAGAAGAAGAAGAAGAAGGAGGAGGAGGAGGAGGAGAAGAAGAAGAAGAAGGAGGAGGAGGAGGAGGAAGAAGAAGAAGACGAAAAATAAGAAGACGAAGAAGGAGAAGAAGAAGAAGAAGAAGAAGAAGAAGAAGAAGAAGGAGGAGGAGGAGGAGGAGGAGGAAGAGGAGGAAGAAGAAGACGAAGAAGGAAAAGAAGAAGACTAAGAAAGAAAAGAAGAAGAAGAAACTTTGTCATATTATGCCTGCACGTGTTTATTCCAACACTTAGGTAAGAAAAGGAATAAAATAATTGGATAACCCTATGAAATAAAAGTGAGTAAATATGCCTTGTAAAATCGTGTATGGCATCTTTAAATTTTCTACAAGCCCGAGTTTCTGTTCACATCACCGCAGATACAGGAACTCCTCGAATTACGAACAGGATACTTTCTGAACACCTTTTCATAAGTCTCAAATACGAAAAGAGGTGGAATATAAACCCTCAAGCAGGTCGAGGGAGATACATGTAAGTAGTCTTTCCGTTGTGATAATCAAAACTTTGTGCACACAATTCGAAATACGATGTTAATGACACTTGACAACAGTTTGAATTAAAATTTTCTTAACGAAATATTTGTGGCAAATTCAGTTGGTCTTTAAGTTGAGGAAAGCCTGGATTTACGTTTTGTAATTGGTTGCAGGAACTGCACAGTCATTTTCGTTGTGTCAAAACACACGCCAATAAGTCTGTCGCATTCTGATCGCCTTCCTTGTCCGTAACAATGTTTTCATGTGATTTCTAAAACATTTTTCACCAGTCTGTCACCGGTTTCGTTAGACAGAAATTAAGCATGTATCATTGGTTAAAAAATTATCACAAAAACTTACTTTATCATTCGTTATTCTTTATTATTTTGTAATAAAAAAATGCTAGTTTCAATAAATGAAAACACACTAGCATCTAGTTGGTTTTCTTCTCTACGATTATACAACGATGCACGGACAAAAATACATCAAATAAAAATCAGAGAAACACATCACATAAGCTCACACACATCCCACAGGCTCACACACATCGCATAGGCTAACACACATCAAATAGGCTCACACAAATCACACAGGCTCACACACAAAACACATAGGCTCACACACACACACACACAACACATAGGCTCACACACATCACACAGGCTTACACACATTTCACATAGACTAACACACACTTCACATAGGCTCGCATACACAACACATAGTCTCACACACATCACACAACCTCACACGCACACACAAACACACACATCACATAGGATCACACACATTACATAGGATCACACACATCACATAGTCTCACACACACACACACATCACACAGGCTAACACACACATCACACAGGCTCACACACATCTCATAGGCTCACACATATCACATAGGCTCACCCACATCACACAGGCTCACACATCACACAGGTTCACACACACAGAACACTTAGGCTCACATAAACAAACATCACATAGGCTCACACATATCACACAAGCTCACACACACACATCACATCACATAGGCTCACACATCACATAACACAGGCTCACACACACATCACATAGTCTCACACAAATCACACAGGCTCACACACACACACACACACACATCATATAGGCTCACACACATAACATAGTCTCACACAAATCACACAGGCTCACACACACATCACTCAGACAGACAAAAAAAACATAGGCTCACACACATCACACAGGCTCACACACACACACACACACCACTTAGTCCTACACAAATCACACAGGCTCACACACACACACATCACATAGTCTCACACAAATCACACAGGCTCCCACGAACATCACACAAACAGACACAAAAAACATAGGCTCACACACATCACACAGGCTCACACACATCACATAGGTTCACACACATCACATAGACTCGCACACATCTCAAAGGCTCACACACATCACATAGGCTCACACACATGACACAGGCTCACACACACAAAATAATTAGGCGCACACATACACCACGTAGGCTCACACACATCACTTCACATCACATAGGCTCACACACACTTCACATAGGCTCACACACATCACATAGTTTCACGCACATCACACAGGCTCACTCACACACATTACACAGGCTGTCACATACATCACATAGGCTGACAAACATCACACAGGCTCACACACATCACACAGGCTCACACAAACATCGCATAGGCTCACACACACACACATCACATAGGCTCACACACATAACCCAGGCTCACACATACATCACATTGGCTCACACACAACACACAGGCTCACACACACATCACACAAGCTGACACACATCACATAGGCTCACATAAACCTCATACAGGCTCACAAACATCACACAGCTCACACCCACCTCACACAGGCTCACACACACATTACAGGGTCTGACACACATCACACAGGCTGACACACACATCACACACTCTCTCACACACACACACACACATCACATAGGCTCACACACACATTACATAGGCTTACACACACATCACACAGGCTCACACACACGTCACACAGGCTCTCACACATCACACAGGCTCACACACATCACATAAGCTCACATACACATCACACAGGCTCACACATATCACATAGGCTCTCACACACCACACAGGCTCACTCACACACATCACATGAGCTCACACACACACCACACAGGCTCACACACATATCACATAGGCTCACACACATCACACAGGCTCACACACATCACATAGGCTCACACACATCACACAGGCTCATACACAACACATAGGCTCACACATCACACAGGCTCTCACACTCATTACACTGGCTCACACACACATCAAACAGGCTCACACACACAAATCACATATGCTCACACACACATCACATAGGCTCACACACACATCACATAGGCTCACACACATCACATAGGCTCACGCACATCCCATAGTCTCTCACACATCACATAGGCTCACACACACATCACACAGGTTCACACACACATCACATAGGCTCACAAATATCACACAGGCTCACACACAATCACCTAGACTCACACACATCACACAGGCTCACACACACATCACACAGGCTCACACACACATCACACAGGCTCATATACACATCACATAGGCTCACACTCACACATCACACAGGCTCACACACATCACATAGGCTCACGCACATCACACAGGCTCACACACACATCACACAGGCTCACACGCACATCACATAGGCTCACACACGCATCACATAGGCTCACACACACACATCACAAAGGCTCACACAAACATCACATAGGCTCATACACACATCACATAGGCTCACATAAACATCACATATGCTCACACACACATCACACAGGCTCTCACACACATCACACAGGGTCACATACACATCACAAAGGCTCACACACACATCACCTAGGCTCACACACACACATCACACAGGCTCACACACACATCATATATGCTCACACACACATCACACAGGCTCACACACACATCATATATGTTCACACACACATCACACAGGCTCACTCCACCAATTGTCACGGAACCTGTCATTGTAGTTTTGTAAATGGCTTCAAGATTTCTTTCTGTTTCAGTCTGTTACAGTCTGTTACAATCTTCCTGAATGTAATCTTAAGAGAGAAGGTTTTCCGCAACCCTTTTTAGATATTAAGCGTTTTCCTCGGTTTTCATATTTAATGTCTCTTTATTCACATTCTTTTGTTCAAAATAAACCAGTCGTTGTTATGGCAGTCTTCACCAGATGTGGTTATTTTCTAGACATATTTGCATGGAAATCATGTAAGTCTTGTTCAAAATGTAAACAAACTGCGCAAACTACTGCAGATTTGAGAATGGCGCTGCGCGTCTGAAAGATAGAATCCGCTCGTCTCTGGTTAAGGAATCATGTTACTGACAATGTTTTTCTCTCTCTCTCTCTCTCTCTCTCTTCCTCTCTCCCTCTCCTCCCCTCGAGAGATTGGCCTCCTTCCGGCGCCAGCTCTCTGCATTGAAATGGGGCATTCCCTTGAGAATCTCTGTGGATCACGTGATGAGTTTTTCAAAAAAATAAGAGGACTTGCGTAATCGTAAAAAAACCAAAGAAAATTAAGGTTAATTTAGAATACGATATGACAGAAGACAGTGAAGCGTAACACAGTCACAGAAGACGAATCTAAAACACGAACGTCAATGTTTGCCCTATTTCAGCCGACTTAATTTCTGTTACTGCTCTCTTTAAAACAATTACAGGGGGGAAAAAATCTTAAGAAACTCCATTAGAAGAACCAAGAAATATAAACGTTACTGAAATGCTTGATCTTAGGGAAATAGGTTCAGATACTGAAGGTGGGTTTGCTGATTTATGCGCAGTAAAGTCGCGTGCGCGACATGACAGAATATGGGGAAGAGAATGTACAGGCCCACTCCTTCCTAAACTCGTAACGAGGTGAGGGAGTGTGGTCAGCTTCACATCCTGACTACGCATCTTACACTTTAAAAAGAAGGCTGGATGGACAAGGGTTGGATTAGATTGCTTTTAACAGGAGACAAGGACAAACCTGTCAACACTGTCGGCAACCAAACAATTCCTCGAAAGGCCATTCCACTGGCCAGTTCAGGGCTGGCGAACTTTCTTGAGGGCGCGTAACCAAATTGTCTATAAATTTAGAAGAAAATATTTTGCATGCCCGTGGGAATTTTGAAGAGCAAAATAATATCATGGAGCCTTCCATAATTATAATTGTAATGTATAATAACTGCATGGTATGATTACTATATTTCTAATGAAGGTTTCTTCGAAGAATGCGATAAGAAATAAAATATGGAAGTAAGTGGGGCTGCTACTACTTCCTGTTTTCAAAGAAGGTCCTAACGCGTTTTGACCAATGTCACGTATTCACCCAGTCACGGCCAGGCCTTAACCCCCGTGATATATACAGGGTCCGGCAGAAAAACCTGATGATTTTTAAGTTACAATAGAATGAAAAGTGTACTATCTTTTTACGTGAATTTATTACTAAAATTATCTTTATCTCAAAACATTTTAATTACAATATTCACTTCCTGAATATATTAACTGTGAGGTGGCGTCCCTGGTCGTCGGCACATTCCCGCAGGCGGAGGACTTCTGACAAAAGCCTGACGCAATCATTCGAAGTTCTCAGGAGTTCTAAGTGAAGGCTCTCTTCCTGGAGTTTTTCTTTTTGCGGCAGACGCTGTTTCTCTTAAGTTTCTCGCCCACAACAATACAGTATTGAGACTAGGGACACTGTCGTTCCGATGGATATTGAAGTGCCTACGAAATATCCGCTGAGTCACAACGACAGAATCGTTGTTTTAGAAATACGTCTCTACAGCGAAAGTCCGATGCCCTACAGACCAGCACTCCATGGCAACTGAAATACTTTGAGTCTCGCTAGAAGGGCGCTCAAGGACAAATTCCCCACGCCAACGATTCCACTCACAGCTGTGTTGCCAAATCGTCAGGTATTTCTGCCGGACCCTGTATATACAGTCAATATATTCGCAGAATACAACCAACAAGATGCAAAGTTTTACAATTTATTTATTTCTGCAAGACGCTCTACATGTTTCAGAAGGTTTTTCCTTCTGAAATATGTACAGCGTCTTACAGAAATAAATAAATTGTGAAACGGTGCATCTTTTTGGTTGTAAGAGGTAAAAAGGTAAAGCAGTCCCGTTGCAGGCCTGGAGTGACCCAGAGGGTCCCTGGGAATTAAGGTTCCCAGATTTCATGACAACGGCACAGGGTGGTGGTAAGGTTGTCAGCCTTACGCACCGGTCGCCTTTACCCCCAGGAAATGCTCCTGGTACTCATTTCTGTTAGACGCTGAGTCGACCCCAGGGCCATAGTGCGATCGGAAGGATTTTATGCCAATGAAAAATTCCAATGACACCAGCTGGGATCGAACCAGCGATCTTCCGATTTGTAGCACAGCACCTTAACCACTGTGCCACCGCGGTCCCCTCTTTTTGGTTGTACTCTGCAAATATATTCGCGATACACAGACCTATGAATGTTACATACAGTCAACACTTCGCACTCTTCTCGGTTTGTGTAAAAATGTTTCTCTTGCAGTATTATTTGGTAGCAACGGTACTCCATACACAGTCGCTACGCAGTCACATATGTGTACACATTTACACATATTCTTCACACTACAGGGACATAGGTCAGGCAAAAGAAATATAATAAAACTTGGGACAGCAGTGAACACCGCATGCCAAGGAAAAAGTTCGACGTGCCGTTTTGGACACGCGTTCCAAAGGTTCGTTATGCCCTGGGCTATTCACCACATCGAAGGAGCTATTCCGGCTTCTTTAACTATCAAAGTGCCGCTTCAAACTGTCGGCTTCATTATTAGCGGTGCTGAACCTTCGCGTTCTGCTGCCAGAAGACTAAAACAGAATTGCTAAAAGACGTGCAAATCAAGATAAATTTCATGACGTTTAGAGACGTTGCAGTCGAAAACCGTCACCATTAACTTGTATAATCTGTTAAAGTGAAAGCACAGGACACATATTTGACGAAAAACATTTTCAAATTTCCCGCTAGTCTTTGCAAGAAAGCATTAAGGGAGCATATCAATAACAAGTCGACGAACACGAAAATATATTTCAATAGATTTGTGTTTTGAAAATTATAAAAATATCGCTCTCTGAATCTCACCTATTTCTGGAGTCTTGGGTGTAAATATTTTCACGAAGTAACGTAGAAAAGTAACGCATTACTACCTTGTTAAACCATTTCGTAAACATGTTATGAAATTTCGTGCTCATTCTTTTACAAGACTAAATACGATGAAAGAAATATTTGGATTGGCACTAAATCTCATCAAGAACACACAGCACTGGGAGTTCTCTAAGAGAATACTGGGAGTATATCGAAGTACATCTTCCCAGTTCCTTCTCTATTTTGAAAGGTTTCTCCTAAGAATATCACCATTCCAACCATACACAGTACTATCTACATGGATAAAGATATTATTCTGTATATCAAGGAGCGGAGTTGCGTGAGGTCGAGTCCTTTTGTGGGGCTAGGAACGTGACGTCGATTGTTCTAAACTTTGCTTCACGTGGCAGAGATCTGGCCGGTACAATATCATGACAGAGTTATAGGGAGCTGGAGTGACCCATCCCACTGTGTGTCCACAATTCCAACACTTCCATAACAGATGCTGCGAACCACACACCCGTTACCTAACTTTGAAACAATGCCAGCAGGTGTTCAGAGTTCAGGATCCCTTAGGGATGACCACTGACAGTTTATCATGCAATTGGCGAGATTATTCTGCATAGTGGCTTTGTGATGAAGACATAATGAGGTTCGTGATACTTAACTTCGCATGTTCTTCGACTAAGTTCTTAAAGTAGTTTGAAATTTCCGTTCTTCATTTTCGTTACAAGAGTCATGTGTTTCGCTGCTGAGTGACCAAACCAAAATATGTCGCACGAAATTAAGTGTGGTTTATAAAAGTATGTGTATAACACTTACCTAGCCGATCCCAGTGGACACGCGGCCTAAGACGTGGGTCTCCGGCCGCTCTCTTGCTAGTATTATGGTTTCAAATCCCGCCGGGAGCATGGATGTCTGTCTCTTGTGAGTGGAGGTCTCTGCGACGGGCTGATCTCTCGTCCAGAGGAGTCCTATCGAGTGTGGTGTGTCTAAGTGGGTCTGATTGTGCAGCCTGGACAATGAGGAGGCTCTGCCCCACTAGAGGCTGTCGAACCAGAGAGGAAGAAAAAAAGACAAACCTTCAAACATTTGTTTAACGACTTAATTATTTAGCGTCAAATAACCTGAGTAACTAACTCCACGGAGCAGAATTTTTCTTGATGTTAACATTTCCTCAGCTGGTCAAGAAATTCCGCTATTGTGTGGAACCCGAAGACTTACTACCATATCCCAGCACCCCGCCTACTCTCCCTACCCTCAGACTCATCGATGTAATCCACTGCACACCCTCCTATTTCTTCAACATCCATTTCACTTTATTCTCCTATTTCCACCCAGATCTTTCACGTAACATATTTCATTCAGAATTTACCCACCAAAATTCTATATACGCTTCTCCTCTCCCCTTTGCGTTCTACATGCCCCGCCTATCTAATTCTTCTCGATTTGATCACCGGAATAATATATGGCGAGGAATACACACCATGAAGCTCCATATCGTGCGATTTTCTCCAGGTGCCTGTTACCTCGTCCCTCTTAGACCCAAATGTCTTCCTCACCACCCTATTTTCGATCACTTTAAACCCATATTCTTCCCTCAACCTGAGTCACCAAAATGAACAAAGATACGCAGCATCACACAAATTATATGGCTGTGTGTTTTAATCTTTACAATTCTGGATAATGAAGGGGGATACAGAAGACTCTACCGAACGGTAGCATGTATTCCCACATTTCAAATTATACAATGGCAACAAATAACGAATTTGAAAGGGGGTGGCAGAATATTATCGTGGTCTAATTTTCAGGAGTATCAAAGCATGAGCCGGGATGAACTAAATAATCCGACAAAAACCAGAACAATATTAATCCATGATGCAGTCGAGATTCGAACCACGTGTGTCTCACATATGTATACAGAAACGCTCCTGTCAGTTTGTTCGGTTATACAATTCGCTTTCAAGTTCCATAATAACGGGGGATAATTAACTATGTACTTCGGTGGTTTACGAATTCCGCTCTGTAGTCCGACATAGGGCCTAGCACAAATTACAAATTAATAATTGCACAATTTAGAGGCCTTGACAACGACCCCACACAGAGGAGACCACAGTTCAATTCCAGGGCAAACAGCGTGGAATTTATGTTGGACACAACAGCACTACAGCAGGATTATCTAGGAATACGTTGCTCCAGTTCTCTGCTAATCACCATTCCATTAACACGTCACACTTAGATCTGCATATCTACCATCGCCCGTCAGTGTGCGGCAGACCACAACAAACAGCCAAACAGCCAACGGTCAACAATTGGGAATTCGCCTTTGACTAGAAATTTGGCAGACAAAAGAGGTGCACGCAGAGTTTTGGTGGGGAAAACTGAGGGAAAGAGACCATTTGAAAAACCATAGGCTTGGACGGGAGGGTGATATTAAAATGGGTTTTTGCGATGGAGGCGTGGGTTGGATAGATCTGGCTCAGTACAGATACAAGTTTCGGAGGCATGTGAATGCAGTAATTAACCTTCGGGTTCCACAAAATACGGGGAAATATTTAGACTAGCTGCGGACTCGTTAGCCTCTCAGGAAGGACTCTATTCCATGGAGTCAGTCAGTCGGCCGGTCAGTCAGTCAGTCAGTTAGTTATTTAATTACTTAGTTAGTTGCTGGTTGGGTGACTAGTTAGTTAAATATTCTAAGAGTTGGTATAGTCAAAACACAACTAATGTTAGTGTCAATCATAAATGTGGCGACATGTTTCTACTCATACAGTCACCATCAGGCCAATTCTTGAAACACATTTAAGGTACATCAAGTAAAAGTGCTTAATGTACCTTAAATATGGTTCAAGAATTGGCCTGATGGTGACTGTATGAGTAGAAACATGTCGCCACATTTATGATTGACAATGAAATTAGTTGTGTTTTGATTGAACCAACTCTTAGAATATTTAGTGAAAACACATCGGGATGGCTCTAATTAAAAAAGGTTAGTTAGTTTTTAGTTAGTTAGTTAGGTAGGTAGGTATTTAGGTTAATTAGTTAGTTAGTTGGTTGGTTGGTTGGTTGGTTGGTTGGTTGGTTGGTTGGTTGGTTGGTTGGTTAGTTAGTTGGTTAGTTAGTTAGTTGCTGGTTGGGTGGTTTTTTGGTTGATTAGTTAACCTACAAAATTTAGAACTATATTCATCACCCAAATCTAGAACAAATTTCAGTGATTGAAATTGAAACATAAGCCGATCCCTGTGGCCGTGCTGTCTAAGGCGTGTGTCTGCGGCCGCTTGCTTGCTGGGATTGCGGGTTCGAGTCCCGCCGGGGGCACGGTTGTCCGTCTCTAGTGAGTGTTATGTGTTGCTAGGTAGAGGTCTCTGCGATGGGTCGATCCCTCGTCCAGAGGTGTCCTTCCAATATATATATATATATGTGTGTGTGTGTGCGTGCGTGTGCGTGTGCGTGTTTGTGTGTGTGTGTGTGTGTGTGTGTGTGTGTGTGTGATGTCGC
>Ga0123354_10020975_pt1 | contig 10286 bp, 5 predicted proteins | sample TergutLab28metaG_2_FD_97872 | JGI IMG/M metagenome (GOLD analysis project Ga0123354, IMG submission 97872) | Labiotermes labralis P4 segment gut microbial communities from Petit-Saut dam, French Guiana - Lab288 P4 | ecosystem: Host-associated > Arthropoda: Insects > Digestive system > Gut ...
AACATTACAGCTAAAGCAGCATTGAAATTTGGAAGTGAAGCTTGGGTACTGAAGAAAAGAGAGGAACAACGTTTAGAAGCAGCACAGATGAAATTTTAGAGACACTTACTTGGAATAACAAAACTAGATAAAGAAAAGAATCAATGTATTAGGCAAAAAATGGGAGTACAGAACATAGTAAAGGAAATAAAACAGTACCAGAAGAAGTGGCTACAACATGTACAGAGGATGGACATAAACAGACTACCAAAACAAGCACTACAATATAAACCAAAAGGACGAATAAACATAGGACGACCGAGGAAGAGATGGAGGGACCAACTTCATCTTGAGGATCAAGGAACAGGAAACACACCTAACCCTTCAGGAACATGATGATGATGATGATGACATTTCCATTCATTTCTGTTCCTCATTTTGTGTAGCGGTATTGTGGACACTGTTGTAGTTGTTAGGTTTGATAATTCAGGTACTCATTTTGAGGAATGTTATGTAATTACAGTGTTGTGTTATGTGACGTAGCTCATGTATGTAGGTGGGGCAGAACTGCGTTCAAGACGTAAATGCTGCCCTTAATTTCAGAGAAGCAGAAGAATCTTCGTATGTAATTTCGAAAACAGGCCGTCGGAAATGAAACATAAAGCAACATAACGATAAGTTTTATTGTGAACTAAAGTGTTATTTTGTGTAAAACAGAGAAATATTTAAGAAAAAATCAACACAATTCTTCTTGTTTGGTACACGTCCTGAAAAAAATTCAAACACACTATACTGCAACGTGCAGTTTTATCGACTAACAATTGTAGTCGAAACTCTCTCAATCGCAATCGATATAGCAAGAATTATTCACAATTCCACAGAAAATATTACAAAGATGCTGCTCCATTTTGGATAACTGACAAAACACGGTACACATCAGCTGCGTCTCATGATGTATTAGGTATTGGTGGAGGAAAAAATTAATTTCTTGAAAAATATGTTCCAATACAACATAATATTATAGCATAATCCTTTAGAAATAAAGATCAAATTAAATTATATACCCGATTTTTCACCGTTCCTAAACCTTCTGAATTAAGTATAAAAACAAGAGTCATGTTCGTCTGTCGCAAAACGACCATCAGTAAATTCATTTCCAAGCCTAATATAGAACTCACAACTGTTCAATTGGAATACCTGACGATAAAACATTTCGTAGTAAAATTCCGTTAAACGCTGTATACAACAGCTTTCATAGTTCATCCCTTGAGGTTGTTACTGATTTTTCCTGGAAACAAGTCACTCTTCTTGGTGAAATGCCCCTACGCAGAAATAACCCAACAGTCCAGTAGGGTGATATCATACACTTCCGTTCAACGGGATGAACTCTGTTATGGAAACCAAGCGTACACTCCGAATTTCATGCATGTGTCTACTTCAAAAACATTTGTCGTCCTGGTAAATTCTTTGTGCATGTTATCTTGTATTTGGCTTACGATAATGCAGTTATATATTCGGAGTTTTGAGAAATAAACAAATACCGATTTTTGTTGACACGAGGAATATTCATTTGCTCCACCAACATCAAACCGAGATTCAGAATTCCAGAGATTTGCGAATTCGTTTTTCGGTCTAATATTAGACCTCAAATTTGTGCAATAAACTATCGATATTCCCATCCAGTATTAATATAATGTAACTGCTATCTCTATCTATAAAGTCTGATTTTTCGGGTACGCTAATATTACCATCAAAAGTAATAACGACAGGTCAGTTAGAAGTTTGATGAATCTCAACAATCTGTTCCTGTTACACATCTCGGTAGGATGCTGGCGATTATATCATAAGAGAGAGCCCAGGTGCGAAATAGCTTTGGCTGATTTGTGTCGGACGTCGCACCAAATGTACTTCCTGTACAGTATGGGAAAGAGGGGGCAGCATTGCTCCATTCATAATTGCGCTGAAGAGCATTATCACCAACAGGATACCCTCAAAAATTTCTTTTCGGAAATACACAGCACACATTCATTTCCTCAGTACCGAGAATTCCTGTATATATTAAATGAAGTCTTTTCCTTTCCCAGAAACCGTGAATATTACGGTAGCCTTGAGCTTATAGCATGATATTTATTCCCTTTCTGTATCAGTGGGTCTTTAATTTAATACTTATTCTATTCGAAGTTCTCTTTTCCAAATATAAGAAACATTAAAATCTAATTTATAGAGGAAATATACTGACTAGGTTTAAGTTTGGAAATTCTGCTAGTTGTGTTCATTTTAGTTCTGTTGTTGTCGTATCAAAATTGAAATTTCATTTAACCACAGATTAGATATAAAATTTCAGAAACTGAAGTTCTGTAATATATAATTTTCTGAACGTAATAAATGAGAGTTCTCCAGATTTGTCTACATTTTATTTCCGAAAAGAAAGTCGTTTTCCTCCAGACGGATCATGTCATATGTCCTCCTTGCAGAGGAACAAGAATTCGTGCAGTGACGGAAATCGCATGACCTGGATCAATCCTGAAACACACTGTGGATTTTCGGAAACGTAGCTCCTTAATGAAGCAGAGGAACATACGTCAGAGCTTATAGAGAGGACAACGAGGTTTTGAAATTGAATGAGAGCCTTCAAACGACTCGAGCTGGCATCATGCTGTCTGCAGACAGTGAGTGTAACGAACAGCGAGCGGTAGCACCTGGACAACAAAATATGAAGATGATTGCTCTCTTGTTGTGAGAAGATTCTGAAGGGGAAGGGACATATTTAGTGAATGATTCATCTGCGATATCTTCAGTGACATAATAAAATTCTATGTCGTGAAAAAAGTGAGCCCCTTCTTGATGACTTGTCGACATTTTGCTGCTCGCTGTTGGTTTCAAAAAATTTTCCCTTTCACCCTGATGCTAGTCTCACATTACCCCTTGCTTTTTAGTTTCGCCGAACATGCCTGACGTCATCGGAGTTATTTAATTACGTACTGCATGGAGCCGAGTCTTTCTAGAGGATCTGATATTTTGTTAGATAATAAAGAAATCCACCGCACTTTATGGAACACTAATTTTCGTCAATGCATTCACAAGATTCTTCCGAAAGTCAAACTACTGAGCCATCAAATCCCATTCCCTGACCCCCATTCCTGAAGTTGCATTTCATTATAATTCTCTCATCTACACCCGGCCTTCCAATGGCTATTTCCTTCAGGTTTCCCCACCAATAACCTCTATGCACTTCTCTCCTCCCCCTTACGTGCTACATAATCCGCCCTATTCACTCTTCTTGAATTGATCAAACCGATAAATATTTAGTGGTACATACAGATCATTAAGCTCTTCAATATGTAGTTTCCTACACTATCTTTTATCTCTTCCTTCTTAGGTTAAATATTCCCTTCAGCACCCTATTCACCAACTTCACCCTTCGTTCCTTCCCTCAATTTGAGCATAACAAGCAAGTTTAGAGTTCTGTGTATTTTCATTGTTATATTTTAAGGAATGAAAACTTTAATACAAAGGATCTTGCAACGAAAGATAACAAGACTTGGTCTTTTCAGAAGATGCTAATTATGTTACATGGATAGGAGAGTCATAAGGCTTAAGAAAACAGGTCTCAAGGCTGGCATTTAAATGACGCCTAATTTGTTGATCCAATCCCGCTACACAAAATTTTTAAACATATAAATTCTCTCTGGGTGTGTGTGTGTGTGTTTGTGTTTGTGTGTGAGTGTGTATGTGAAGCCTGTTACCGTCTGCGATGAGAAGCCGTTTGATTTCCTAAAAGAGTGTAGGAATCCGCCATCATATGTTCAAAAATTTAATAACCCTTTAAAGTAATATACCTCATATCGCCCGTTATAATATTCCACAAACACGATCTTATTACAAATATCAAATCAATGTCCACTCCTTTGTTCCGTATGTGGTCAAATAGACGTGAATAAGAGTGAAATAAGGCAGCATTAAACATCTTCCTTAGCTTTTTGAGAAGCGCTACTGTCACACAGTTCCTTCTGATATTCAGTTAACTTTTCAACACTAAATTGTGACATAAGCAGATATTAAATGGGACACCCAAAATTTATTCAATAACTGCATGTATTTAACACTGAAATTAATCTGATCTAATATTTGAATACAAATTGAAAAGTTTTTACAATCTCCAACCATAAATATATTAGAATCAGTTATTTAGAGAATGTATCTTTTCACCAGTTGTGTTTTTTTGCCTGAGAGAATAATCAGTTATTTTAAAAATGTATTTATTTATGAACGAGACTTCAAAGTTCAATTTTCCTACATGAAGTTTACAAGAAAGTAAGCGATAACACTCTGATTAAATGAAAGATATATAAACAAAAATACAAATATATCCTTGCATTAATAATAATAATTCATACGTTACATTTTATCATTGTACTTGTGTTTGCGGTATTAAATTTCAAGTCTTTACTGAGGGTATATGAAGAAAATTTTATTTTTGTGTCGGCTTGTAGATGTGACGGAATCAGGTTCTCAATTTATTCCTATGATTGGCGATAATTATTTACTGAAAGTGCCAACGGAAATACCATTTTTTAATGGAAAGCGAAAATAAATTTGAAAGTCACTTATACAAATAAATGAATGAACTGGAACATTCAAATTTCTCCATCGTGCAGGAATTAGTTCTAAAACACTTTGTACGCCAACTGCCAAATGTAACATAACACTTAAAGTAATACTAATATTTATTGCCCTTTTAAACGGCTCGAGTCAATCACAGGCAATTTTGTGTCATTATAACTTTTTGTAAAGGATTTATATTTTCTATTAACTATTTAATACAGCCAACCTACATTTTAAATTATTGTGTTTACTTTGTTATATTTCTTGAGATTTGCAATGAATTGCTAAATATTTATTCTGAATTTCTTCATTTTTATATTGCTATACGAATAATATGTACAAAATATGACGATTTTGTATATTCTGTAAGCCAGAGAATTCTAATGCATCTGAATATCAGAATTGAAAATAGCGCAGTGTGACAGATAGAGCAGAATAAGTGTCGTTTTAAAGTAAAATAAATCGCACAGTATTTATTAAATTAATGAAATTATGACCACTGTACAAAATATTCAGTGAAAATGTACGCTTATTGAATTCTTTCAAAATTTTCTTTAAATTATCCACGGATAGAGTCGTGTATGTTGCTTTGTCCAACCCTTTTGAATTAAAAGGTACATATCGCCACATAATTTTTTATATTTGAAGGTGGGTTGAAAGGAATATATTAACATATAAAAGCATTCAGAATTTTGTTAAAATCCTTGAAGATACTTTTGAGAGATTCTTCCTAAACATGTGTAAGTAATTAGAACAGCTCACTGAATAATAGTACGGATGAGTTCAGGTCTTAAATGTTTGGATTTTTGGTAAACAAAATTGGAAAAATTTGGGAAGACGACTATTTAGGAATAATTCAGCAATTTCTCCTGCATTTTACTAGAGGAATTTAAAACATCTTTGAATATTTTCGGCAGGAATGAAATGCTGAAAATCGCACTTGGCTACTACCGAACACAAATCAATAACGTAACTCTTAGAGTTGTCGGATGTACCTGTGGATTATATTAAAGAAATGCAACAATTCCGACAAAATAAATATAGTTTGATTTAGGGCTTAGAGTTTGCTTACAGTAAATTCATATTTTCTTGCTTTTGTGCAGTATTTATGAGACTTATGAATCCCCATTTTTTGTCAGTACGTAGAGGTTTCACGGAGGGATTGCAGAAACTGCAATCAATTATTTAATATTACACCTGAAAGCAATAAAATTGCACAACTTATCCTACAAAACTTTCATCTGTGCCTATTGCTAGAGATTTAAAATTAACAATCCTGCCCCCTCCAACAAACAGAGCAGTATTATTGTAATATCACAAGTAAGGATTTGTTTCTTTAGTGTAAAATGGAATGTACAATTGATCTCATTTATTAATACTGAGAATACTGTACCAAATACTAAGTAAAAGTTCAAGCTTAATTAATTCCTTCATAACTTACTTCCCAAATATCTTGTAATTGATTGTGCATTTGTTGGAATAAATTATGTCTTAAGAAAAATTTGATAGTGATAACACAGTAAAATGTGTTGCAAATAAAGGAACTTATACTTGAGTGTGAATAATAGAATTCTTTAAATAAAACATTAATGTACTTTGCATAATATTTTAAAAGATTTTAGAATTTTGTCGTCATTGAACATTATCACTGAAACTCAGATATAGAGATTGCAGTTATTGATAACTAAAAAATTCAATATTTTGTACCCAAATAAACAAAAATGCTACTGACATTCTGTATCCAATATCATCCCATTTATTATTATTTTCGATTCTCTGTTATCCTCATTTTCAAGGTTGAAACTTAACAATATTACGAGAATAGCTGTATTCACTTAGTAGGTAGATATTTTTCGGTTTAGACTACTGTGTTCAACTTGGTTCTTTGAAATTGAATTTTAAGCGAACAATTCAAGAAATGAAACTTCCGAACATGACAGCATGAGTATTTGTATATTGTTGGCGCAATCACAAAATGGCGATATGTGAATTTTAAATTAAAACATTACTCTGTCTGTTCGGCTGTCTTTCTGTCTGCTCCTCGCAACAAATTCTCTCCCACCGGAAGGACACCCATGAAATTTTATATAATTTTATTCTTTGAAAAACTGTCGAGAAAGTTACAGTTTCACTAAATAGAATACAAACAGGAAATTTATATGAAAGAAAATATAATTTTAATTATTTCTCTCTTTAATCTTCTTAGAAAGAAATAATTTTCATATATATTCATAATGATTCAAAAGACACAATTGAAATTCAACAAATATTTTTCTGAAAATTGTGAAGTTTATGAGATTATGTACAATAAAATATTATGACAGACAGATCATAGAAAAAGCTAAGGTCCATGCGCAATTCTTACTGGCCAAACAAAGATCCAATCAAATATTCAGAATATGTAATAATTATTTATTTTCCACTACACAAATGGAAGCTCGAACGAGACTAATTATTACATTATACATAAAAGATTTCCTGCCTTTTGTGTATTAGGTGCTGTGCAGGTAGCAACATATGTAGTGGGAAAATTGCAAGTTTGAAAGATTCCTACCGGTTTTTTTGTCTAAAGGCTGTTGTCTACTTATGTGTATAATTGTGTGTTTCAAAATGTGTGCACCTATGTTGTGTTTCCAATTGTGTATTTCTAATAATATGTTTAATTTACTTATCGAAAAATTGTGGTGTAAATATGTGTCAAATTTAGTGTCTCTATGAGTTTATGTCTAAATTTGTGTGAGTGTGAAATTTTGTATGTTTAATTGTAAATTTCCAATTATGTCTGTGTAAAGGTATTTCTCATTTATGTGTATAAAAGTGTCCTATTTTATTTCAAGTTGTGTAAATCTAATTTTGTGTGTCAAAATGCTTGTGAGTGTGTAATATTTCATATCGGTTTGTGTGTATCCAAAAGTGTGTGTCTAATTGTGTGGGTGAAAATTGTGTGTCTAATCGTTTGATGTTGTAACTCAGAAAACGTTTTCGTATAATTAAGATAGACTGCAAATAAACATAAATTAATCTTATTCTTGAAGGAGAATTTTATATTTTCTTGCATACATAATTTCAAATCAAATATTTATTCAATGAGTGACGGACTAAATAATTTCCTTCTATTTACTCTTTATTTATGTGTTCCTTCTTATATGAGAAAAATTATGTGCCATTAAAAACTCTAAATGACACCTAAAGTTAACACTTACAGCATCAATTATTGGTATTTGGTAATCAATAAAACTAAAAGCAGGCTTCGATAATTGATGCAGGCTTTCACATGAACGTACGCCAAATTTTCATATCCATGAAATGAAAGTTTACAAATTGTAAATTGTTGTGTTATTACTGTTACATTTGCATTTCTTTCTGTTCAGAAGCTTGTGTAGCGTTATTGAGATCACTTGGGTTTTGCTGGCAGTGGACATGTTAAAGTTTGAGTTTTCAGGTACTCATTTTGAAGAAATTTATGTAATTACAGTGTGGTGGTATGTGACGTAGCTCACGTATGTAGGTAGGGCAGAACGGCGTTCAAGATATAAATGAGATCTATGGTTTTAGAAATGGGGGAAACATATTTTATTTTAATTTCGAAAAAAGGCCACGAGAAATGGACGTGATAAGCTACTTAACGAAAAGTTATTTGTGAAATAAAATTTATTTAATGTAAAACAGAGATACATTTATAAAAAATACAAAACATTTCTTCTTGTGTGGTAGATGTCTTAAAGAAATTCAAAATATCTCTACATACATAGAATGAGTAGCTGTCTAAATACAAGTGAATTTTGGGTAACATTTTACTTTACGTTACATGAAAAAGGAATATAAATAATTTTATATTAATAATTTACATAGAATATATCTTGTAATTATATTTTATATTACATATATAAAAAGTAATTGCGAAGTTATTCGTAATTAAATATATGTTGTCTTTTTGTTAAACTTAACAAGCGGATAAAAGAGTCACAATTTGGTAAATAATATTCATTGTTTTGATAACGATAATTTCATTCATTAATACAAATGCCACAGAACGCAATATCACAACTAATGTTCTGTGAAAGTTCTTACAAGGAAAACGGAGAACATCCGTGGTATCGTAACATTGCAACTACAGCTATCACAACAGCTAGAGTGACAAGAACGTTACAGGAATTTACACAAATGTACCTGAAATGGAACACTAATTATTTCCTTCATATTATTTCAAATAATTAGTTACGAAACTTTATGAATTTTGAAAAAATTTCATGATTGTCAATCAGAGTGTATTTAAGTAAATTACAGAGAAATAAAGTCAAATGTTACACAACTCCAAATGACACATCATTTGTATCGTAACAAATGGCTGTATATTTCCCAATCTGTAAATGCGTGCAACGTTATTTCACTTATATGGTGATCATTGAGTGCATAATTCTGTGTGATATGTGTGAGAACTTCAGTAACACAAAGAAAACAACAATCAATCAGCGAACTGAAAATCAATTCAGATTCAATTCCAGAATGAACATAAAGGAATTTTTGTGAAAAGTCAAGGAGGGATATTTCGAAAAAGCAGAAATAAAGAAGTAATAATTCATAAGGAAAACACTTAAATTCATACAGTTGTGGGTCACACGAGACTGTTTTACACGCTACTCGCAAGCGAGTTTCCTATTTGGTATGTACACGTTTGTCTAAGTACACAAATGAAAATTTCGTGGCGAATAATTTTGAGAGAGGGAACTTGCAATCAGTTTAATTACCTCGTTATTATACCTCAAATTTTCTATCCCAAATGTAAATTCGTTCAGTGTAAATTATGCAGTTAATAAATAAATTTTGAAAGGAAATAAATTTGTTGTGTTTGTCTTTCAGATATTGAGTGAGCTACATACAGATTGGTTGTTTTAAACACCACGCTTTAAACGCATGGCTAATTCACTTACTGACAGATGGCAAATGAATTCCCTGGCGAGGTGTGGATTACATGGTCCTGTGTAACAGCTGACATAATTTAAAATACGTAGCAGTTCACCCATTATAACTTCAATTTCATTTGCTTAATAAACGAATGTACACAACCTCGATCATAAAACAAAAGACACTTAGACACCAGCCCATAAAGAGTAAATAGAAGGCAGGTTGCATGTGATACAGGTTGAAACTGTAATATCCATCAAGCGGGTGAACGATAGCTATCTCATGTGAATATAATTTTTGTCTATGCAATAGCAGGGAGTACCAAAATTTATATAAACCTGCTTCAAACACACGATCAATTACTTCACTAACTCTCTTCATCAGTGGGTCTCCATGAAACAATTGCATTGACTGGCCAAAACTAATAAACATGCCGTCTTCTAACTTGCACAATAATGGTTCAGAGTTCTTGCCAACAAATTCACCTGTAGCGTAACGTAATTCAGCTTCCTTATCGAGCATAATAATTGACACATTCTTGTGATCTTTTATCCATGACAAACAAATCTCATTCGACAGACAATTCACATGATTTCTTTTTATTTGTAATGATTCCATTCCGAAAATTAACTCGAAAAAAAAATCGTCACTTTGTGGGTAGGCAGGTTTAATATCTGAGGCGAAAAGTTCATCCATGTCTTTAATTGGTGTTTTGTAGCCGGAATCAGTAAGAAACGTTGTAAGAAATGCCTGGAACACTGTGTTGAATGCCAGACAGAAACAAACCCAGGTGAAGA
>Ga0123354_10020979_pt1 | contig 10285 bp, 5 predicted proteins | sample TergutLab28metaG_2_FD_97872 | JGI IMG/M metagenome (GOLD analysis project Ga0123354, IMG submission 97872) | Labiotermes labralis P4 segment gut microbial communities from Petit-Saut dam, French Guiana - Lab288 P4 | ecosystem: Host-associated > Arthropoda: Insects > Digestive system > Gut ...
AGATCAAAGTATCAGCGCCCAAAGAGGAAGTTTAATTAAAAAAGAATAAGTAACAATGGGTAAAACAGGAATCGATTAGATTTTAGGATTTACTGAATAAATAAGAAGTAGTGATTAAATTAAAACAGCTAAGATGAGAGGAAAGAAAAGCACGGACGGAAGTTACGAGAAAATTTTGACTAGAATATCCCTGTTGGCTAAGTTTGTGTAATGGAATTTAAATTTTTTAAAGAAATATAATAGGGGTTTGTATACTGGATTGCCCTGAAAATTTGGGTCTTCTAGGACTTGATATTGTGTCTTGATTACATAAATCCAGACGTTTCGAAAGTTTTTAGTGACTTCATCTTCATGTTCAAGTAGTCCAAAAAGAAAAATGACCCAAGATTAAGTCCATAGTCAATTTATTGTGAACACTGAATGAAAATTCGGGTTCCCAGTAACAAGAAATTTATTGAGTAAGGGAATTTACAATCAAGTTTCTATATAATAGATTCAATATAACTGTAAAAGGATATAATACAAGCAATAACCATTTAAACTACATTATGATAGACGGACTCCAATAAATAGAATCCCAGATTAAGATAAGAAATTAACACTAAGTATTAACATTTATTTCTGCGTAATATAATACTAAACAGTCTCAAAGGGTGTGCCGTGCCGTGCCGTGCCGTGCGGCACGGCACGGCACGGCACGGCACGGCACACCCTTTGAGACATATGATTAAATTTATGTATTCGACGGCTGTAAACACGATGGGATCCCAAAGTGTGCATAGCATCTTGTGACTCAAATGACAAAAATAGGCCTGTAGATGACTATTTATAGTCGAAACATGTAGACTGTATAAGTACCTTGAGTAATAAAGTAGTTGTGCTGACGTACACTGTTTAAGTATTATATTACGTTCATAAGCACATCGTGATGCTTCCATTCAAATTTTATTTCTTCATTTTTGTATTTTCTCACAGTAAAGAAGAATTAACATTCTTGAGCAACGTAGTCTGTATAAACTTCAGAGGAGGTACCCCGGTGTGTTATCGATTCACTGTGTAAATAAGCTTCTGTAGTTGATAATCCCACCTTCCCTGTTACATTGTAAAGGCTTCTTCTGTGATGGTTACCATGAAGGACACGTTTAATAATTCTCTGTCATAAAATTCTTGTGTTTAACTGCATTTCTCTACCAACCATTCAGTATAAACCTAAATATATGTAATAATTATTTAGGAGCAGAGACGCACATTTACTTTTTTATTTTAATTGTAATATTGTCGCTGTAGATATTCCACATACTTTTATACAGTTCGTAGTTACTTGTGGTCTTACGGGGAGTCACATGAAATTTTTAACCCTAAATGAATTTTCTAAAATATAAGATATTCCTGGATACGTACGGTGGTTTCCCGTGCACTTTCAACTCCGCCAAATGTTCCCAACAAATGAGAAAACATGGACATTATTACATGTTTTATTTTTTAGTAGGAATGTCACACTATCACTTTTAATGTTTCTCGCTACTTGGAATACTTAAATTTTAACACCGCAACTTTCCGGAATAATGGATTCTCTGTTCCTTTACATGTTTGTTGATGTCCACGTGATGACGGAATTCCGAATAACTTGAGTAATGACAGTTATCTTTACTATTAACATACATACAAAGCATCGCCAAGCTTATTATAGACAGCACAACTGATTTATTTACGATGCGGTGGTTACATGTTCAATCTTAATCACAAGGCGACTATCAGGCCAACTCCAGAATTACGAGGAAAGTGGCCGAAAACAGCGCCTCTGTGTATCTCTGAAACTTTGGGCCAATTCCCTTACACTTCTTGCTTATATTGGCATTATTTATACATATATAATATATATTATATATACATACATATACGTACATATTACACATATTAATTACAATTATTAATTATAATTAAAATTTAATTATATGATATTATTTAATTATAATGATTTACAAAGGCTACGGCACCATCCGCACCGTACACACGACCTACGCAGCGGCTCTCAAGACCACCACCCATCCACAAATTCGATGCAGAAAACCATATGCTGCATCTTAACATCTAATGCTCCTGATGATGGGCGTATATACCCGAAACATGTCGAGCTAAGAATACATCAATAAAATTACCTTTTTGCATCAAGCTGGCATTTCACTTTATTTCATGAGGAAGATGCGCGGTCAAACAACCCTCAATATTAATTAATACTTTGTAGTTATAAAGTATTATTCTTTTTCAGTATACAAGATACCAGGAACCTGTGTTAGAAAATATTAAACAAACGAATACACAGGAAAGAGAGTAACATATTTCGTGTATGCTCATTAGTTTTAAATTTCATTTTAAAATTACGTTAAATAAAACACGATATTACAAAATAATTACAATCCAAATTAGTTTTTAGAAACAAAATCACTGCAGTTAGTGTAATTTTATTTAAAGCAAGCAAAGTAAAACACTACATTTCACGTTTAGATTCATCCGGAGGCATTGGTGCTCGTTACTGTATCTTTGTAACTCTTGAAGAGGCCTGATGATGGCTGTGTAATTAAGCCGCAAACTGTAACCACTGAAATCTAAATAAAACAACATATGTTCACTGTGATACACTTGGTACTTCCTTAATTCACGTACAAATGGATAGCCCCAGGCAAAAAAAACTAAATGTACCACGAATTTTTTAAGGTGCGATTTGTCACAGTAATTACTGTCAGTGCCCTACACAATAATTTAGGATCCGCGTGTAGAAGATAGACATAATACGTATAAATATAATTCCTTTCTTCAGTTTAATGAATATTCAGTAACACCTTATTGGGCTTAAGTTAAATTAGGATAAACCACTTTCCAGTATGTTTAAGTGATACATGACAATGAATATCTGCGAGCAGTGTGAAACTTGAATCCAAATAACTTTAGTAGGAAAAACAACAAAACTGCGGCTGCATAAACTTTCTAGCCATCGCACGGTTTCATAACTGCTAGTAAATAATTATTGTAAATTAGCCTATTACGTTTTGCAATCAGAGGAATGCAAGTAAGGTGGCAGTATAAACGTTGTAGATTACGACAGCTAATTTTATCCTATACAATATCTGTACTGCAGTAACATGTGTAATAATTAATTTCAATACAAACCTCTTTATTAACTTGCTTAGTCAACAACCAAATGGCCAATAACAGACACATCACAACACACAAACACAAAAAAAAACAAAGGACTGTTAATAGTAAACATAAAAAACACAAAAGAAACAAAATATGCTTGGATAAGCAAATACAAGACAAGCCATGTACGAACAACATAAGATTGAGGGGCGTTTGCGCTACCATTCTTGCAACGGAAAAGCAAGAATTATCAGATATTCTGAGCCTGCGTTCTTGGCCTTAGTTATCCAGCATGAAATGCGTATGCGCCATATTTTCGTCTGTGGCCTGCCCGGCTCTACAATATTTTTCCACCTTATCTCAAAAATGGTAAAATTTTTTCAAAAAGCTATTGAACAAAAATATGTGTTTCAAATTTCTGTATAGTTTTTGTCTGTAATATTTCTCCGTATTAGAAGAACTGAGCAAGAGATGATCATTAATACTTGGTCGTTTCTGGTTCAGTCCCCTCTATTCTTCTCAGAATTTAATGAAAATTGAATTTTTTCGACAAATTTTTCAGCTACATTCAAATATAAAATTTCATAAAATTCCCTCCAGTGGGAGCCGAGTTGTTCCATGCGGACGGACGGACGGACGGACAAGCAGGCCGACATGACAAAGTTTAAATCCGCTTTTCGCAATTTTGCAAATGCGCCTACAAACACCATGTGATGTGAACGTAAAAATAATATCTGCATGCCCGACTGTTAAAGTACATTTCCGAATATATCACAATCACTAAAAACTGAACTGGCCGCAATGTCACGCCCAATGGAAAGACACTTTTTGGAAGAGAGATTAACATGAAACAATAAAAATTTCGAACTTTTCTAGTGTAAATTCGAAGAATTACGAGTAATTTAATGTAGGTGGAAAATGGACAAAATCGAGAACCCGCGAAGAATTAGTAAGAAAAATGCCAGACTGGTGTCTACAGTCGTTTGAGGTCCGCACACAAAGTAGTGGGAGAGCGTTAGCACAACTGTTGTTGTCACTGCCTGGGGAAGTCGGCAGAGAGGTTGCGTTCGAATTTTTTTGTCAGCACTAAAGGATGTTAACTTCCATACTGCAGACGCATAAATTAATCTATCTCTAATAAATGAAAAATGTGAAATGACTAAAATACCAAGGTCGAAAATGAAAAGACATTATTACCAACGAGACCACAAAACTTTAATAGATACAATAAGAATGTAATCAACGTGGCAATGAAAATATAATTTAGAAATGCTAAACAGCGCCAGACTCTTAAAAAAATCAATACCGAATAGTACAAGAGTCTCCAAGTTTGTATTTAAGGAAAATGATGTCGGCCTTCGCTGGTATAAAGAGTCATGTAATTAGCACTACTCCACCCTGGTTTGGAAACTGTGTCTGATTCTGGTTGAGTACAATCTTCGAATGACTCAAGAGTGCAAAATAAATTAAAATAAGCAACCAGAAGTAGAATGTTAGAATGAATTTTTGCATTATATGTGACAATACTAAATATGTTAAAAATCGAAGGCCCCAACATAGAGTTGTGTAAAACAACGTTAAAGAAATCTAAAAATTAGCGGACGAATACCGATAATTTAACAAACGAATACTTACCAGTTACAAAACAAGGCAATGAACGCGTGTAAAGCCTTGCAATACCCGGAGAATTCAGTTTGTGTTGAAGCAAATTATAGGAAAGTATGAACTTGACGCTATGAACTGACTAGCGAACTGACGTCAGCAAGATAAGTTACCAAATTAGAGGTCGTAGACATGGACATGAGGCCGTGTTCACAAGTGTTATGTTCGAACTGAATTCAGTGTGAATATTATCATTAATCACATATAAAACTTCAAAGAAATCAACAAGGAAAAAATTAGGAAAATGAGGCATTATTTCATTTCTTACAAATAGGCAGCTTGCTGCGAAAGAGATGGAAGTAGCTGCTGAGAAGAAACATTATGAAAGCCTACTGACGCAGATACATGAAAGCATCCATACAAACATTAATGACAACCCCTTGAATGCCATGAATTCAAACAAATTGACGAGTATCAAACTCGGTAAGAGAAAATAAAAATAAATTATGTAAAATCGTAGAGTCGATGAAAGTTATAGGAAAAAAAGATTCCTAGCGGTTCTATTAGTAGGCTATATGCCGGGTGAAAATGGCTTCCACAAGCTTTTGCGACTCTTTATGTTTACTACAGGTATGTGCCACGTACTGAAAACATAATAGAATTTGACTGAGTTTTCTTTTCTATAAACTCATAATTCAAAACTTTCTTGAGAGTTTCTTTAAGATTCAAACAATTACGTAAGCTATCAAAGTCTGTCGGACTCCCTACGATTCTTGAGAAATTTTCGGTAAATGAAAATTATGCTCCAAAACAGATAGCATTTTTCTTTCCAAAAACCGATAGTAGTTTTTTGAAAACACACCTTCGCAACAGCGACTAAACAAGCGGGAAATTTATGTGTTCTGCCGAATCCACGGGAAACAGATTGATCAACAGCTCGTGGATGGCTGCACTGAGAGTGGCAAGACATCGACAGAACTCTTAGAATAAACAGTTCTATTGGACTATTGAATAACATAAAATAATAACCACCAGCGTATTTAAGGTACTACAGTTCAAAATTCTGGAACTTAGTTGGGATTAAAAGGACACTTCTGTTACCAATGACAAAAGTTATAAATATCAGCTTCAGCCACGCCAGCGTAGAAAAACTAGTTATATCAAGATCGTTAAGATCTGAAAAAAAACTAGGCCAAGCAAATTAATGTTGTAAGTTAGGACCAACACACTGCACTAAACCAAGGAAGGAACGATAGGTGTAAATGGTAATTCCGCCTGGTTCAGAATAGAGTTGACAATTTTCAATAGGCAGGCCGCGTTCCTATCTGAAAGCAGGGACATTCAAATTAAATGGAAGAGAAAAATAAAACTTTTTTACTAAAAAGTTTATTTTCCAAGAGGGCGAAATAATTACAAAGAGTATCTAATTTTATGTTGGATGAAATAATAATAACAATAACAATAATAATAATGTTAAATAATTACAACATTTCAAGCATCCACAACTCCGACATGTTACTTATTTCGCACCCTGTATCTCATCTTAATGTTAAACCGTAAATTTACCACACTCATATGTGCGCAAAGCACACACGGCTTGCATGAATGCAAGTCTGCACAACAGATAATTACTTTTACGCATTCTAACCAAAACTGCTACTTAATAATTACAGTTATTTTTATTAGCTCAATTAATAACAATCCAGGTCCAGGAGTGCCTCTATTTAAGTATGAATTACTTAAATTGTTATAATGTTGACTTTCTGTAAAATCTGGAATACAGTTTTTAGATTCCGATTTATTTAAACTGGGATAATCAGAACGGCGTTCTTATTACCGTACTTATTTCAAAAACCTCGCGCTGAAATTAAAGACATATCAGTCCTCCGAGGATGCCATCAATATAAGCACTCAATGCAAATGATACCACAGCCAATGGCCCCACAGCAGTTGTGGCTTTTGTTTAACAAACATGCGCATACAATAATTATAATGAAAATAACAACAACCACTATAAGCAAAATAGTGACTGGTGAAAGTCCGTCGGAATCTTCTGAATTAGTTTCTTCGTCGCCACTTCTGTCCCCTTTGGCATTCATGATTTGTTTTTCGTATTTAAAGTTGCATTTTATTATATCTAAATGTGCTGACCAATTTATCCTATAATTCCTTTCAGAGTTTAAGCAAGTCATATTTTCAAGTTTTATTTCATGTGTAAGGCACCAGAAGTATATGTCCCCTAACTGACAGTCGCACAAAACAGGATTATTTTCAAGCCTTAATTCTATCAAAGTTCTTAGAGGAACAAACATTTTCATCTCAATGGACTGTAAGTTGTTATAACCAATGTTTAGAATTTTGAGGTTGTTTAGTGAATTGAAAAAATCGAAGCTTATGTACTCTATCTTATTATGCTGCAAATACAGTTCCTGTAGACTACTTACGCCATATTTTATAGTGGTTTCATCTATTCTTGAAATATTACAGTAAGATATGTCAAGAATTTTCAGAGAATTTCCACTGAACATCAAACCGTTTTGTAGCTCCAGAAGTCTGTTGTTAGCAAGTGACAGACTCGTCAGGTTTGGGGTACACAAAAATGTTTCGGGGTAGATATATTTGATATTGTTCCAAGAAATGTCAATTTCTTTCACAAATAACTTTTCCATAAAAGCAGACCAGTCAATACGTTCAATAATATTATTGCTGATGTCGACAGTTTGGAGGAGATTGCTTCGGACACTGTACCTTGTTATACTGAATATAGAATTATGGGACATGTTCATCAGCTTCCAGTCGCCAACAGGAAACGTCCTCATGGAAGTATATGAACAGTCTATTTCTTCTTCCAAAGAACAAACGCACCATTCTGGACACTTTGCTGTCACTTGGAGGAGGTAAAATGTTAGAGTTAAGACAAGGTACGAAGCACTGATGGTCAGCATTTCTAATTATTTCTCATAGCACACTAAAATGGAAACACCTTGTAACAATGCGACTTAATGTTGTTGCTATCCACAGTGCCACAGTGCCACAGTGGGCATACCAATCTTGTTGTAGTACACATAAAACTAAAAACAACCCATTTTCTTGAAGAATCTCATCTAGCATTCACACCTAGACGGAAATATTAGACGCCACTTTCGAATATAGAATTTAGGTCATTAATTCAGTTAACTGAACTTGAAAAACTGAAGTTATTACTAACAAACACAACGTCCGAGCACTAAAAAGTTATTCTGCAGCAACGATTTTATACATCTTTATGTTTCCCTTTCCAGCTGGTAAGAGCAGTAACGTCACTCGCGTGTAATCAATAGAACTGCAAACTCTATTCATTTACATAGTACGATGAATTTCTTGTCGCTGTAGTTAGCAACAAAGAATAACGTGGCAAAGCTAGACACCTTGTCACGTTTTATTCCAGTTTTTAATGATATTTCCTTAACATTTCGATACAATTTTGCACTCGTATACAATTTCACAATTATGTCGATTGAAATAGGCGCCATTTGCCGCACATATCATCAGTATGGAGCGGGATGAAGGATCAGTCTTTGTTTCTCTCGGACACAGTAGAAGTAAACATTGCATCTACAGATACACGCGCTGCACTGTGATCTTAAACTCTCTGGACAGAATCTTTTCCTCTTCGAACTCAGCCACAGTATGTCGCTCTTATTGAAATGTTCTATCTTATCTCCTCAGTTATCGCAAGTACCCCCCCCCCTTTGTCAGTGTCTGACAACAATCAGGACGTTTGTGTCTACAGTTCTGGCAACGTGGGATCAAAATGCATGCATTATAAATGATCAGAAATGATTTTGGGTAAGATTGAATGACTACTAGGCTTTGTCCATCGACTTTCACTGCCAGCAAATAACACAAATGTGTGAAACTGATCAGTTACTCTCCTCAAATGAAAGCGTGAGTAGTCCGTAATCCAAACTTTTCACCAGAGAATGGAAGTGCATCTACTTTTCTAGAAGCTGCGTTCTATTTAACATTTGTTGATGGAAATGTTAAAAAAAAATAAGCGTGACAATAATACGCTTCCGTCAAAACCATTGATAATTTGCGTATTTAATTTCCTATAAAACTTTTCAAGACCCAAATTAAGAATGTATGGAGTTACGCCTCAACTCCCCTGTTCATGCAGTGGACAAGAACAAATTTATCTTCACCATTACAATGTTTTCTGCCTTCGCTCAAGTACTGGGTAAACTCATATTACCTTCTTGTCAACATTCCCCCACGCAACGCCATACAAAACTTTTTTTAACAGCAGAGAAATGTTCGGAACGCAAGACATCCCCATCATGCCTTAGGTTTATCAACTACCGGAAGGAAAGAGTACAGTTACATGCTACGTCACAGAAGCAAATTCAGAAACTATTTCCAATGAAATTTGTGGTTCTAATAATAGTCATTATGAGAATTGTTGTGTACCAGTCTGTACGAAATCACAGCCACAAAACAGCATTCCTTATTTTATTTAACTTCTGAACGTTTGCTTCGTCTGTCACAAATCAGCTGACCACCCTGGCAGTACATAAACTTTGCAATCTGTGCGCTTCTTATTATTAGAAGCTTTACCGACGTCACTAAATTAGACAGACAGTGTATCAGACTCGGTATTCTGGAATGCTGTCTTCCGTTGCCTATTTGTGTGCCTCCGTAATCCCTGTATTTTATGTAAAGGTTAGTTTCCATTGAGAAGGTTTTGACAGAAGCCGTTAAATTAAAAGGCAGGAAAACCTTCAGGCGAGGAAAGGAATAGGGAGACGGCTTTGGTGTTTAGGCGACTCTATCTAAAGTTGCCAGCACCTTAGTTCTTAGGGCTTGGTCTAGACAATTGTAAGAATAGAAGCAGTTCCAGCGGGTGTTAGCTTTTGTTGTTGTTGTTGTTGTTGCTTAATTTTTCAGACATTAATTAAACGTTTCTAAGAAAGAAAGAAAAATGGACATCATGGTTAAGACAAGAATTTTGTGACACAACAACCACTAACACGAAAGGAATGATGCTGTATCATTCATATCGTGTCAGCGACTGGACCCCTCCTAAGATGCATTGTGAAGTACTCTAAGCTGCTTGTACTGCTGATTATGATGAGCAGTTACTTGTTCGAAACATGTTGAGGATAAATTAAGTGAAATGAATTATAAAGGAAAGTGTGCATCCTGCTGCTGTTTGTCACGTGCTCCACATAACAGTAAACTACCGAAAGCCTATATTTATGTTTGGGTCTAATTTATTACAAACACTAATCACGTTAACGGAAGTAAATTCCATGACAAGAGACTAGAAATGAAAGAATATTATGCTTACAAAGCTTTCATCTCCCTGTCACTGATTCTTCCATCTCCCAGTCACCATTTCTTCCATCTCCCAGTCACTGTTTCTTACATCTCCCAGTCAAAATTTCTTCCATCTCCCAGTCAATTTTCTTTCATCTCCCTGTCACTGATTCTTCCATCTCCCAGTCACCATTTGTTCCATCTCCCAGTCACTGTTTCTTCCATCTCCCAGTCACTGTTTCTTACA
>Ga0123354_10020980_pt1 | contig 10285 bp, 4 predicted proteins | sample TergutLab28metaG_2_FD_97872 | JGI IMG/M metagenome (GOLD analysis project Ga0123354, IMG submission 97872) | Labiotermes labralis P4 segment gut microbial communities from Petit-Saut dam, French Guiana - Lab288 P4 | ecosystem: Host-associated > Arthropoda: Insects > Digestive system > Gut ...
ACTACTTCCAGGCCAACTGGAACAACTTCTCCAGTGTTCTGCTGTCACTGGTCAACGTGTCCTGCCAGGTCGCCAACGTGGTGTACGTGGACGACGATGCCAACCAGGCGGAAGTGACTCCGGCCCCCGGCACAGACACCTCGTTCACCGGCAACGCGGGCTCTGAGATCGGATTCACCGAAGAGATGGCCCGCGCTGGTGTTCCGGCCAACTATTTGTTCGCGAGCTTGGATAATCAGACCACCTTCGATGATGACGACGCGGTCGACCAGCAGATCGTGGTCCATCTCGTTCACGACAATGAGACTTCTCAACTCAGTGTGTCACGGACCATCACCTATTCCGGTGCCGGGGCCCAGACACCCTCGACTGTCGTGCAGCCCATGGACTGGGTTGTGACGACGGACATGGTGACTGGAGGCATCTATTACACCTCGACCAGTAGCGGCTTCCCAGCGGTTGCCAGTCCTGTCATCGACGGGTACGTGGCCGACCCAACCGAAGTGCCGTTCCTGGCGGTGCGCGAGCAGACCTCGGAAAAGCCGGTGTCGACCGAGGTCACGGTGAACTATTCACCGACTCAGCAGGTCGTCAACGTGGTGTACGTCGACCGCGACGCCGGCGGTGTCCCGGTGCCGCCCACGCCGGATACGGTCACGAAGCTGACCGGTCCCAGCGGTAGCCCTGTCGGGTTCACCGAGGCGATGGCGCGCGCGGGTGTTCCGTCGGGCTACAGCTACGATTCGCTGGACAACGTGGAGACCTACGACTTCGCCGACGCGGTGGATCAGACAATTACCGTTTATTTAGTGCAGGAGCATGTGGTCGGCGACTTCACAGTGACGCGTACCATCCATTATCAGGGCGCTGGGTCGTCCACCCCCGCCGACGTGGTCCAGTCGGTTCTATGGTCATCGACAACGAACCTCGTTACGGGAGACATCGTCTATGAGACGGCCAGTACGGGATATGCCTCAGTGGACACTCCCGCCATCGACGGATATCAAGCCGATGTGACCCAGGTTCCGGCTGTGGCGGTGACTTCGCCCAGTTCCACCCGGCCCCAGCCGACCGCAGTGACTGTGACGTACAAACCGACCACACAGGTTGCCAATATCGTCTACGTCGACAATGATCTCTCGGGGGCGGTCGTTCAGCCGGCCCCTGGGACAACCACCCGGCTGACCGGTCCCAGTGGCAGCGCCATCGGGTTCACCGAAGACACGGCCCGGGCGGGCATTCCCGCGGGGTATGTCTTCGTCGGGATGGACAACGTCGCCTCGTACGACTTTGTGGACGCGGTCGACCAGACCATCACGGTCCATCTGGCCCATGACATGGGCACGGCCAACCTGACCGTGGCGCGCACGATCCATTACGTCGGGGCCGGCGCTTCCACTCCGGCAGACACCGTTCAGCCGATCACGTGGACGGCGACGACCGACCATGCGACCAACACCGTGGTCTACACCACGACCAGCACCCAGTATCCGGGCGTGACCACCCCTGGGATCGACGGGTACCAGCCCGACGTCGCCCAGGTGCCAGCCTTGCCTGTGACCTCCCCCACCCAGACGAAGCCTGAGTCGTCCACGGTGACGGTCACGTACTCTCCGACGACGCAGACGGTCAAGGTGGTGTACGTGGATGATGACTCGAACGGCGCCGAGGTGACTCCGGTGGCAGGGACTGTGACGACGTTGACTGGTCCTAGTGGCAGTTCGGTCGGGTTTACCGAAGCTCAGGCTCAGGCGGGTGTTCCCAGCGGGTACGTCTACAAGTCGGTGGACAATGTGACGACCTTTGATTTCCAGGATGCGGTCGATCAGACGATCACCGTCCACCTGATCCAAGACCATGCCGATGGGCAGGTGCGGGTCAGCCGTACTGTTCACTATGAGGGCGCGGGCTCTTCGACTCCCGCTGATGTGGTCCAGCCGATGGTGTGGTCGTCGACAACGAACCTGGTGACAGGGAATGTGGTGTATTCCACATCGAGTACGGGATATGCAGCTGTGGATTCGCCGCGGGTGGATGGGTATCAGGCGGATGTGGCCCAGGTTCCCGCCGTGTCGGTGACCTCGCCGACGTCCGTAAAGCCTGAGTCGTCCACGGTGACGGTCACGTACTCTCCGACGACGCAGACGGTCAAGGTGACGTATGTCGACGATGATTCCAACGGCGCCGACGTGACTCCGGCGGCTGGCGCGGTGACGACGCTGACTGGGCCCAGCGGCAGTTCGGTCGGTTATACCGAAGCTCAGGCTCAGGCGGGTGTTCCCAGCGGGTACGTCTACAAGTCGGTAGACAACGTGACGACCTTTGATTTCGAGGATGCGGTCGATCAGACGATCACTGTTCATTTGGTTCAGGATTACGCTGATGGGCAGGTGCGGGTCAGCCGTACTGTTCACTATGAGGGCGCGGGCTCTTCGACTCCCGCCGATGTCGTCCAGCCGATGGTGTGGACGTCGACAACGAACCTGGTGACAGGGAATGTGGTGTATTCCACATCGAGTACGGGATATGCAGGCGTGGATTCGCCGCGGGTGGATGGGTATCAGGCGGATGTCGCCCTGGTTCCCGCCGTGCCGGTGACCTCGCCGACCAGTGTGAAGCCGGTGTCGACTGATGTGTACGTGACGTACTCCCCGACGATGCAGACGGTCAAGGTGGTGTACGTCGACGATGATTCCAACGGCGCCCTGGTCACTCCGGTGGCTGGAGCGGTGACGCAGTTGACCGGGTTGAGCGGGTCGGCGGTGTCGTACCAAGTGTCCGATGCCAAAGCCGGTGTTCCAGCCGCCTATGTGTATTCCTCGCTGGACAACGTCGACGCTTATGATTTCGTGGACGCGGTCGATCAGACGATCACCGTCCACCTGGTTCACGGCTATGACACCAACTCGTTGGCCGTGGCACGGACGATCCACTATGTGGGGGCGGGATCGGTCACACCGGCCGATGTTGTCCAGCCGATGACGTGGACGGAGACGACCAACCTCGTGACCGGGGTGATGGTCTACACCACGACTGACCAGGGATATCCGGCGGTGGCCACACCAGCGCTGGACGGATATCAGGCCGATGCGGCGCAGGTTCCGGCCAAGACGCCCGTGACTCCGTCATCTGACGAGCCGAAGTCGGAGACGGTGACTATCACCTATACGCCGACGACTCAGACGGTCAACGTGGTCTACGTGGACGACGACCTCAATCAGGCGCCCGTGACACCGGTGGCCGGGACGATCATTCGTCTGACCGGGCCGAGCGGGAGCGCTGTGGGCTACACCGAGCAGGACGCCAAGGCCGGGGTTCCCGCAGCGTACGAGTACAAGTCAGTGAACAATGTCGATACCTTCGACTTCGTGGATGCGGCTGATCAGACGATCACCGTTCATCTGGTCCACGGGTATTCGACGGGAGAGCTTCCGGTGACGCGGACGGTTGAGTACGTGGGTGCGGGGACGTTCACCCCGAAGTCGGTCGTTCAGCCGATGGCCTGGACCGCGACCACCGACAAGGTGACCGGCGACATTGTCTACACGTCGACCGACCCGATGTACCCCAGTGTCGAGACCCCGGATGTGGCCGGTTTCAAGGCCGATCTGATGCTGGTACCGCAGGTGAAGATGGACTCCCCGACTCCTGACAAGCCGGTGTCCATGACAGTGACAGTGACGTACGCCCCGACGACACAGATCGTCAACGTGGTGTTCGTCGACGACGACGCCGGCGGCGCGACGGTCACGCCTGTGACTGGGACTCCAACGAAGCTGACTGGGCCGAGTGGCTCCAAGGTCGGATACGTGGAGGACGCGGCTAAAAAGGGTGTGCCCAGTGAGTACGTCTACGTGTCCCTGGACAACGTGGATGCGTACGATTACGCCGACGACACCGATCAGACGATCACCGTGCATCTGAAGCAGGGATACCAGGTGACGACGATGGAAACGACCCGCACGATCGAGTACGTGGGCGCTGGGAATTCGACTCCGCAGGCCGTCGTACAGCCGATCACGTGGACGGTGACCAAGAACCTGGTGACCACCGCGGAGACGTACACCACCGATTCGGCGGGCTACCCGGCGGTGACCACCCCAGTCGTGGATGGCTTCACCACCACCATCGATGAGGTGCCCGCCCTGTCCGTGGCGAAGTCGACCGAGGTTGAGCCCCAGTCGTTGACTGTTGTTGTGCCCTATGAGGCGATCATCATCCACACCGGTGGATCGGTCGTGCCGAGGGCGGCGGCAGCCAGTACGAGTGTGCTGGAAGCTGTACGGACCTCAGTGACGGTGCTTGTGAAGGGTACGGAGTTGATCTTCAAGTGAACAACTAGTCAGTCGTGGTGGGTGCCTCAATCTCCTTGCCACGATGAAAAACCGGGGGTGACGACCAATGGTGTCCTCGCCCCCGGTTCTTTCATGCTCACTAGGAGCGTGCTGAAATACGCTGTTGCCAACGAGGACGTGCTGGGCGGGTGAAGATTCGCACCCCGCATCTTGTACACGTACTGGACGTACATAGCAAGATGTGGGGTCCGAATGTCGCTCGTCCGGTGCGCCGCAGCCGGGACATGGTATTTCAGCACGCTCCTAGCTGACGCGGCAGACCAACTCCCCCACCAAAGAGTTGATGGCGGCCCGGCGGACGTCGCGTTGCGGGTCCCGGAGCCAGCGGTTGAGGACGGCAGGCGGGATGGGTCGGCTCAGGGCAATGCTCATGGCCACGAGTTTGATGCTGTGATACGAGTCTTTGAGCCCTCGCCGGATCAGGTCGTACGGAAGCTCGTCGCGATCACAGGCGGTGATGGCGGCCAGACGCACATCCCATTGGGAGTCCGACAGGCCTTGCAGCAAGAGGGTTTCGGGCACATCGCGCTCGTGGCAGGCGGTCATGCCCTTCAGGCGTGCTCCAGGATCGGTCGAGTACAACATCCGATGGATCATGTCGAGGGTCACCTCGGTGTCGTCGACGTCCTCCAGGTCCGAATGCCTGCCGACAGGCGGGCGTTGGAGGAGATCGGACGGGACGTCCTCCAGGTCCAGGGCCGTCTTCGCCGCTTCGCGGACCATGGATTCCGGGTCGTTCATCCCCTGTTGGAGGAGGTCGTACGAAGGATGGCGCCCGATGAAGGAACTGATGGCCGCCCTGCGTACCCGCCAATTGGGGTGCTGGAGCCACTCGTTGATGACGGCCCGCGGGATGTGCTTGCCGATGCAGGCATCCATCGCCGCTTCCTGGACGTCGAAGTTGGAGTCGTCGAGCCCGCGCTGGAGCAGGAGCAATGGCATGGCCCGCCCCACACAAGAGTCCATGGCGGTCTGCCGTACTCGCCAGGCTGTGTCGTCGAGCCCGCGGCTGATAACCCGGACAGGAATGGCCCGCCCGATGCAAGCGAACATTGTCGCATGACGGACATCTTCGTACCTGTCTCTCAACCCTCTTTCGAGGATGCGCACCGAAACCCGGTGTTCCAGACAGGAGCGCATAGCGGCTTCACGGACCGTCGGGTCCGTGTTATTGAGCCCCCGCACAATAGCCTTGCGAGGCGATAGGGATTTCTCACCCGCCCTCATGGTTATACCCCTGGAAATCGCTGTACCGCTAGTCAGTAACCTATCTCACTCGGCCCAGGAGGCAAAGCGGGCGGAACCAGTCTTGTGGGCAAGATGATTTGGTCCAGTACGGGCAAAGTGGGAACAATCACGACTGGTGGGACACGTTCTCGATAAAGAACGCTGTTACAACGACCATGGAATATTGATTCAGCTTTTATGGAGTTCTTAGTCTAGGCAGACATGAGAAGGACGGATCGGCACCTGCGGCCTGAACGGGTGCATGTGTGACTAGTGATGAGTTCTCGGTCCACATGGAGACGATAAAGAGATAAATAGGTAAAAAGAGAAATAGATGAAATCACGCTAGAGGTCCTATACCAATCGATTCGGAACAGTATCTTTCTGGATCGAACAAAGGTGGGTTGCCCTGGTTGGTCGAAGGCTGTGGTTATCGTTGTGCTGCATTCCAGAATGAGAGTAAGTGAGTGTGTCCGAATAGGTATGTAGGATGTCAAGGTGCATATCAATACGATGGCGGAGCCCATGAGAGTGAGGCACGAACGCGATGTCTAAAGCTCCAACACCTCGAAGTGAGTTGTTCGATGGTCCTGAGACGCCTCCAATTGAGGTGGGAGACGTCGAAAGGGCGGTGGGGAATGTTTCACATGAAACACTGCCGAAACCTCGGGAAACTCGAATCATCGTGATCGCAAACCAGAAAGGCGGGGTTGGGAAGACGACCACTGCGGTGAATCTGGCTGCTGCACTTGGGTTTGGTGGATTAGAGGTCTTGCTCATCGATATGGATCCTCAAGGGAATGCATCGACTGCCCTGGGGGTGGACCACCGGCAGGGGATCCGGGGAACGTACGAAGTACTGCTTGATGGCGACTCGATGGATTGGCATGTTGTGAAGAGTCAAGAGGCGCCGGGGCTGTGGGTGTTGCCGGCGACGATTGACTTGGCTGCGGCGGAGTTGGAGCTGGTGAGTGTCCATGGGCGGGAACGGCGGTTGGCGGACTCCTTGGCTGGGTATCTTCAAGGCCACCAGATGGACTACGTCATTTTTGACTGTCCCCCATCACTCGGGTTGCTCACTCTCAATGCTCTGGTGGCAGCTAAAGAGATCCTGATCCCCATACAGTGCGAGTATTACGCCCTGGAAGGAGTCAGCCAGCTCCTGCGGACGATTGACCTCGTCAAAGGAAATCTCAATGACGATCTCGTCTTGTCGACTGTGGTGCTGACGATGTTCGACGGGCGTACTCGACTGTCCTCGCAAGTGGCTGATGAAGTACGGAACCACTTCCCTGACGAGACCTTGAAGACTGTGATTCCCCGATCGGTGCGGGTGTCGGAGGCGCCGAGTTACGGGCAGACTGTGATCACTTACCACCGGGCATCCGCGGGTGGACAAGCATATATTGAAGCGGCCGGCGAATTAGCCGGACGAGCCGGATGAGGAGAGTGGAGATGGCGACACACAGACAAACGGGACTCGGACGAGGGTTGGGGGAACTCTTTCAGCAAACCACAGTGAAGCGAGAACCTGACGACGAACCCAGCGAAGAGATTCCGAGTGGCTCGCACTATGCGGAGATTCCGGTCAGTTCAATCAGAGCGAACCCCCAGCAACCTCGAACTGTCTTCGAGCCCGAGGCCTTGAGTGAGTTGGCGGAATCGATCCGCGAAGTCGGTTTGCTGCAACCCATTGTCGTACGACCGCTGTCGTCCGATTCCTATGAACTGGTCATGGGTGAGCGACGTCTGCGGGCCAGCAAGGAAGCTGGCCTGACGCGCATCCCCGCCATCATCCGGCCCACTGAAGAAGAAGCTCTGCTCCGGGACGCCCTTTTGGAGAACATCCAGCGCGTACAACTGAATCCTCTGGAAGAAGCGGCAGCCTATCAGCAGTTGCTCTCGGATTTCGGCTGCACTCAGGAAGAGCTGGCTCTCAAGCTGAAGAAGTCCAGACCACAAATCTCTAACACGATCCGTCTGCTGAAGCTCCCGCCTGCCGTACAAAAACGAGTCGCCGCTGGAGTCCTCAGTGCAGGACACGCCCGTGCGCTGCTCAGTCTCAACGATGCTCAGTCGATGGAAAAGCTGGCCACCAGGATCATCACAGAAGGAATGTCCGTCCGGGCGACCGAAGAGGCAGTCACTCTTTCGTCAGACACGACCACCACACCAGCGAATCGATCGCCACGGCCCAAGGTGGAGAACCCCCGGGCGACGACACTGGCTGCCGCCCTTTCACATAAGTTCGACACCAGAGTCTCAGTCAATATGGGTTCCCGGCATGGGAAGGTCGTCATCGAATTCGCCGGTGAAGAAGACCTGGATCGAATTCTCGATATTATCGATCCAACGATAGAACTTTAAAACTATTTATCGATATTTTGGGAAGCCTCGTGTGACGTTGAGCGCATATTGGTTGTCGAGAATTGTGTCGAACTAATGGTCCTAGAATGGGATATTTCCGTCAGAAGTACGGATTCCAAGACGATAGCTTCTTGGACTGGAAGCCACAGAATCGAACTCAAAGAACAGGCACGGAGTTGGCTCTCACGTGAATCATGCGACAGAGCTGAGACGTCAGCCAAAAAGCCTCTGTCAAGGGAAAACTCGCATCTTTCATGAGTGAAAGACTGAGTTAATCAAATAGTAGATGATGGATTTGCACTCTCAATATTCCCCAAACATTGGCCGTCATTGACCACACGCACTAGGAGCGTGCTGGTTAGGACCAATAGAACTCGGCGTCGGGCAGCGAGCCCCCGACCAAGGCGGGATTAGCCCGATACAGGGAGGCAAGATAGCCATCTAAGGCCACCTGGGCTGAGTACCCTGTGATCGTGGTGATGCTGCAGCGGGGTATGGCTGCGGTCGCGATCTGGGGAGTCGGGGTGATGCCCTGATCGGCAATCAGGACACCGGCGTCGTCCGGCGAAGACACGGTGTGCGAAGCCGAACGGGCAAGACCAGCGAGGAAAGTTTGGACCGCGGCAGAGTGCTCGTCAGCGTACTGTTGGCGCACGACTGCGACTCCGGTCACCACAGGTGACCCGGTTGCCGCCTGGAATTGAACGCCCAGATCGATGGCCACTGTGATAGAAGGGTCCTTGGCGATCGCCGCAGTCACGAATGGTTCCGGGAGAACGGCGATGGCCTGGGTCGACGAGGCCAGACGCGTCGCAACTTCGGATGCCTCCGACAGATATCGGACGTTGACCTTTGTTGTCAGGTTGTGAGCGGCGAGAACCGTGTCCAGGACGGCCTGGGGAGTCGTCCCCAACCCCGTCGAATACACTGTCTGTCCGGCGAGATCGTCGACGGATTCGATGTCCACACCCTTGGTCACAACGTACAACACATTGAGAGTCGTGATGGCGGCCACCTGGATCATGTCAGGATCCTTGGAATACAGGACGGCAGCCAGGTTGCCCGGGATGAACGCGACATCGATTCCGCCCGAGACGAGCTTCGGTGTGATTGCGTCGGCGGTTCCTTCCATATCGAAACTGGCTGAGACCGAATTCCCCAAATATGTGCCCGGATCGGAAATCATCGAGACCAGTCCCATCGTGGTGGGCCCTTTGAGCGACGCCACCCGGATGGCGGTCGTCGCACCAGAAGGGGGTGCCGATGGCTGCATCGTGGGCAGAGAACAATTCGACAATACGAGAACAAACAGGCATGTCAGAATGGAAAGACTCAACAATACACGTGGTCGAACACCCCGCATTGTTGAGGCAGACCTGACCTGACCGTTCGACGCATGACGCGGATCCCGATGTCGCGAAGAATGAGTCCCCACTGGAACATCCCATGACACCGACGACCGGATCTGCCTCCTGGGAGTTGGAGGTTCAGCCCTCTGCTCGTGATGAGTCATGTCAGTACCACATCACTGACGCGAGGAATGATTGGGGCTCGACCCTGCTCCCGCCAGCCCTGAGAACTCGTCAGTCGACATCAGGAGGTCGTCGAACACAGGTCGCTGCTGCGAAAAAGGAGCGTACGAGGTGTGCAGCAACCGATGGGCGATGTCGGAATTCGGTTCGTCGTAGAACTCATCGTACAAACGCTGGATGTCGGGGTTGTCCTGGGACCGGCGGTACTTGGACGTCTTGTCGATACTGATCAGCACCTTCTGGCGCGCGCGCAACTCGTCTGCCCGTTCGGGGGCCGGATTGCCGGCGCCCGAGATGCATCCGCCGGGGCAAGCCATGATCTCGATCAGGTCGTAGCCGACGTTCTCACCGGCGATGACCCGCTTGACAAGGGGTTCTGCCGCACCGAGGCCGGACACGACTCCGACCCTGACAGTACGACCGCCTGCACTGACACTCGCTTCCTTGATCCCTTCGAAACCGGCGACATCGACGTACTCGATCTGGTCGGCGACAGATTCTCCGGTCAGTTTCTCGACGGCCATGCGCAGTGCCGCCTCCGCCACACCACCGGAAGCGCCGAACAGGATTCCGGCGCCGGTCACCCGGGCGTAGGGCTCGTCGAAGGTGGACGGTTCAACGGTGGCAGGGTCGATCCGCACCCGGGACAGCATCTCCATGAACTCCTGGGTAGTGATGACTGCGTCGACATCCCGGATGCCGTCCGGTGCGAACTCGGGGCGGGCGGCTTCGTACTTCTTGGCCATGCAGGGCACGATCGAGACAACGTAGAGGTCGTCGAGGCTGACACCGTACTGCTTGGCA
>Ga0123354_10020981_pt1 | contig 10285 bp, 10 predicted proteins | sample TergutLab28metaG_2_FD_97872 | JGI IMG/M metagenome (GOLD analysis project Ga0123354, IMG submission 97872) | Labiotermes labralis P4 segment gut microbial communities from Petit-Saut dam, French Guiana - Lab288 P4 | ecosystem: Host-associated > Arthropoda: Insects > Digestive system > Gut ...
AACTATGGCACAGTAAGAAACACACAAAATACTCTTTTTGTCACTGTATGTGGCTTAAATTTGACAAATTTTTTGTGTAATGTAAGAGAGCAGTTTGGCACTGTACACAATAAAGAACAAAGCATGCAGTATTCCACTTAAAATGGAAATTTCACAGTATTTTAGCAATTACACAAAGTCATATTAAATGTCTGTACATTGTCATGAGAGAGCACAAATTAAAATAAAATAAAATAAAAAAATAAAAAAAAAAAACTTGGAAAGTCAAAACTGTCCACATCTGATGATTTTATGAAACTCAGATCTTGAAAGGGGAATGGTTTATAGCAAGTAACTTCAAGCACTCTGATGCCAAAATGTTCCATTGATTATGTGTACATGTGTGATAATACATTACATGGAAAACTTTGCAGCCTAGGTGTAAAAGAATGGAAATGTGATTGCATTGACTGCAGATATTAAGTTATGAAAAAAAAGTCGATGTATTTATTACGACACACCTGCCCGACAAACTGAAATAGGGCATGTCCTTTCTTTTATTCCATATATCTGATTGCATATGGAAGACAGACACAAATTCTCATTGCAATGTATACGAAAAGACTGTAACAGTTTAAATACAGAACATGGCTAAACCCTCAAAGATGTGGTTAGACATATGACACTGGGTGCGAAAACCTACAGACAAAAATCTCAGTGCCCTGCTCTACTGCATTTGACAGCATAACTGAAATTATTCTGAAAAAACCATGCATACAGTTCATGAAACTGCCACTGGTTATTGGACTACTTACTTCAACAGTTAGCAAATCTACAAGGTTATCAGGATAATGAAGTATGTAAGCATACTAAGTCACAGAAAATGTTTCAGTTCCACTTACACAATGTAAAGCATCCCACAAAGCATAAAGTTTTCTATAACACTAAGATCCAAGTGAACAAATGATATGTTTCATTATAAAATTACAGCTAGCAAGAGGTTTGACTATGGTCCAGCAGTAAAGACTGTTAACAGCAAACTGACACAGAAATTACAGAGACAGAGTGGTTTAATTACTGTGTTCAATTAAATGCATAATGCAGATGCTTTTTTCTTTTTTTTTTTAGGTGAGACATCCCCGCTGTGTTGAATAGAACCTAATATATAAAATATATATAATGCAGTCATTGACAACTTTATATTTTATTAGATTATAATTCCAGCTACATGTTTTAGCCCTACAATACTTACATCCCCAGGCATACATTATACCCTACAAGAGGAATTTTGCCTTCACCTAGACACAAAAAGTGATATTCTATATGAATACAACTCATTAACTTTCTCTTCCTACAAGAACATTAATGTAAGTACCATAGTTCACTTACAAAAAAAAGAAATATAAGCTTATTAACCAATTTAGTTAACCTCAAATATAATATCTATTACACAGGCACATATGACTACATATTACTTCTGTTCGAATGCCACTAATTCTACTGCAAGCCAATACTGATAATACAGGAGATACATGCCTTTCAAGAAGAACTTCACCACCATATTTTAGTAACAAAGAATCCCAACCACTGTATACCCCCATAACCACCCAGTCAATTTTACTTTGTCTGTTTCTAATGCTTATTGTATAAAGTACCACATTCAAATGTTAATCTTAAATTTTTTATGTAACATATCACAATTATTTCAAACAAATCTTGTAATATGAGATGTCATAAATGGAAAGCATTATCAATTGTATACTCCACCTGTTCAAAGATCAGCCTGAAGGTGGCCGGCCATATAGTTGGGCCAGAACATCTAACTGGAATTATAATCTAATAAAATATAAATGTGTATGACTGTATTTTATACATATATTTTATATATTATATTTTAGCTTAATGCAGAGGTTGTGAATGACTAACCACATCTCTCATCTCAGAAATAACTCAACAAAATTTAGTCAACATTTAGTATTGATAAGCACACTAACAGTTACTGAGTAAAATTATGTTGTACATAAAATTTCTAGTTTGTATTTCAAGATACATGGACAAGTGCAGTTGCAGGGTAGCATGAAAAAGGGGTATATCATTTATGTGTGACATGTCTGCAGTTAGCATGTTAACACTTTAAAACAAGGTAGTAACTGTTATGTACAAACATCACAGTTTACGTTACACTAAGAGCAGTCCTTCAACAGCCTACAAAAGTATGCTAACAGGACAATTTGCAAGAACTCAATGTACTAAACACTGTTTGTACATATTGGCATGATCATTCATGCAGCTGACAAAACTGTCTGTTATGGGCATTCTTTTGCAATTACAATCATTCCGCCAATAATATAACATGGACAAATATGTAACTGCATACTGTAATCTGTTCAGAGAAACTACTGTTATTTATTGACAAACATTCTGAAGGAACAGTTTAAAATGCAGACATAAGATGCCGCAATCTAATGTTATATCTTGTTCCAAAAGGTGATAAACAAAACCCTCATCAAGATGTAGCTACCATAACATCCATGCAATGTGATGTAAATATTAAAATTGCTCTATGACAGAAACTGGCATCAATACTGTCCGATACATTGTACAACTCATTCACAGCAGTCCGATAAACTGAAAAACACAATTCGAACTGCATACTAAAATGCCTCTGTCAAAAATATGTGTTGACTCTTGAGAATGGCCTTAAACTAGTAGTTTAACACTTTCCCATTTGTTTTTACCCCCAGTTCTACCACCTACAAACCAATTCACATGATTAAAATACATTGCATTTGTAATACTGGTGGTAGACAGCTTCCAACAGTGCAGAGGGCAAGGTTAATGTATAATCTAAAGATTGTAGAATTTACTGTTCCCTTCATTTTTACATAAAAAGGCATGTGAACTATTTTATTTATGATCAACAAACAGGTGTGGCACATATTTGTGTTTTATCAAACATGGAACAGACATTACTTCAGACGCACATAAAGTTAGCATATCTGCATTTGACTGAAGGCAGTGAACACCACATGTCCACCTGAGATGCTACAATAAATACTACAATAAAATACAGTACATGTTGTGTGCATCATCATATAATAGCCTGAACCATCAACAACCTTTCTTTGCTTTTTTTCTAACCCAAAAAAGCATGAATTTTCTGTATTACTGATTCAATATTCTGCTGTCAGAGGTCTACCCACTTCCATAATTAATCATATATCATTCTGTACAATTAACAGTGCTGTTTTGGTATTTTTATCAACAATACCAGTGCAGTGATATTCCCAGTATTATAAGGAAATACAGCTAGAAGTTCACACAGTTCAGGTATGCTAAACCACATATAAACTTCCCCTTCCACAATATTATTACCTCAAATTTACAAATTATCCAAAGAGTTATAGCCTATTTTCATATTATACATTACTTAAATCCAAGCAGCATTCTGCCATTTACATTTTAACATTTCGTATCGGTACAATGTACCCTTGTTTCGATACCAAGCAGCAACATGCAATAACTGTGCTAACTACAACACTATCAGTCAAGTTCTGAGTATCTAAATTTTTACAGCATTCAGTGTATACAGTAATCAACACTATGGCACCTCAGTCACCCAACATAATCCTTATATCAATGATCAAAACTTGAAACATTTCAAATCTCATCTGATGGGTCAGTTCGAATAATACAACCTCAAACATCAAACCATTTGAACCAACCCACCAAATTAGATAACTTTTGTTTGAAGGCATAAGTCAGCCAGTTTCTGAAATGTTCATGCATGCAATATAAAACCTAGACTACATAATGTGAGCTACTCACAACATCATTAAATAAAATGCAAACACTTTATCAGGCACAAGTTAGGCTGATAGAAAACAGTAATGCTCAGGAAAGCACACCAAATACACAACACAGTGATATTTATATCTCATATATGCACAACATAGTAAGCTTTATTAGCTCTGTACTGCACAAGTGCCAGATTTAGTTAACAAACTTTAAATACACTCACTAATTCTCATTTAACATTCATTACACTTATGCACATTTACATAATCTGTGTCAACATTAAAAGTCCTCCAAGCTCTTGACTGTCGCCTACTAATTAGTCTTCATGGCAAACAGTATCTCATACACTTCTGTCAATTACAACTATCACCATCTGTTCTTCCTATGTGTTAAAAAATGTAAAATAGCATCCAACAGTCACACTGTAATAGTTAATTTGTAACCTTGGTGAAAAGACTAATGATAGTGGACATGCTTGGGGAAATTACTATATCAGAAGCCTTCTGACAGAAGACTGACAAGGATTAAAATTGAAACTATACATAAAACATATATGTTCAAAATGCATGGTCTGAAATAAAGGAATAATGTGTCTCATTTCAAGGAAGGACAAGGTTGCACAAAACCACAGTAAATGTACCATTTAAAACTGCTGCTTCAAATACAGGTACCATACAGTTCTGACATGCAAACATGATTTTGATACTGAAGAGGTAGGAATTTGAAAGGAGGTAATCATGAAAAATTTAAAGAACACACAGATGCAGGAAAAATCATATCATGGCAGGTGGCCTGTGAGCCATAAATCATGTCACAATAGCTTTCTTTTTGGGCCACAAATCACGACACGACAGCTATCCTTTTGGCCACAAATTATGTCATGACAACAAAAGTTCAAAATAACGGGTGCAACAGAAATCTCAAATTGGGAACTCAATGTAACACGTGTGGACCCTGGTTCCATAACAGCTGTGGTAATGCTAAAGCTCAAATGGCAAAAAGCAGGAAATGGATCTGTTATAAGTGTAGATTGGAGAGACTCAGGCTGCTGCATGAGAAACTGCAGAATGCTTTACTTCTAATAGACAATTTAACAAGGAAGAACATGGCACTGGAAGAACAGTTATGATTGGCAACAGATGGAAGGGAAGTTGGCAGACTGGATACGGTGCCAGGTGATCGTAAATGTGGAAAGTGCTTAGGGTTGTTTGACTTGATTATATGTAATGTTGAAAGTGAGTGTTTATATATGAACGTGGAGTGCTTTTCGGGCATTAGAACAGAACAGCTGCATGTGTATAAAAATGATTTAATATGAACTGCAAATCTCAACTATGTCACGGAAGATGTCTACAATCTTGTAAATACTGCAAAAACTAAGTTTTCAACATCCAGAGTAGTTCTGAGTGGTGTGTTGCGGAGGTGAGATGTGTCATGGTAGTGCACTGGAGACGTAACAGCAGATATAAGAGGATAGCACAGACGCTAGGGGTTACTTTTGTAGACCCAAACAGCTGGGTGGACAACTGGGACTTTGGTAGAGATGGCCCTCACATAAACCGAAGAGGAGCTAGACACCTTGGTAAACTCTACTACAGAGCCTGTGGTATCGGCGGCAGAAGACATAAGATGAGGAGTGAGTGACAATGCCTGGTGGTAGGGACGTTCCAACGAGGGGACATATGAGGAGACGGGGATGAAGACAATCCAGGAACATGTCACGTTGGTCTGGTAGATGGCTAAGAGTGATACAAAGATGGCAGATATGGCAAGAAGGGAGACTGAAGATGAAACAAAGGAGGAATGCTTAGTGGTGACAATGGTGCCTATGACTGAGGATAAACTGTTTTGGTGCAGGTAAACTGTAGGAGTATTTACAATAAGACTTTAGATTTCTGGAACTTAATTACTACATATAACCCTGATGTTGTAATAGGCTTAATGAGGAAATTAACAATGCAGAAGTCTTTAGCGGTGATTACACAACTTTCAGAATAGAGAGACACACTCGCAGTGGTGGAGTTTCTATTTGTGTAAAAAATTACATTACTTGAGCAGAACTATGGGTTGATGAGGTATACGGGATGATAGCAGCAGAAGTAAAAGGCAGGGACCCAAAAATTACATGGGATATTTTAGGCATCTACAGAGCTCCAAATGAGAACATGCGGTTGTTTGATAAACTGGCAGACTGGACCAGATATATGGGAAGAACTACAAAACATAGCATCATTGGAGGTGACCTCAACTTGCCTTATGCAAATTGGAATGGTCATGCAGAAAAGCCTAGGGGGACCCAGGTATTTTTAAATAGACTGGTATGGGAAAACAGTTACACTCAGGTAGTAAATAGCCTGACCCAAGGGGATGCTTTGCTTGATGTTTACCTTGTCCAGCCCAAAAGTGCATTCACCTCTTGCAGTAATGTTCAGGGGATCAGTGACCATTGCAGGGTACTATTAGAAGTAGAATGGGGAGAAAACTGCTGTGAGCATCAGGTGGAAAGATTAGTTTCTGTGTACCACAAAACAAACGTCACAGGTCTACAAATTTTCCTCAGGGGTAAACTCGCATCATGGGCAAGTAATGGTAATTGCATGCAGGAAATTTTGAAATGTTTTAAGGAAATAGTCTTCAAGAGTATCGAACGTTTTGTCTCACATAAAATTCTGAGAAAAAACCCTGATCCTGAATACTACAATATGGAAGTGAAACAGCTTAAAGTAAAGGTTAGAAGAGTAAACAACAAGAGAAAATTAGGACAGCGATATCAAGTGGAACTGAAAAGACTATCTAAAGAATTGCTGGCAGCCAAAAAAAAAAATGCAGAGGAGACATTTTTGCAGTCAGTACTATGAAATGAAGGCAACTGGTGGTCTGAGTTCCACAAGTATGTGAAAAGGCGAAAAGGAAATAGGGAAATTATTCCTGCAATCAAAGACCACAACAGAACAATTATTACAGACACCGCTGAAAAAGCTAACATCTTAAATTCCTATTATGCATCCACCTTCAGCTGCGATCATAACATCCCGGAAATAAAATTAGCCAACCCGGATGAAACCTTTATTATTAACATCAGAAAAAGATTAGCAAAAATTAGGAGAGACAAATCAGTAAGGCCAGATGGAGTTCCTAGTGAAATTCTGAAATTGGGTGGGGTAGCCATGACTCCTCACCTAGCTAGACTACTTGAAATATCATTAAACAATGCTACAATCCCAAGTGACTGGAAAAGAGCCACAGTGGTTCCTATTTACAAAGGGGTTGATCGATCGGCAATCTCAAAATATAGACCCATAAGCTCAACATCTGTGGCCTGCAAGCAACTGGAACATGTTATAGCAGGGTATCTGAGGCAAGTCTGGGATAAGAATGATTGGTTATAAGAGGGACAGCATGGGTTTAGACCGGGATACTCATGTGAAAGTCAAATCATCATGGTGTGCCAGGACATAGCAAACTCTTTGGATGAGGGGTTCGGTATAGATGCGATTGTAATAGACTTTTCCAAGGCTTTCAATTTAGTTACTCATGATTGGCTGCTTACAAAACTTGCAGCCTCGGGCGTGGATTCGATGGTAGTTGTATGGGTAAGGGAATTCCTTGTAGGTTGTACACAAAGAGTAAGAGTAGGAGGGCAACTAACCAAGGAAGTCAAAGTAACCTCAGGAGTGCCGCAAGGGAGAGTTTTGGGCTCACTATTGTTTCTAGTGAACATAAATGATACTTAGAGGAACATCAACTCAAGTATTAGACTATTCGCTGATTGTATAATTTATAGGAAAATCACAAATAAGAATGACATAGAAAAGTTGCAGAAGGATCTAGACACCTTGTGGGAATGGGCAATAGAAAACTGGATGAAAATAAATCGTGGTAACAGTAAGACAATAAGATTTACAAGAGCTCGGGTTAAAAATCCGCTGGGTTACTCTCTTTGTGACCAAAAAATTCCAGAAGCGAGCAGTTGTAAATACTTGGGAATAATCTAACGAAGCGATTTAAACTGGGTGGACAGAGTAAATTACACAGTGCAAAAAGCCTGGAAGTCACTTCACTTTGTAATGCATGTTCTCAAAAAAGGAAAGAGGAATACAAAAAGTTTAGCCTACATGCCATTGGTACACCCAATTCTTGAATATGGGTGTGCATGCTGGCATCTATGCAGAGAAGGACAGATAAATGTGTTAGACTAAGTACAGAGGAAAGCTGCTCAATCTCCAAATCATATGTAGGATTCTGAAAGAGAAACCTTGGTTCAGTGTAGGACGATAGCACGCTTATGCGCACTTTTTTAAAGCATACTGTGGGGAACAGGCTTGGAAAGCTATATGCAACAGGTTGCAAAGGCCTTACTATTTAAGTAGGGTTGATCATGTTTGGAAAATTAGGGACAGGAAGCAAAGAATGGATATCAGGAAGTATTCTTTTGTAAATAGGAGCATTAAAAACTGGAACCAACTACCTGCAGAAATGTTAGGGACTTCCCTTGTAAACCCAAAATTTTTAGAAAGAGTGTTAGGAAAACAATTATAAACGGGGTTAAATGAAAGGAACAGAAGTGTGGCAAAAATCATCTAAAAGTGCAGTGAAGTGAAGTGAGGTGAAGTGTAGTGATGTGAGGTGAAATGGAGTGGTAGGAAATTTAAATGAGGTTAAGCCTAATGAGAGGGTATTGAAGTGTAGTTGGGTGAAGTTTAAATGCGAGGAAGTGAAGTGTCAAAAAGTTGGATTAAGTGTGATGAAAGTGTCAGTAACAGGGTGTCTAACATTATTAGAAGATATATAGATCATATGAAGTTTGCTGCTTATATGGCTTTTTTGTTTATCATATACAGGGTGACCCATGGCAACCTGACATCTTTAAAATAATCAGTACTCAGTTGTTTTTTAAGTAAATTCACATCTATTTATATAAAATTAAAGCTTAAAACACACCATACCAGATGGTTAAGTTTCAAAAATGGTATCGGTAAGATGGTGACCTCCTTCTTGGATGCATTTTTCAAGCCTTTTCTAAAAATCGTCCATGACACAGGTCAACACTGACGATCAATCGGACAAATTTCCTGACGGATGGCTTCCTTCAAATCATTCAACGTACGGGGGTTGTGAGTGTAAACACGCGATTTCATATACCCCAAAGAAAAAATCACACGTTGAAAGATCGGGAGAGTGAGGAGGCCAAGGCACGTCTCCGAAACTGGAAATGAGGTGCCCGGGAAACATGTTTCGAACAGTGGTCATTGACTCGTTCGCAGTGTGCGCTGTGGCACCATCTTGTTGAAACCACACATGTGCACAGTTTATTCTTCTTCGGCACAGTCCCCCCCCTCGGCCTACCTGCTGAGTACTACCCATTCAAAAGATGTCAGGTTCCTGTGGGTCACCCTGTACCTTCATGTTCTTTTGGTTCTTTTTTTATCACTGTATGTATGGTTGTATGTTTTGTATGCTTTTGTTTAATTTTGTAAGTTATATATTTTTATTGTTATGTTTAAGTATTCTTATTGTTATGTATGTTCTGTTTTGTATATTTTGTTTTCATTGTGCCAACTGGCACTCTTCGGCTACCCTGACTGAGGCTTTTCCATGCTTTTATCTCAGTTGTAAGGCAAATGCATGGGGCATGGCTCGCACTCTTCCCAACTAGACGATAATTTTTTACGCGGTTAGTTCACTGTTAATTTTAGTTTGATCACTCTGGGTTCGAATCCCAGAAAGCCTTCCAACCAAAGTTGTTAATTGTGTTATTCTATGTATTGTTGGTGTGTAAATGTGTACTGTAGTACTGCCACTGGGTGTCAACACAATTGCAGTTAACAAATATACCAATATTAGGAAAAATATCATCACATAAACTTACAAATATGTTAAACAAGATTAAAAAATCAAACATTTAATATAGCAATAACATTATTTAAGGATGAACATTAATATATCTATTGGTTGTCCATACACTGCTACCCAAACTGTTATAAACCACTTAAAAGTCTATATGGTGTCACAATCCAGAAGACTACAGCAAGAACATATTTGAAATTGTCACAATAATGATGATGATGATAATAATAATAATAATGTGCAAATAAATAGCAATATGTAAATATGCTGACATTATGTAACAAGAACACTACAGTACAGATGAAGGGTTGTACTTTGCCCAGTTCCCCTAGACGATACACAATTACTAACACACAGATTTCACTACATTCCCAGTAAAATCCCAAACCTATGAACCATATTCGAGATCCATTTCACTATCAGTATTTAAACTCAAAGGCATTTATATTCCTTCTATAAAGTATTAGTTTATTTCCATATTACCCTTCAGTGAAAATGCACTTAATCAGTGATGGCTTGCTTGCTATTATTACCGTTGTATTTTTCAGTACTAACAACATTCTTGCCAACTTTAAAATATGGTCTCCAGCCCTAGATAAGCTGTTGATTCAACATTTAAAAGACCTGTGTCTGCATATGTGAACACACACACACACACACA
>Ga0123354_10020983_pt1 | contig 10284 bp, 2 predicted proteins | sample TergutLab28metaG_2_FD_97872 | JGI IMG/M metagenome (GOLD analysis project Ga0123354, IMG submission 97872) | Labiotermes labralis P4 segment gut microbial communities from Petit-Saut dam, French Guiana - Lab288 P4 | ecosystem: Host-associated > Arthropoda: Insects > Digestive system > Gut ...
ACTTACTCCATGGTGCAGAGTCCTTCTTGAGAAGCTAACTGGTTTGCAGCTAGTCAAGAAATTCCCCGCATTTCACGGAACCCGAAGGTTCATTACCGCTCTCACAAGCGTCCGCCACCTGTCCCTATCCTGGGCCAACCCAAACCAGTCCACATACCCACATCCCACCTCCTGGAGATCCATCCTAATAATGGTGATGGGGGTCTAGTTTGTTTAATTATATCAGGCTTAATTATGTTTCGCAGCAGGCTAGAACAGCGGTTCACAGGCAATTTCTGTCTGCCGCATGAAGTTAGATACATATTCTGTTGCCACATATTTTGATACATGTACGTTTTCACGTGTAAATCATCTTGTAGAGAATATTGTTATTGATTTGCAGTTTAAAACAAAGTGGGAAGAATGTTTAATATACAGCGGGTGACTGAACTGGAGCATGCTTACTGGACGTTCTTCCGCAGCGAATCGAGTAGCAGTAAAACACTTTTGCACGTGTGGGAACGCATGCTCAATTGTAATTTAAGGGTGAAGGATTGTATCCGACCAACACAAACAACACATGTGCGAAAGAAGTAGTTAAAGAATACGGCGTTCAGCATAAAGAACTTAATTTCGAGTCCTTTAGACGCTAATAAAGTGCTTTGCAGCAGTAAATAATAATGATGATATAGATACTAATAAAAATAATAAACCGTTAACATGTAATTGGGGTGTATCGTAATAGCTAGTGAGCCGGGTAGAGCCACGGGTTGCAAGATCGGGTAATCGGGTTTTTCTTCTCGGCACAGATGGAGACTTTCCTGCTCGCATCTGTGTCCAGACTGCCTCCAGCCCAATTGGCACAGTACATGTGCTCCTTTCCCGTGAGTTACGCCTGCGGTCGGGGCGTTTAACAGACAGCTCGCCTCCAGATAAGACAAGTGCCGAGGTTAAGAAGAGCGGTCTTGTACCTTCACTTGTTTATAGTCGTTCCTGACATATTTAACTGACTTCTTAAAAGAAGCTCCGTGGTTGCTCCGAGTACCACGTTACTCTGCCCCATTTCAACACTGCATTTTACCTTCACAGTGTATTTATGCTTTTCGTTTGGTTTTCTTTGTAAGCAGCAGTTATTTGTTTGAACCGCTTCGCCTTTGTAATGGTGAAATAGTGCGTTTCCTGAATTGTTAGATATGATATAAATAAATATCGGGGTTCAGAGTGTTGGTACAGGGTACCTTTAACTTTACTTCTGCCACAGTGGTAACTTTTGACTACTCCAAGGCACAGCAGAGAAAATGTGCATCTGCAGCGGGCCAGTGTTATTGACATTTCTTACCTCGAATGTGTTATATATCAACGTGCAGAAATATCTCACTAGAGAGCAACCACTGCAAACAATGCTGATACAGGAGAATACGAACAGGTGTATAAATACAGGCCAGCTGCCCAGATAGTAGCGCATTATTGTGGGAAAGGGAAGGAGGTCGATATTATGTGACCAGTATACTGTAAATGCCGTTGAAATCTGACATCTCTCCTCTCTTTGATTCCCGCAATTACTGCTTTCATTGATCTACTGTTACACTTCATAACCACTTAAGAATACTTTAATATCAGTTTGATTAAATATGCATGAACTTTACCAGTTCTTGCAAGATAGCTTGATAGTACACACGGTGCTACTATCTAGATATATATTTTTTTATCGACCAAAGTAAAGACTGAAATACTGACCGAAGCGTAGGCAGGCAAGTGCGTATTGACTGCTACTGAACGACATTGTTTCATGCATTCGCTTGTATCAGTAAATGTAAGCTTGACGTGCTACGGTGGGACAGAATAACGACAGAGGTTCATCCGTCAAGGGTTTTCTATATGGTTGGATGATCGAAAGGCAGACAGGTAGGTAGGTTGGGAGCTGCGTCACGAATCATAATGTGGCAGGCACTTATGAAATTAAAATTAACACATTTATAGAACTGGTTGGAGAAATAGAGGTTATGTGGCAGCTGAAATGGGCTTATATTCGGCCACCGATTTTTTTCGACTGCAGGCCTGATCTTTCGTAGTCTTACCAACGAACTAGAGACGTTCAGATTGAAGTACTTACCAAAGCAAGGCAGAAATCATTGACGTTGAATGCATTCGATACAGAAAGGCGTTTCATGAATACGTTATTGAATTGTAACACCTCTAGATAAGATTGACTGATTTCGTACTGTTACAGTGTTTGACCTCTTTTTGTACGTAAAAAGGTGAGTTCAGGCAGTAATAATAGTAATAATAATAGGACCTAGAGCATTTGACTTGGCCTTTAACAGTTTTAAGCGTTGATTGCCAGAGGTAAGAGAGTATTCCAGAGAGTTTGAAATGCGGATGATTTCGAACCACACCGTAAAATGAGCTGAATTTTTTTTCTGATGCAGTGAAAATCTGAAATAGCTTTTTTGTATCAGTGAGTGAGTCGACGGTACTTACAAGTAATGTCTGGTTCTCACTGTTCCCTCGCCTCGTTTCTTGATGCGTCTTATTCTGAGTCCGCAGAAAGGAGCTCAACGCATTTTTAAAGTTATCCATATTCTGTGCAGTAGACTGATTACACAGTATTCAATCGAACTGACTGCACATGCATCCGTAAATGTTTATTAGTATGTGATGCTCCTCATACATGTTTCGTCCCATATAGGCCATCTGCAGGGAGGTCATTTACGAAGGAATGCATTTATAATAAATATTATCAATGTAAAGTAAATATAATAATAGAAAATATAATAACTATTGTGAACGTATTTATGCGTAAAATGACCTCCCTGCAGATGGCCCAGGGACCGAAACACATAGCAGGAGCATCACAAAATAACAAATTATTGTTTATGGTTACATGGGAAGTTTGTTGGATTAAATACTGTAAAGTCCCATGTATGTTGTTGATGACGAGGCTCGATGCTTCGCGCTTTGTGTTTGCCCAGGTATTCACCTCCATCCTCTTCTGACTTCTAAAGAAGCCCAAAACGCTCGTTGATACCAGCTGTTATCACGCGGTTATCACTACAAAATTTCCTATGAACAGAATTGCCATAGGACGTACGGTAGATTATGGGGAAGTACGAATACGAGTATGCTAGAGAGGGAAGTGTAGCAGCTCGAGTGAGACTGAATGGGTTCCATGCAAGGTACTTGGTTCCGTGCCGTCTGCTGTACCCTGGTCTTGTTTGTTTCCTATTCATACTAGTCTATATATGGTAACTGACCGCAGCGGGATGTGAGTAACACGGTCACATGGCGGCTACCCTTATGACGACGAGGGCTTATCTTCTGTGCTGAAGCAAACAACAGTCATTACCATCTCTTGATTTAGAGAAAGAAGGAAATCAGTTGGGAGACCAAGTAATAGAGACGTTTTGACCTTCAACGAAAAGAAGAGGATCTGACAGTGTGAACTGGATTTAGCTGATATGAGAGGGGCTCATGGCGGTGAGTTCGAGATCACAGTCCTGGAGTGTGACACCGTGTAATGTTGCTGATGGGTACCAGTCTTTTGGGGGAACATGCTGCTTCTATCTTCAGGACAGGGAGAGATCGTCTACCTTGATTGTGGAGACTGCTTTTGCCTCCGAAACTTCAGTACCCATCAACCAAACTTCATCGCATCACATACCATAAAACCATTATCTGGATTTAACTGTCTGTGAATATTATATAGTGGAACGCTGTTGTGAACTCGGTAATGAACCTGACGTAATGGGCGCGGAATTTATTTACCAGTTAAGCGACTGTCAATGTCCGAGGAACTTAGCAGCATGGTGTCGAGTGTTGAACATAAGGAACAGATGCCAAGGAGCGTCTTCACAAAAGGTAGAGGTTACCTAGAGAAAGGAAAGTAACCTCCGCCATTGGCACAGAGACCCTATAGCAGTATGTCGTCACATGCAGGCTGTCATCGAGCCAAGATGTTCCACGCGGTCGCCATGACCTTTCCTAAAGAATGAACCGTAATAATACTGGCACGGTTTTCTAAAGATCCATTCGATTACCTGCATGGAGAATGATCCGTTTTGAGAAGGTAGTAGTTGCTCAGCTGGTAAAGAAGTTCCTCGCCCTTTGTGGATCCCGTTGGTGTATTTCCGTGTACACGGGTTCATATCCCGTGTTATAATCCATGCAACGCCCTCATAATCTGTTGCTCTTAGTCCTATTTTGTTGTCTTAATAACTGTTATAGTCGAATGAATGTCAGCTGCTTCGTATTCGGATGGTGCTGGTTCGAAGTTTGGCATGGGGACTGTTGTAACTTTCTTTTCACGTCTTCCCTCTGTGTCATTGATCACTTTATCATTTGCGTAGCTAACAGTGTCGTTAAACAGGCAACATGAATATACAAGTATAAACTTCCCTTCTTAAATCTAGGTCTCGAAAATGTTTAAAGCAATTGTTGACATCCCTGTGCGTGCTACATGTTGCGGTTGCGCCACTGTCAGAATGTGATGATGCTTCAAACAATTACTTTTGAAGAGTACAGTTGTAAAGGATTCAGATTAATTACTTCTTTAATTACTTTTTTCTTTGGCAAATCAGAACACCAGGTCACAGTGTTGCTTGGGACGTTTATGTTTCGGTGTTTGCACATTATTATTTTTTTTTCGAGTTCATAAAATATGATTGGTGAAATTTAGTCGCGAAACGTGATTTGAGAACATCAGGACATCTTTATTAGAACAGGCGCAAAGTTCATATGTGCAAAAGTCAAAGCCCTAGTGGCTGAATGGCGTGACTAAGTAAGCTCTAGAATAAAGTAGCATGTTGTGTAATGTGGATGGATTAGAAGGGTGGAGGAGACGTATATCCTGACTTTTCCTGACATATCTACCAGCATCCGAAAACCAATCCATCCTCCTTGTGTTTATTATTCTACATTGTGTATGCTGTTGCATGCTTTCTGTCTTCTCTCGTTCCGTCTTGGCTAACATCTCTCCCGCCTCTATGCTTGTCGAGTGACGTCAACATTGACCTTCAGAGGGTCGCCAGGACTCGAAGCCACTGCCCTCTTTCTTCTATAAAAATAATACGAAAATAAAAGAAGGCACGAGGAGATATTTAGAGGTTACGAACATGGGTTGTGGTAAATGATTGCAACCAGGCGATGCCCTGTGTGTGCTGCGTGTGTGAATTACAATCCGACGGAGCCAAGACTTTAAAAGTGTCCTCCGTATTTATGGGTTTCTGGTGTATGTAAGTATGTTAAAATGTTTAGTTCTCTAACCATTTCCTACCACTAATCGATCATCGATAAATAGTAGCTTAATTTTGTAGGTAAGTAACTATCTAATGCATCATTATACTACTGGTACCTTGTTATAGAGTAGAACAGACGCTGCAAATTCGGACATATCCCTTAGTTTGGAGCTAGGAGTCACTGTACCAGGCAGTATATCAAGGGAAGAAATAAGATACCGGCAGTATACTGAGTATATGGTCAGTGAACTTCGAGGTTTTGACGACGTTGACTGTGAACGGTGATGTCTTTCGGCATGTGATGTTGTGTAGACTGATGGAAGTGTACCGATATTTCAGATAGCTACTTTTTTGTTGTATCCTGGACGACAGTGGTTCGGAGATCGTAATTAGGAATCAAAAAATTTTAAGTTTTGTGGCTTGTTACGCCGGATGTTCGGCATCCCGTCTGTTAGAATCTGAAATCTTGTGGGATGCAAGAAAATTACGATCTATAATGCCATTGGTTAGAGATACGCAGAGACCCACCAGTACAGGGAGTTCAGTTGAAAACCGAACCCAGACGCACGTCAAGCTTAGCGTCCTTACAGCAGGATTCAATCCGCAAAGTCCTGCAGCCGGGAATGTGCGCGACGTCACTTGCGCGTGCGTAGGTGTGTTTCTGCAGTATGAGAGGCGCAGTTTGGGGTAGTGGTCTGCTGTTTGGTAACTACCGTGCAGTCAGTAGGTAGGAGGACCATATGGTTTGTGAGACTGGCGCCTTATGTTCTGTAAAATGACGGGAACTTTGTGGATATAATCCTGCGTTACATATAGCACCGCATGTTAGAATATGTGTTGGAAATGACCCCTCATATATTGCTTAATTTCGAAGTAACGGGAGCATCGAAAAACTGTCTTCTGAATTTCCTCCGACCTTTTAGCGTCCTCATAATAGGGCGTTGAGGAGAATATTTGGGCCTAAGAGGGACGAGGTAACAGGAGTGGAGAAAACTACATAATGAGGAGCTTAATGATCTGTACTGTACCCCTCACCCGATATGTTCGGGTTATAAAGTCGAGAAGAACGAGATAGGCGGGGCATGTAGCGCGTATGGGGGAGGGGACAGGCTTATACAGGGTTTTGGTGGGGAAACCTGAGGGAAAGAGACCACTTGCGAGACCCAGGCGTCGATGGGAGGATAATATTAAGATGGATTTTCAGGAAGTGGAATGTGTGGGCATGGACTGGATCGAGCTGGCTCAAGATAGGGACAGTTGGGGGCACTTGTGAATGGGGTAATGAATCTTTGGGTTCTATGAAATGCGGGGAATTTCGTGACTGTCTGAAAACCGGTTAGCCTTTCAAGAAGGACTCTGCTCCGTTGACTGAGTAAGTAAGTAAGTAATAATATAGGTTTTCGCCATGAAGATCCTCTGTACGAAACTGAACTTCACACTGACGAACAAAAATGTGCGTTACGCCGATATGCACGTCTGTTATAGACAGATTAAACTGGACTGTGTGACTTAGCTGATGCAGTGTACTGTAAACGCGGTGATAGGACGTCGATATGTGAATTAAATGGCTGCCGTTAAACTTGCCGGACAGTATCAGCAGTTTGTAGGCAAGAAATTCAGACACCGTTTATTCTGTTCACCAGGTCTGGGAATTGAGGAAGGTCATTTCCAACACCTACTCGTAACACGCGGGAAGTTATGTATTATATACTTTGAGTAAATGCAAGGCTGTGAAGCTTGGCGTTCGGTTTTCAACCGAATTCCCAGAAGCTCGAGAGGCCCAGTTTTGTAACACGTGGGTTAGCGACGCGAAGATGGCGTAAAGCACCCGGTCCTTCAGTTGATGGTAATAATAGGAGCAGTAGCAGCAGTATTTGATTACTGAACGTGCTATATAGGGTTTAGTAAGTGTATTTTTGTGTGTTGTTTTTGTTTAATAAGAGTTATTTTTCAGTCGGTTTTACCGACTGAGATTAATGAATTAATTACGTAAGAGGCAATAAAACTCTGGCTGCACTGAGCCGTCGGTCCTACTCGGCGTACGGAGCGGCGCTGTTGAGCACTTCTGTTTCGTGTAAGGTTGGTACCGGGTTCAAATATCCCGGTATTCTATTTCAGATTAGGCCACCACCGCTTTCCTCTACGTCCTTTTAAACTCCTTATTCTCAGGACGTAATACCATTCGACACTATATAGACCTGTGGTTTGAGATATTGAATGTGATGTTAAATAAACAGTAATAAATAAATAAATAAACAAATAAAATGTGTCAGTACTCAGTTGTGGCTACCTTCTGTTTTTTGAGAAAACAGAACCATGTACTGTATCTCCACAGAACCCCCCCCCCTTCGAGGTAACCGTACATTTACTTCACACTGCGTCTTGTCTGCCTGCAAGATAGGTTTGGAGATAGTAGGTTTTTCTGGAAGGTTGGAACATTTCTAGCAGATTTCACGTCATCGCATCATTGAAGGCTGCATTCGGATTTTACTGTCTTGAGAACCAGAAACTTTATACAGTTTAATTACATACTTTTGATGTTCTCCGAATACGTTTTTGTGAGTAGTTTTGCAAATACGAAGAATGTCCAATAAATAAGGCTCATCAGATCGTAAATAATCATTATAAACCTACATGTTCAATTCTTCCATTGAAGAGTGGTTATTGTTGTATAGTACATAATACTCCGAGCACATTGATGCATATTGTGGCACGGGTTTAAGATTCCATGGCGTTATAAATCAGCCTGTTGCTTTGGCATTCATTCATAAACAGCTGTTTCCACTTCCTATTATTGTAGAATCAACGATCTCGCAAGCGGCCCAAATGGTTGATGTGCAACCCGAAACCGCGCATGTCGGGCGTAAGAGCCTTTGTAGTGATCTCACATGGAACTGCAGGAACTTTCCACCTTTTCTATTGGGCTGCTGAAGGAGCACATGGGAGGCTGCCGATCCCACTAATAGAGGAAGTGGCTAATCGTGAATGTATGCGAATGCACGAGCCGTTTTTCTACCGAGACGGGCATTTAAACTTGGGGCTATAACGAAGGATAATGATGTTCTGCTGTAACAAATGGGCTACATTTAACACTGTACTGACCTACTCATTTAATTTTTATGACCTAAGGACCTAGCGTATTGAACATCTTTCGTACGTAAGAGCGATAGCCGTGTTACTAAAACCTGAAGGCTGCCATGTCATTTTAGGCTCGTTTGTGTCCGTAAGAAGGGCCGTCTCCACCTCTTTGTACATACAACAACCCGAGAACCGCTCAGCGGATATTCACGAAACTTACATTTGGGAATTATACGAATAACTGTCGAACCATTTGACTTTGATTTATATCGATCGGTATTAATGGCCACTTTATGGGACGGCGTACGGCCGTTTCTACGTTTATCTTCCGCACAATGAAGATCCATTTTGTGCCTTCCGATAAAATTTTTCGGTCTTCCAGTGTTCGAGGTAATAAAAGAAGATGATGTGTTTGCAATTTCGGACTTGCTCTTTGAGTACTGGTCAGCATCGTCCATCGTGGACAACAAAGGAAAGCCGAAAGTGCGTTGGACGGCGTTGATATCAGGTTTGTTTTATTTATTTATTTATTTTTTTTTGTGCAGCGTTTTATTGCAGAACGCCTTTGGGGAAAGTAACAAACAGGTTACGTAAATATTCATTTAATTTCATGTGGAAAAGTGGACATTGAGTGCTTAATGTTTATTACTTCTAATCTTTGGGTGTATAGTTTAGTTATGACTTCTCGCCGATGTGAATGGGCCTAAGGATCAACTAATAATGACGGATTGCGTACAAACTGTTGAGGTGTACTTACTGTAAGGGTATAGATGATATTAGTAAGAAGTATGTGCATTAAATGTGATCATTCTTTCACTTAGGGCAACTGTATTTATATTAAAAACTTAACTTCTTGCTCCATGTTTCGATCCTTTCAAGTCATCATCTACAGGCAAGTGCGGTTATCAAAACTGAGAAGTACGAAAAGCGTGCAGTACCACACTACCGTGAGATTCTTGTTATTTTTATTGTGTATACTTATATTGTGAATTTAAATGTGTTTCAGGCTTCTATAAGGTTTAAACTAAGTGTTTAGATCTCACTGATATTGGTAAAATCTAGCATCGTTGTTGTTTCCAAACGACTTGTCATTCTTACGTTGGATTGATAATGAGCAGTGTTCTTTGTTTTTTTTTTTTATATGTTGTAGTTATACTTCATATTTATCGTAGTGTTAATATTTCAGTTCAGTGGAAAACTTTGCTTCCTGACTGCACTGTGTCATAACCTAGAGGACCACAAGTAGAGTCCTAAGAGCCGTGAAAGCTGTAAATGCTACAGGCTTGTATTTTGTCAACACACCAATAACCTTGGTGTTCCATTAAAAAAAGGATAATTACTAGCGTTATTCATGGCCACTGACTCGTGTCTTTTCCAGGACTGGTAAGGTAAGGTATTGCAACATTGACATGACACATCAAGGAAACTGTGAAATGACACGTTATGCGCACTGGGTCATTACACTTATGACCTTTAAGCTATGAAACAAGAGTTCAGAATTTCGTGCTAATGCAGCTATGGCGTATAACAGTAGATTACGTTGTCTTACAGATCCTTACATGGAACGGCGTTATCCCTGTCAAGTCAGTTGTTACATTGATGGTTTCTTACGCTGGGCTATAATATAAGCTGCTTATATTTTGTCGTTGTATATGATGATACAGGAAGAGCGGTTAATACTAATGTTTTATTTAGGCAATACCACCGCGGTACAACTGTGCGAATAATTTATGATTATTTATTTACAGCAAAGTTTCCCACGTGTTACGGTTGTCCGGCCGTTTTCAAGGAAACGCCACTGCCCAGACATTATATTTACTGCAATTGGGTTGTTACCCGGTGGCAGTGGTTATTTTACATGTAAACAAACCATGAAATTGGTTACTACTAGATTTAAGTCGGGAGGGCTACATGAGAAGCATGTAGTGGCAACTTGGAATGTTGGGAACCATCTCAGCATTTGCTTATAGACACAGGGAAACCAAGAAAAACC
>Ga0123354_10020989_pt1 | contig 10283 bp, 10 predicted proteins | sample TergutLab28metaG_2_FD_97872 | JGI IMG/M metagenome (GOLD analysis project Ga0123354, IMG submission 97872) | Labiotermes labralis P4 segment gut microbial communities from Petit-Saut dam, French Guiana - Lab288 P4 | ecosystem: Host-associated > Arthropoda: Insects > Digestive system > Gut ...
ACATAATATCAGCATGCCCAATACTGGCAAAAGAACAGTACATAAAAAGACATGATAGAGTGTGTGCACAACTACACTTCAACATATGCAAGGAAACAGGGGTACAATTGGACCAAAAACACTGGTATGAACTTGTGCCAAAATCAGTAGAAACAAGTCAAGGAGGTAAGGTAACCATGTTGTGGAATCAACGAGTACAAACTGACAGAACTATCCCCAGCAACAAACCAGACATTATAATCCGTGATAATGAAAATGGAACATGTATGTTAATAGATGTTGCAATCTCAGGAGACAGAAGTGTGATTAAAAAAGAAGCCGAGAAGACTATAAAGACCTTAAAATAGAAATACAGCACATGTGGAATGTAAAAAATAAAGGTGATACCAGTAACAATAGGGGCGACTGGGACTATTTCAAAGTCATTCAGAAAATACGTGAGCAACATACCTGGAAAACATGAAGTCAAGGAACTCCAGAAAACAGCCATATTGGGCAATAGATTCAACACTGAAACTGTCGATATAAGCACCATGAATAGTAACAACAGAATAGCTGCAACACTGTATTCCCTAGGGACATAGTTTGTCTCAGGAATATAAGTATAAATACCCTGCATAAAGGTGGTGGTGGTGATGATGATGATGATAATAATAATAATAATAATAATCCGTCATAATCCATGATAATAAACAAGAAGCATGCATGTTAATAGATATTCCTTTTTCCAGGAGACAGCATTGTGATCAATAATGAAGCCGAAAAGGTTTTAAAATATAAAGACCTCATAAGGGGTGCTGATAAGACCTTAGCCCGACCAGGAAAGAAACAAGCTAATGTTTCTGTGAGATTGGCATCAATTTCATTCGGCGCCTTGCCTTGCAGGGGGGGAAAAACTTGATGACAGCTCGCGTCTCGATGTTGTTGAAGTCGCGCGCGTCCTTGGCATGCTTCCGAGCTTGTTTCCTTCCTGGTCGGGCTAAGGACTTACCAGCACTCCGGTAATAGAAATTCAGCGCATGTGGAATGTGAAAGCAAGCGTGATACCAGTAATAACAGGGGCGACTGGAACCATTGCAAAATCACTCAGACAATACCTGAGCAACATACCGGGAAAGCACGAAATTAAGGAACTGCAAAAACACGGCCATATTGGGCACTGCACACAAACTGCGGAAAGTGCTAATGTAAAAGCGAAAAACATATTTCGCGGGCGAAATAACGTTACGTGTAGCAAAAATTGTAAATACAGAACAGCTGCAACATTATTTACTCTAGAAACATGGTTTGTTTCAGGTATATAATTGTAAATACCCAGCATAAAGGCGATAACAAGGATGATGATGATGATAATAATAATAATAATAACAATAATAACGTGTGGGTTATGGTCTCTTTAGGATTTTTTTTTAAATTTGTGAATTCGCTCAAAACTACAAGTAAAACAGGGTTTATAACGGGTCTGCCCAAACCAGTTTTAACGTCCCCAACTTTGAAAGTGGATTTCTAGTATAAAATTTTGTCGAAATGTGTTGAGTAGCTTCGGAGGCGAGACAGATGGCCAGATGGACACGGCGTCACTCTGCGTTCATTTCATACACGCTGTATAGAGAACACAATTCGCTTCGCTCTGGTTTCTGTACGAAAGCGCTGCTTCTTCTAATATGCGCCAGAAGAGAGAATTTTTTTTTTACAACGTGGTCATTGACTCGTTAGGTGAGATAAAGAACACTTTGCACCAGAACGCTGAACTACGTTGTAAATTGTGAACTTGGGTAGATGACTCGTTCGAACAGCCGAGTGTTTGCTGTCACTGCGGTTACCTGAGGCCCACTGTGACAATGACCGGACGTTTGAAATTCAGTATTTTAACACTGCGTTCAGCAGGATTTGCTTCGTTAAGCGCCATGGACGTTAAGTCGATATTGTGCATATTTTTTTCTCTTACCCCCACCGGTTATTGCGACTCACGACCATCTATGAATTCTGTTACACTTAACTACTCTTTTTTTTTGTATAGTTTGTTCTCGTACGCAGTGTTCTAAAACGCACAGTGTGGCGAATTTCAAATTTCGTCGTATTACACGTTAATTTTATTTATTTATTTTGCAGTGGCTTGGTAATCTTGTTTGTTTTTGCATTCAGATAACATGCATATGCGTACCTCGAATTTGGTGTTTACTACATAGCTATTGGAGCCGGGATAGCTCACTCGGTATAGTGACTGGGCTGTGGGATGGACGATCGCAGAATGCCTTTTCGATCCAGTAGGGGTAAAAGATTTGCTGTCAAATGTTTAAACTGTTTCCATGGCTATCCGGCCTCATGTTTATCGCGTACCTGGGACTCTTGGTGCCGGTGGTAAAGAGACAAACCAGGATGTGAATGTGACCACTTAACTCTCATGCTAAGGATGTGCACCTTAATGTCCACACCCATATTGTGTCATGCAAAGGAAACGCTTTATACCATCAATATTAATAAAAATCCAACCAGATGCAACAGTATGCAGATATTCATTTACTGCAAAGTCACTCTACATGTTTCGGGTGTCACAGCACCCATCATCAGGAGTACTAAAAACTGTAACCGCAGCCTCCGGCACAGGTCATAATATCGGTACAGCCACTTCCCTCCAACCGTGTATGTGTGTCGTTACTTTTGGGAATGTATTCGTAATTCTGTGTAATCTGGCACAATCCTTGAGACATCACTTTTCCTTTTAGACACTCCTGTCGTTCTTAACCGGCTTTAATATAAAACCGCAGAATCCGTGATGAGTTCCATGCGGTTTCCACTGTGTTCGTCCCGCTGCTTATAGTCTGCTGCTTACTAATAATTCAACTTTTAAAATATCATTTCTTGTGTCAGGTTCTGTAGAATTAGAAGGAAATCGATAGCAGAAAAGTGACGTCTGGTGGTAGAAACGTCTATGTCCGAGAATGCCTGATTTACTAATCAGACACCAATATAAAAGTAAATGCAGGCCTTAATTGTGTAGGGGCTATTGGTGATTGATGGAAATGTCATTCGGCAGGATGTATCGATTAGGTCACCTACCGTCAGCTGCTTCATACCGGAAAAATGAAACCAATCAGGTCGTCATTCAAGACATAAGAAACTGAACTTCCGACCTGTGACATCATTTTGACGTAGTGAGCCTGAAGGGCATTAATACTGATCCTTTAGTCTTGCGTGATTGAATTCAGGGTTGAGTTATTCGTACGTATCGTTCGTCCCACGAGAGTTTACAGAAGTATCTTGGCCCATGCGGTTGGCTGGTTGTGTTGACAGGATGGTTACTGTCTTGTCCCCTCTAGACGAAACATTCCGAAATGCTCTTGTTGTGTCCCTCGGTACGATTGAATACATTCGACCCTTGTTTTACGCCCTAGTTGCCTGTCTGAAAAGGTTGCCGTGAATGAAGGAAGGCGTGTGTCAAAGATGATATTCCAATCAGAAACAAAAGATTATCGTAATAGAACGCAGCAGCCAGAGGGAATAAGTGAGCGGAAATCAAGAAGTGTAAATTCACAAGGGACGTTAAAGCAGAAAGACGTCAAACCGGCGGGCGTAAAACAAGGGCTGCGTCTACTCGTTCATGAAAATATTGTTAGTCGATTAGGTTTGTTCATGAACTGCAGTGAATATTACGAAGCATGAAGAACAGGATGAACGCGAGCGCGTGCGTGCGGCTTTACAGTTGTGCGTGATCTGGTGTGCCGGTGCGTGGAGAAGGTGGAGAATCGTTGGTCACGGTGGCCAGTCTTTTTGAGTGAAAGACTACCCGCAGGCGTTGTGGAGACCCCTGAGCCCTGGTGCACTTACACGCCGTTCAGCTTGTACGTGAAAGTTTGTGTGCCTGCCATTGGGGTGTCATCATCATCGTGAATACGCCTGACTTAGAAACCACAACAGCACCACAGCCGCTGACCCTGTTTGAAGTCCGTAACTTGATGTTTGTTGGCGTTTGTCTTGTTAAGTGCAGTAAGCGATGGAGGAACGCACTTGAAGTTCAGAAACTTTGCATATTACTTTTGTGTAAGAATGTGATTGTATTGTGTAAAGGAATCAGAATGAAAGTAAAGTTATTAGGTACCACGGACATAAGGCTTCCGGTCGACCTGACGAAAGGGCTTTGTATACTCTTGGCTTGAATGCGTGAAACCTGCTGCGCGTACGTTTCGATTAAGGACAGGCAGATGCTTGCCTTTGTCGTGTGTAGGCCTATGATTGTGTGTGTGTGTGTAAAATGAAGGATTTCACATTGAAGTTTAACACCCACGGCACATAAACAACAAAAACGTCAAAACAGTAGTTGTCTTAAGATGCTCTTTCTTATGAATTACGGAAAATCAACTCCGCTGTTAGTATCAGTGCTTCAGAATTTGTTCTGTACATTTTCATAGATTTTTTTTTGTGAGTGAATCATATTGGTATGCTTTGTGAAGCAGAAATGAAGGTGCTTTGATTGCATTATAGTGCCTTGTGCTGGTAGGGAAATGAATTTCCCGGTCCTGTTAAACGACGATAGACGCAGAATATTTACGAATCTCTAAGTTGAAGATTCGACTATTCTAGCCTGTCAGCCCTGTCGACTTTACTAAAGCGTGACCTAGTCCAAGGTGCCCTGAAGGTGAAGGTAATGGATATTTTTCGAGACGTCCGTGACAGTTTGTCGGTAAGGTGTGACGTTCCATAAGACCATTCTCTTCAGCTGCACCGCTGTGAGAACCTCAACTCTCGCCGTATCTCAGTTGCCTGACAGTTTCTTACATTATAACGTCACTTTGTGACGAAGCTTGCTAATTAATGTATACGTATGTGCCCTGAGTCTTGAAGAGTGTGGTCAGACGTAACGACTGGTTTGCGTGTCTTACACGCCGTTATTTTTGCATTAATGTTGTCACTGTATACTGGAGGTACGCAACGTCGTTGGCTTTTGTGTTTTAAAGAATAAAGCTCTTGGAAAAAATTTAGGTCGCAGACTCCTAACCACATTTATCCTCTGATGTTCAATATAGGACAGGATACCCGAGTGTCGGACTTCTTCATCGTATAAAGCGCTACTACCTATATAATGTTCTGGCTTGCTCAGCCACTTTCTTCCAACTATCTCTGTTCTGTGCTACTTTCTTCCAATTGCGTATGTTTATGCTCTTTATATCTTCCAAAACGTCATCTTCCCAACGGGTTTTAGGTCTTCCAATTGGTCTTTTAGGACATGGGTTTCCATCTCTTAATCTTCTGCACAATATTATACTCAGCCATGCGTTCAACATGGCCTAACCAGTTTAATCTTTGTTTTTTAATAAACCCAATTACATTTCGTCCTTTTAATGTATCATATATTTCTTGATTAGTTTTAATTCTCCTGTAGCCGTCTAGTGTCGCACTTCACTTGATGTTTATTTCTCTTTTCCTCCCCCCACTCCTTCTCCTTTCATCTGCCGCTGAGTTTTGAAACTGAAACGTGACATCATATAAAAATATTGCTACACTGTTTTGGTAATTTGTTTCATTTAATGGTGGTACCATTATTTGCAACCGTTGTTTTGTGATTCCTATGCCCCCTTCAACCCGGTTCTCTGTTGTGGTGACCTGTGAAGTGTGGCGGCAAACGAACGCGTATCGATCTTAAACTTCTGGTTTCAGAAGTATAGTATATCGTTTCAGAGCTTACAGCCGTACCTAGCTAGCCTATGGCATAATACCTTGCCCTGGACTGATATCGTCGCCAGATGTTCGCTTCACTTAAATCCGGTTTGATGAACTCCATCCGTTACCCTAATCCATACGCTTGCCCTTTCATCCTGCCTTTTTGCTGTGTCAGCTCTTCCGAAGCTGTTCATGCCCATCTATACCGCCGTACTGTTTCGTGTACTTTCTTGTATTGTTGTCTTCTTTGCGGAAGTTTACGTACTTCGTGTGCATAGTATGAAACGTCTTTTATTGCGACGTATCATATAAGTTTACTGTTTGTTAAATATAAGTGTTAGGGAAATTAATTAAAATATTGATAAGTTTACTTACTTTCTTACTTATTTATTTACTTCATGGATCATAGTCCTTCTTTAGAAGTTAACCGGTTCTCAGTCAAGAAATTTCCCGCATTTTATGGAACCTGAAGGTTTTTTTTTTACAGCATTCACAAGTGCCCGCCACCTGTCCCTATCCTGAGTAAAATAAATAGATTGCATGCCCCCACATCCCACTTCCTGAAGATCCATCTTAATATTATCCTTCCACCTATGCCTGGGTCTTCCAAATGTCTTTCCCTCAGGTGTTCCCACCAAAACTTCATATGTACATCTCTGCTCTCCCCCTAAGTACTAGATGCCCCGCGCATCTCTTTCTTCTCGATTTGATTGCCCGAACAATAATTGATCAATTTATGCCCGAACAATAATTGATCATTTTACATTTTGAAGAACCGTATGTTCAGGATCCATCGGCCTCCATCTAGCATCGGGGTTAATGGATCTGTGACTGTGACTTCCCTGTCGTTGTCTTCAGGGCGTGGAGAGGGACAACTTAATTTATCTTTACCTTCGTCTGTTGTACCCCTCGTGCTTGGTATTTGGAAGGCCCTTAGTACTGTCATATCTGCTTCTATGCCTGACATCCAATCGCAGATTGCTCGCCATGTTGTTCTGATACACCTTCTGTATGAAGGATCCTGCATACCCTCACATTCCATATATGTTGTCACCAGCTTTGTCAAAATTGATTATTTTACTTAGCCCGACCAGGAATAAAACAAGCTCGGAAGCATGTCAGGGACGCGCGTGATTTCAACAACATCGAGACGCGAGCTGTCATTTTTTTTTGCAAGACAAGGCGCCGAAGGAAATTCACGCCATTCTGACAGAAGCATTAGCTTGTTTCCTTCCTGGTCAGGCTAGGGACTTATCAGCACCCCTGCACGAATTACCGAAAGCAAAAATGTGTTAGTTTCCCAGTTCGGCCTGCTTGCCCTATCATCTTTTGTCATACAAACAGTTTCTCTTATGCTAACAGCAGTAGATGCCAGTTGAAATATGATGGCACACGCGCCGAAAACCAGATTTCGTCTTTCGGCGAAACGGACAAGTTCAATAAATCGGCAGGGGCGTCAGTTCGGTCGACTACTGACAGCCGAGGTGTGCGCATCAGCGGTAGTAATGCTGGATACATCATGTTCCGAGGTAGTGTGAAGGGTACTGGCTAACCACTCCATTCGCCAGTTTCCCCTTCACTTCCCCTCCCGTGCGTCACCGTGTGCCATCACATTTCAACTGGACTCTACTTCGTCTCCATTGTCACTAAAGCGGAAAGGCGACTAGTCTGATCCTACGAGTGACGTAGTAGACAGTGGGATGTAAGGAAGGATTGCTGTCGCTTCCGTGGGGCCGGCCAGTCACCTCTAACTGCAGTACAATGCCTGCAGACTCACCAGACCAGTCTGCGTCAGTTGTCAGCCCGGTGGAAACATCACTTCTTGTTAATGGTGACGAAGCTGGTGTGAAGTTGGCTCGTAACTCACTGGCAGTGGGGAATGGAGCCTGATAGCATCTAGTATTAGAGACCGACACTAGACAAGATCTAGTACAGTTCATTCTAATTCATGTCTTCACAATGTATTTCCCTAATCGGCATGTTCATATTAGTTCGGAACAGATTAGCGGTGGCGGATGTCCTTTTGTCCTTAGGCATATTCAGTCTAATTGTATATCTGTTACGAAGAAGACTGTTCTTTAAGACTTCAGTAAGGCCCGTGGTATTATATGGGGCGGAGTGCTGGACGTTTGCCTGAACAGATGAAATATGATAGATGTGTTCGAAAGGACACATCATTGGAGGCGTAGGCTCAACAGGGAACTCTGTAGCCTGTTTAAAGAGTCCAGACTCTCAGAGGTAATTAGTATTGCTAAACTGCGATGGGCTGGTCATGTAGCAAGGATGGAAGAGATCTGTGTGCCTAGGAGACTGAGGTACGTGCAACCTGAAGGACTAAGGAAAGTGGGTATACCGCGTGCCAGATGGAGAGGTGAAGTAGGAAATTAAGCAAGGATGCTGGGAGTGAGGAGTTGGTGGGCAAAACTTGAATCGAGAAGAGGGGAGGAAACTTCTGAAAGAGCCCAAAACTGTTTATGAGTTATAGTGCTGATTATTATTATTATTATTATTATTATTATTATTTCTTGTGACGCTGCGGCCCAACACGGGCCATGGCCTCATTCTTGAGGTTTCTAGATTACACACAACGACGCATCACAGTCGGTAGGACTCCTCTGGACGAGTGATCAGCTCGTCGCAGAGACCTCTACCTGACAACACACAACATTCACAACAGACAAACATCCATGGCCCCGGTGGGATTCGAATCCACGATCTCATCAGGCGAGCGGCCGTAGAACTACGCCCTAGACCGCGCGGCCACTGGGACCGGCTGATTATTATTATTATTATTATTATTATTTGTTCATGGTAGAACATGGGAAGATGTTTTTCCCCCAAACTTCCAGACCATCTCTGGGGCCCCACACCGCCCTCCTGTGCAGTTGATATCGGGTTTCTTTCCCAGAGGTGTAGCGGCCGGGGCGTGAAACTGACCACTTACCGACTTATGGCGACGAGGATAAGACGAGCTACGCCTCTACCCCCTCCCCAAACGTACTTGTAAACTCAAAAAAAAATGTAAGTTTAGGATTTTTTTTTCTTTCATGGCGTGGGCAGGGACGACTTCACATCTTCATATTATCACCACATCTCTTCATTCTGCCTTTGAAGTGCCGGTTTCAAAGAACCTCCCCGCACCTGCCTGAATTTTACAGGTCTTCGTTTTCCTGCATTCATATGATCAGATGTTCAAATCGTCGTGATTTAAATGCCGTCAGAATTGTATTTCACCGGTACTTTTTCAACTGACAGATTACCTCTTTGTGTAGTGAATACTTGGAATCTCCGCTTTCTTTACATCTCCCAAGTCTATATATATCCCAGAGGACTTCTTTTCATCCACTTACAACTTATATTCGCATCTCATAGCAAATAAACCTTTGTTTGAATCAGCCCTTCATATCCTGTGAACTCTTTTTCTCCTTGAGGTATTTGATTCAGTCAACGAGTTACATCGTACTAGACAGCTACATTTCCATTAAAAGACAAAAGACTGCCACCTTTAACGCTGTAAATCTTTGAACTTCAGAGTCGTTTAGCAACCTAGGAATCAGCCGGCCGAAGTAAACGCCTAGAATTGATAATATTTCTTGCATCTGAGCGTCGGTGTGGCGTGCGATGCGTAACATCGAAACAAGGCTTGACGTTGGTGATGCTGTATTTATCTTCCCGAACGAAAACTAAGGATGTAAGATCGGTTTACGTATACGTACTCGTTTAGACGGTAAATATGTCAGCACGCGTAAAAATTGGTTTTGTGTGTGCGTTGTATGATCGTGTTCGCTGAGCTACCACGGTTGGAATGATAATGGGCGAGGTGATTGTTTACTTGCTGCATGTGTTGGGTTGCCGCATTTGTTAGAATCTGCACATGGTACACAACCTTCCAATGCGAATCGAATCTGTTGAAGTCAGCTTTGCTGATTTCCAGTTTTTCATAGGAAGAACGTGGCGTGATCTCTTTGCCAGCGTCAGCGTTCGTCAGAAAGGGATGAAATAGAAATCCAGAACCCACTTCCGTATCGTGAGAAGAAATGATGGTTGCAGTCTGATCGGGGCTTCACAAGAGATAAACCACAGACTTCACATCCCGTGTCACGAGGGTTGAATCAGGACACTTTATGGGTTGTTACGAAACATGGGGATAGTGTGATCGGAGGTCTCCGACTAGTTTCGGTGTAGCCAGCAAATGTGGAGACTTGCAGGAAGTCTACTTTGTGTCTGAAGTACTTGTCAGCCCCAAGACATCAAGATATTAGTTTCTGAAGAAGAGGTTTCTGAACAATAGACACACAGCTGTGACGATGTTTCTGCCTTTTTTTTTCGTCATTTACTTCTGCATTCATATTCCTTTTATTGTTACTGTACTCATCGTGCCATTCTCTTCTACTTCTCCCTCTTCTTTTCCTCCTATTCTCCTTATTCCCTTTCAGTATTCTAAGAGGAATAATTGTGCGCCCTTGCCGTGGCAAGGGTATGTGTCTGAAATTATTATTTTTATCATCATCATCATCATCATCTCCTTTATGCAGGGTATTTATACTTACATTCCTGAGACAAACTATGTCCCTAGGGAATACAGTGTTGCAGCTATTCTGTTGTTACTATTCATGGTGCTTATA
>Ga0123354_10020990_pt1 | contig 10283 bp, 9 predicted proteins | sample TergutLab28metaG_2_FD_97872 | JGI IMG/M metagenome (GOLD analysis project Ga0123354, IMG submission 97872) | Labiotermes labralis P4 segment gut microbial communities from Petit-Saut dam, French Guiana - Lab288 P4 | ecosystem: Host-associated > Arthropoda: Insects > Digestive system > Gut ...
AAAGTTTCAAACTTCTCTGGCCATTATCTCCGTAACCGTTCAACTTCGGACATAGGTGTTTTGGGTTATATCGGTATACTTTAACATAAGGAACACCCTCCCGAAGTCTGGCACATTCCTCCTAGGACACCCTGTATATATATGCGTGTATAATTGTATATGTATCTATCCATCTACCTACTTATCTGTTTGTCAGTCTATCTATCTATTTATTTATCTATCTGTATATCTTTCTATCTTTATATCTATCAACTTGTCTACCTATATTTATCTATTTGCATGTCTGTCTATCTTTATCTACATGTATGTGTGAACCTAATCTATCCATTCATCTGTGTATCTATCTATGAACCTACCTATAATCTATTTATCTATCTTGTACAAATGCAACTGTTGAAACACGCACCGTATTTCCCGCCCCACAACACACTCCCTACAACTGGCAAGGTATTTTTGCGGATTCTATAGCCTACTGTATTCAGTTCTAATTTTCTAAATTTATTTTGTATTCGTAAGACACTCACGTGCTGCTGCTGCTGCTGCTGCTGCTGCTACTGCTGCTGCTACTGCTGCTACTGCTGCTGCTGCTGCTACTGCTGCTGCTGCTGCTGCTGCTGCCACTGCTGCTGCTGCTGCTGCCACTGCTGCTGCTGCTGCTGCCACTGCTGCTGCTGCTGCTGTCCTCTAACAAATAATTATTTCCTTCTCTTAATGTAAAGAAAGAAGTCTTACAACCACGTTAACATGAAATAAAACAACAGGCAGATGAGTTATCGGACAACTAGCGCCCTTAGTTACAAATAATACACGACGATAAGCTGACAAAAAGGAAGAAAGATGGTAAGATGTCATAGAACGAGTAAGAAAATGTTATATACCCTGGTCCGTCAGGACGGAGTCACATTTTCTCGATGTTCTCATGCACACCAACTCTTCACTCTCATTTATGACCTTCTTCCTTTTCTACACGTGCGAGGCACCCCTAACCTGTTCATATTTGTTCTGTTTGCAGATGCTGCGACAGTGTGTCCAGCATTCATCACATTGCGCTACAGTATTGCTATAAGATGAACAACACAATTTCTAGCGCCGACGTTGTGTTCAGATATATTGCGACGCGACCAGTGGCCTGTGTTGAATACTTGAATATTTCTCACACACTGCTTCAAAATTCTGGTGTCTATATTCAGTGCGGAATGTATCTACTCGTGCGAGATGTGAGGTTCTCAAGGTGGAAGCCACGATAAGTACTGTCTGCCGGACTGAACGACGTCACATCCCACAAGACAGTTAGCTTCATTATCTCACAATATTCCTGAACAAGTTTAAGGAAAAGGAAGCGTAAAAGCACCTTTTGTTTTCTAAGTTCCCTGACATGCGATAGAGAATTCGTTTGTTTGAAGTGTCCTTGACTTCAGCTGCTTATCTTTCGTTAAGATTAACATCAAGATTAAGAGCAGCATGGTGGTTAGTCGCCAGCCTCTCACCGCGAATACGCGGATTCGATCCCAGGCGAGTGGACTTCAGATTTTTGGTGGAACAAGTGGCACTGAAATAGGTTTATCCCCGAGTACTTCTGCTTCCCCAGCCACCATCACTCAACCAATGCTCCGCAATCATCATTTTTAGTCTACTAGTAGTATCAGTAGTGGGCCGGGTAGCTCAGTCGGTATAGCGACTGAGCTACGGGCAGGACGGTCCGGGATCGAATCCCGATGGGGAATAGACTTAACGCCCCTCCATACCGGCCCTAGGGGCCCACCCAGCCTCCTGTAAAATGGGTACCGTGTCTTTCCCGGGGGTAAAGTGCGGCCGGGGCGTGCTGTTGACCACTCACCCCCTTCTAGTGCCGCGGTCATGGAAGAATAGAGCTATACCTCTACCCACACTCTGGGCCACACCGGGCCTGTAACGGGATCATTTTACCTTTATCTTTTAGTAATATCATTAAGTCAACCGAGCGGAGTCCGGACACCTCCTAACGTTATTTCTTTAGAAGTTCGCAGTACAACTGAAAGCTACTTTAAACAGGATAATTTTTTTTTCGAATTTACAGTTAAATAATCATTTCTAACTTCAAGTCGAATAGATTTTCTTTCTTTTAGGAAGACAAACAGGAAAATTCTGATTAGGAAAGTGACAAGTGTTTGGGTATTGTGCACATCATCCGAACCACTTAAACGCGATCTGTTAAAAAAAAAAAGCATGGATTTTTTTAATGGTAATAAATGGGTAAGATATAGTAACAGGTATACCAGAAAAGTTTTCAGTCCAGTACTTACTATTACATAAACCAGGGTCTCAGCTTCCAAAACCCTACACATTTTCGCCACACAGTATATTTACGCCTATCGTATGATCTCCACAACAAAGAGAAATTATTTCCCTGTATAATATTAACCGGTTGGGTCCTTATAATGAAATGTAGTTTCATTACATTGTGGCCCTTTGAGTTACGACATCGTGTGGTTACGGAGGCTCAGCTGAAAAGTACTACTTCCAGCCACATGTTCATCCGAACCGTCGGTACTCATCTACCAGACTACATGACATTTATTTGCAGTTGTAGTGTATGTCGGAATGGGGCTGGACTTCCACCAAATCTTATATCGACAAATACTACGGGTAAAGGATCGTACGGCGTTTCGTTGGGTAGTTTTATGCTGCCACCAATCAGATTACTTATCCGATAAAAAAAGACCCCCAAAACAATATAATAAAATCGTCTTACTGTATGTTCTAAGTTACTACGTTCACAATATATACAGTGGGAATAAAGAAATGAGCTCTCAAATAATTCCGTAATTAGTAAAAGTTAGCTTGCCTGAATATAAATCAAATTACGCGAATTTAGAATTTAGAATAATTAAATCCGAATTCGATCCAAATGTACGCAATCTAAATTTAGTCGTAATTTCCAAAACAATCAGCACGGCTTACCTGGTAAAATTATCGGACTGAAGATCATTGCAAGTTTCACAACCAAACTGTGTACTGCCTTCACTTATAATCTCCTGCATCTATCTCAGGATACGTAACTGCAGTAACAATGTATGTAGACGTTGCTTATTAAATGCGTATTGAGAGGTCGTTTACCGTGCTAATGGGTTTATATAAAGGCGAAGCGTAACGTCAGCTATTCCAAAAGCTTTAACGAACTGTCACGCCACTTTCAGCCGTACGACGCCTCTAAGTCCAATGAACGGCAACGGTATTTGCTGAATAAATGAAAGTGCATGACAGTCGTTTCCTGTCTGTATGTAACAATTAAAGTTTCCATTCCAAGTTACAAAACACAAATTATATGTTTTAAACCAAATGTTAATTAAATATATATTACACGGTCTTGATGTTATGCATCTCACTGTGTAGGAAGTGTCATCCCCGTTGTGTGTGTGAAACTTGGAAAATTGTAAATAGTCAAACACAACTGTGTCACATGAGGTGTATTTAATGACTATATAATGGACAACTACATGTTTCGGCCTGTAATGGCCATCTTCAGGTTGTCTTAGGGGGCCTTAAGACGCTTATAGTAAGATCGTAAGTTCCCCTAAGACAACCTGAAGATGGCCAGTACAGGCCGAAACATGTAGTTGTCCATTATATAGTCATTAAAGTACACCTCATGTGACACAGTTGTGTTTGACTACATACACTTTTCCAAATCTCACTGTGCTTCCTAGACTGAACGAATAATACTTTTCACTGCATCAAACACAACTATATCGGTAGTTTTTACTTACCTTTCTAGTTACACGTTTCAACTTTTTAGATCCATCCTCAGGCTAACCACTACAATAATATAAATGATATTTTACGTCTCTACTTTGTCATAGTCAGTGGTTATTGCTGTGCTACAAATCGGAAGGTCGCTGGTTCGATCCCAGCTAGTGTCCGTGGATTTTTCATTGACATAATCCTTCCGATCGTACCACGGCCCTGGGATCGACTCAGCTTCTAACAGAAACGAGTACCAGGAACATTTCCTGGGGGTAAAGGTGGCCAGTGCGTAAGGCTGACAACCTTACCACCATCCTGTGCCGTTGTCACGAAATCTGCGAACCTTAACTTCCTGGAAATATCTGGGCCACTCCGGGCCTGTAATGGGACTGATTTACGTTGCCATAGTGGTTAGTCACAGGACGGGCTCACTACAAAGCCCAACACTGTAGCTAGTATTGTTACCAGCAAAAATTATTAGTACCAGAGACGTGTTGAAAATAGCAAAAAGTGTCTGATTAAGTTTATTTGTGGGTTTGGTTTTCAAGTTCTTTTCTTCTCAAACGCTCAAACTATAGGCCAGTACACTCAACTGCTATGAAAATCAGTGAAAAATTAATTAGACAGGATGCGGAAGGAAGCGGTTGTCACGTAATTTGGGACTCTTCGCAAATCTTCCTAGAGAGACTTGGGAAAATCTATTGAAATTCTCCCTCAGGGTAACCGGTTTCGGGGTTTGAACACGGAACCTTCGGCATACAAAGCAGGAGTGCTAACCAGACCACACTAAGTTACGTGAAGCAAGGTAACTGCGTCTTGTGTGACTGAGAGAGTCACACAGGGGTCGATTTTCATCAGTTTGTGACGATTACAGACTACTATCGACAGTGACAGTTTGTAGATTGGTGTGAATGAGTGAGTGAGTGAATCACACAAGGATCGATTCTTATCGTTTTGTGTCGATTATAGACTACTCGCCATAGTAATTGATTACAGACTGATGTGAATGAGTGAGTGAGTGAATCACGCAAAGGTCGATTTTTATCATTTTTTGTCTATTAGAGTCTAATATCAATAGTAAGGATTTAGTATTTATTATAGATCCTTGTAAATAACCAACTTTACGCATAACTTTTCATGTATGTTTATTTCTATTCTCTACATGTTTCGGACAGTCATGTGCCCTTCATCAGGAGAATTATTGTATCAATGTGACACCTGGTTTATGTCACTCTGTGTAGATGACCGTCTGGTATGCAGGATCATATGCTCCTGCATACCAGACGGTCATCTACACAGAGTGACATAAACCAGGTGTCACATTGATACAATAATTCTCCTGATGAAGGGCACATGGCTGTCCGAAACATGTAGAGAATAGAAATAAACATACATAAAAAATTATGCGTAAAGTTGGTTATTTGCAAGGGTCATACCAGGATGAACGGTCAACAAAACATAAAATATCGATTATAGAGTACATCAGTATCGATTACTGTCGATGGTTACAGTGTTTCGGCTGAATTATAGGTTAGTATGTGCAAAATGGCGGTCTATCACGTTACTGGTACCTGGCTGGTATTATCACAACCCAAAAGATCATCTGAAATTTGAAGAAGACTCTGTAACTACCAGTGTGCACCACTAAGTACACGTTGCCGGTAAGTTACGTTATTACCGACTACATGAGAAAGTCACAACTGTGCAAGTCATTAAGGCAGCTTAAACTGCACTCCGCCGTGACCGCCTCCCTCAACACAAAATTCTGTCGTCCCTCCAAAATCATATTTTCTCACATCAGTAAGTTTCGGTTTGTGTATGTTTTCAGATTTCTTGACGACCGTCCGCAATATGGAGGTGCTCACAAAGACTTCCAGCGTGTAGAGGTTCAAACGCGCTTCGTAGCGTCAGAATCCAATTTCCCCCCACAGCAGACGTTTGTGTCTGATCCGGTATGTGTGGTGGCAGCGATTCAACTACGCCGGTACTTGGGGAAAAAATTTTTTTTTTCTGAAAATCAATGTTATTTTCCACTTTCTGTGAGTTCTTTACTCAAACTGCATAAGTGACAGTATAACGGGAAAGTTCTTGTAATAAAACCAACTAGATGCATTAGTTTCTCAAATTTATTTTTGAAATAAAACTCTACATGTTTCGGACAGTTCCTCTGTCCATCATCAGGAGTTTTTCACTGTACACACAGCAATGGTATATGTCTTACAGGTTTGCTGACAGCTTGCGAGCAGGATCAGGACGTTCCGTCCTGACCCTGCTCGCAAGCTGTATGACATACACCACTGTTGTGTGTACAGTGAAAAACTCCTGATGATGGACAGAGGAACTGTCCGAAACATGTAGAGTTTTATTCCAAAAATAAATTTGAGAAACTAATGCATCTAGTTGGTTTTATTATAAGAATTTACCACGATGAACGGCCACCTGAACGTCAAATGGAAAAGCCTAAGCACAAGTCCTCATTCTTGCCTGCCAAATACCCGACGGATTTTGTTTAATTTTAGTCATGTGTAATGCACTCAAATTCGTTGCAAGAATTACCTCTTGGTTCACGCTGGTGAAATGTAATATATTATTAAACTAGAAGTTACTCCATATAGCAGAATCCCTCTTTAAAAGCTGACAGTCGTTTAACTAGTCAATAAAATGCAATAATTTTTTGTTTAAATTTAAAGTCCAGTACTGCATTCACAACAGCCATCGACACGACTAAACTGCATGGACCTGAAACCAACTGCTTGGATTTTACACAGAAGAGAACCACTGAAACTAACGGTGAACAAGACAGCAATGTACGTACAACGTAATAATGAAGCACGTTCGTGTAACCATTGGTTGCATGGAAAAGCAATAATTATTACATATTCTGACTGTGTGTCTGTAGCCTTGGGTATCCAGCATGCAATCGCATGCACCATATTGTCATCTGTGGCCTGTCCGGCTGTACTATATTTTTTCTACATTAGCTCATAAACAGCATGATTTTTTTTAAAAAAAAGGGGGGGGGTGTTTCGAATATAGAATGTGTTTTTTATTTCATCTGCAAATTTTTCTGAAATATGAAGACCTGAACGAGATATAGTCATAAACGTATATATAAATGTCTCTAAGTAAACTGTCCGTTATTCTTCACAGATTTTAATTAGACTAAAATTTGTTCAACAGATTTTCGAAAAAAAAAATTCAAATACCAAATTTCATTAAAATCCGTGCAGTATGAGCCAAGTTATTCCACGTGGAAGGACAGGCAGGCAGACGGACAGACATGACGACGCTAATAGTCGCTTTTCGCAATTTTGCTAACGTGCCTAAAAGTACTCTTCAATTACCACCGAATTTCTGAGTGTCACTGCTTCAAACAGGGTGTACCACGGAATTGGAGGGGTTCTAACCTAAACGTAAAACAAATTAAATTAGGGTGCCTAGCCCGCTGGCTCGTGTTGCGGAACACCATGTCTAATTTTATGCTCTGACCTACTTGATAAAGTTTTGTGCCAGAACTTTGGTCCGCAGACATTCCCAGACGACTGTCTGGGGCTTAATCACTACTGAAACATCTCGCTGGCTTTTAATGTGCATTTTGCTTTCAAGGGTAAAGCGCATCCCCAGATCTTCCTGCCGATTTATGTGACGCAATAATAAGCTTTGTTGTGGGAGGGACAGTGCGGGGATATTTCATTTAAGTACACTTTAAAGTGCGAAGTTTGTATAGCGTCCTTCATTGGTGAGAGAATGAATGTAGCGGTTTGGTGGAAAGGTACTAACGAGAGAAAACAGAATTAGTCAGGGAAACACCTGTACCAGTAGAGACCAGTTGAAACGTGATGGCACACGCGCAGAAATCAGATTTCATCTTTCGACGAAATGGACGAGTCCATTTAAATCGGCCGGGGGGCGTCAGTTCAGTCGACTACTGGCAGCCGAGGTGTGCGCATCAGCGGTAGTAATGCTGGATACACCATGTTCCGAGGTAGTGTGAAGGGTGCTGGCCACCCACTGCATTAGCTAGTTTCTCCTTCACTTCCCCTCTCGTGCGTCACCGTGTGCCATCAAATTTCAAATAGAGTCTACAACCTTGTCTACAAAAAAATCTCACGTGAACTGGTCTGGGATGGCACCCGGCCCTCCGGGGTAAGAGGGAAAATAGAAACCGCCCAAGACACGGCACGGTCCCAACGTTGTTCTAAAATTTACCATTTTCTATTTAATGTATGTAGATCGGGTATCGGTAACCTTCTATGGTTGACGTGAAGCATGGAAAATCGTAACTTTAACACTGCGAAACGTAAAAACATTGGGGGAGATGGGGGATGCGAATTGAGATAAGTGTGTTACAGATCGCTTTGATAATCACTCACATACACCAACATATGCACATTACAGAAATTAAAATCTATACAAATTCTTGCGCCCTCCTTCATGTTTCGGCCATTAAATCGCCATCTTCAGGGAGATCTAAGAACAAAGCAATACAAATTACCAATATACTACTTTCTTATGCATAATTTTAATCTTTTTACCATGGGGCAACAGCCCCTGGTGGGCCAAGGCCTCTTTATTATCGAGGATTCATGATCACATTCAGACACACAACAGTCGGTAGGACTCCTCTTGACGAGTGATCAGACCGTCACAGAGACCTCTACCTGACAACACACAACACTCACAAGACACAGACATGCATTTTCCCCGGTGGGATTCGAACCCGCAATCCAAGCAAGCGAGCGGCCGCAGACCGAGCCCTTAGACCGCGCGGCCACTGGGACCGGCTGTTAAAAATTTTTAAAATTATAAACTGCACGAAAGAGCGGCCATTAAATATGACAAAAGAAATAACTGCACTGTGTAACACAACTTATTATTAACTACTTACTTACTTACTTACTTACTCCATGGTGCAGAGTCCTTCTTGAGAAGCTAACTGGTTTGCAGCTAGTCAAGAAATTCCCCGCATTTCACGGAAACCCAAGGTTCATTACCGCACTCACAAGCGTCCGCCACCTGTCTCTATCCTGAGCCAGCCCAATCCAGTCCATATACCCACATCCCACCTCCTGGAGACCCATCGTAATGTTATCCACCCATCTACGCCTAGGTCTCCCCAGTGGTCTCTTTCCCTCCAGTTTCCCCACCAAGACCCTATACACCCCCCTCTCCTCACCCATACGCGCCACATGCCCTGCCCATCTCATTCTTCTCGATTTTATCACCCGCACATTATTGGGTGTGGAGTAATGTCACTGTATGAACTTAATCTACATCTAGACAATTCACACAACTTTCATATAATTTCAGTACGGTAAAATACTGTAAGCTGCTTCTACAAACCTCCTGATGATGAACAATTATTTGTTCGAAACATGTCGAGGATAGTTTAAGTGAAATGAATTATTAAGAAAAAGTGTGAATATTGTTGGTCTTTCTCACGTATGTTATTCCCAGATGTCCTAACATGGATCCCCGATACTTACTTCTGTCAGAAGAATGGATTTCAGGCCGAAAGCACCCACAACAAATTTTAGAAATTTTTGTACGTTTGGGCGGGGGGGGGGGCCTTACGCACACAGCCCCCCTGTGTCGCGTGGTCTAAAGGGCAGGGCCCGTATCTACGCCACTGTCATTCGCAAGATGTCACTCACAACAATTTACACTCAGAAACCCCAAAAATCGACACCCCAACTCAGTTCGAACATTGCGAACTCCTCACACTCCACACGGGTTTGTTTTTGTAAAGGTAAAGGCAAGGCCGTCCCTATGTTTATAATTAAGCAGCACTCCGTAAAGTGTAAGGGACAGTGGAGGCAAAACCTAAATCTCCACGCATTCTTAAACGGGACACCAGATGGCAGAGCAGCTTCACGCCCCAGGTGTCTTACTTCCAAGGAAACAACCGACCGTACATCTTCATTGAGATCTCTCAGCACTAGAACAGGTTTTGCCGGTCCCAGTAACCGCACGGTCTAAGGCGTAGGTCTGCGGCCGTTCGCCTGCTGAGATTGTGGGTTCGAATCCCACCGGGGGCATGGATTTCTGTCTGTTATGAATTTTGTGTGCTTTCAGGTAGAGGTCTCTGAGACGAGCCGATCACACGTCCAGAGGAGTCCTACAGACTGTGATGCGTCGTTGTGTGTGATCTAGAAACCTCATGAATGAGGAGGCTCTGGACCACTTGGGGACTATTGCGCCAAATCAAACAAGCCAGAACAAGTTTGGTTGCTTCACATAAAGAAAAATAACTTGTCCCTGCAGGAAACTTAACAGCGACTTTTGGGTCTTGAAACCCGCAGTCTAGACACTACACTGACTGAGCTACACTGGATCCCGCGATTCGGTTCATAAAGCGGGAATAACCACATGACTTGTAATCACAGACAGAGAGTTCAGTTAATGTCTCTAATATTTTAAAATTACAGTGGCTATCCAAAGACCGCCTCTGTGGTCTAGTGGTCAGAGTTTCTGCCTACAGATACAGAGGTCCCGGGTTCGATCCCCGGCGCTACCAGATTTTCTGAGTAGTAGTGGGTCTGGAACGGGGTCCACTCAGC
>Ga0123354_10020991_pt1 | contig 10283 bp, 8 predicted proteins | sample TergutLab28metaG_2_FD_97872 | JGI IMG/M metagenome (GOLD analysis project Ga0123354, IMG submission 97872) | Labiotermes labralis P4 segment gut microbial communities from Petit-Saut dam, French Guiana - Lab288 P4 | ecosystem: Host-associated > Arthropoda: Insects > Digestive system > Gut ...
AAACACGGTATATACTCTCCGTTTTTTTCTCTTCAAAATGCAGTTTGTTTCATAATTCTAACGTATTTGGTTCCTGTATTAATCACATTTTATATACAGGGTGTGCTAAAATTTAAAAAAAAATTCCGGCGCCAAAAGGTTAACTGAGTGATTCAGATATGTTGTTTAGTTGTGCAACATTCAGCGTCAGAAAGCGATAACGAATTCTTTCGGAAAAATGTACGCCAACCACCGAGAATTTTTTTTGCTGTGTCTGAGAAAATAACGAAAGGAAGGAAGCAAGGAATCGTAAAAGAAAACAGAAATAAGGTTTATAAAGTAACACACAGATAGAACAGACAGTATATCTGTAATTATAGAACACAATTGTGTCTGTCTGAATGACATGTAATTGTGGCTGAAACCTAACTGCCGACGCGAAATTTGGCGTCTATATTGTTATATGTGTACAACCACAAGACAAACTTTAATTAAACACCAGCTTGTAGGAGTCCTAATGGCGCGCAGAACAATTTCCCTGTGTACTGCTGGCGACACATAGTAGACAGGAACGGCAACTATGAATGACCAATACAAACGCCATCACACCCTTGCCCTGCTCTGCGTGCAGAATTCAAAACAAATATGTAAAGAATATTTATGTTTTATTGATAGTGCATCTCGTTATAATCTTTGTAAATAACCAACTTGATACACAATTTTTTTTCATGTATGTTTATTTCTATTTTCTACAAGTTTCGGACAGCTACGTGTCCATCATTAGGAGAATTAATTGTATCAGTAGGACACCTGGTATATGTTACTCTGTGTAGATGACTGTCTGGTATGCAGGAGCATATGCTCCTGCATACCAGACAGTCATCCACACAGAGCGACACATACCAGGTGTCGTATTGATACAGTTAGTTCCCCTGATGATGGAAACTTAAGTGGTTTATTGTTTACAAATATGAACTTTTACGCAATTTGAGTTTTGTTGGTTAATAAGATTATTGAACAGTGAATTGTTTATTGGTTAATAAGATTATTGAACAGTGAATTGTGTATACTTGTTATTGTAAATATTCTTCGGGATCCCAAGAATGTAAACAGTTTTATAATTGGTTGGTTCATAGTGAAGGCCTGATGATGACCCAGTAAGGTCGAAACATGTTGCGACTCTAATCATAATAAACTAGTTGTCTTTGATGGAAAGTTTTTAATACTAATAATTTTTAGTGAAAACACATCGGGATGGCTTCCATTAAACTTATGGAGTTGCGTTCTGTAAACCATTTGGTGTAACCTTAAGACAGATCATAATGTAGTAAGGGAAACGAGATTAAAGGAATAAAATGGCGCGTCTGGGCCGATTTTACTTAGCCCAAGATAGGAAAATGTTGGGGGTCAATTGAACAGTCTTATATCGTCGGCACACTAAAAAGTGGGTTAATTTTTGATAGCCGAAAAGACTGGTAGCTTCTGAAGACGGATTCTGTTCGACAGAGGTGGTGTAACAGTAAAATGTTATCCCAGGTAAAATCCTCCACCGTTCGAATAGGTAAGGAGTTCATACTGTCACCAAAAAAAAGTTCTCGGAACGGGATTGAAGAGAAAAGAATTTTACTATCTGCAGCAATGGGGCCAAGCCGCTTTACCAATAGTCCTTAAAAGAGACGTTACAATTTTAAAACCCGAACTTCTTTATGTGGAAACACAAAGTCTGTAATATAAACTTCAGTTTACCAGAAGGTTCCCGTTTCAGTACTCTTCACAAGGACAGACACTACGGTAAAAAAAAAACCGGTTTACAATCGCCACAGTAAAAATGTAAGCGCCGACATCTTTAGGTGTTTCCACGTTTTCGTAGGTCTGGCTTTTGTGTCCCTGTTGATAGGTTGCCATTTCAGATCGCATGGTAAGACATAAAACTACCAGAACCCACACATCAGGAAGAAGTCAGTTTTGGAAAGTGAAATTTTCCTTGCAAGGCATTTCGGAAGACGGCATAAAAAAATCAATGAATGTGACTCATTTGCTCTTTCTTCTCTCTTTCCACGCCTTCATGATTCTTCGCCTCCTTTTCTGCCTTCTTTTCTGTTCCCATAGTCGTGTTTCGAATTTAACTTCCCGTAGTTTATCTTTGGAGGGACATTAACTTTTATTGGCCAAACGGGTCGCTCATGTTCAGTTGAATGTAACGCTCAATGGACTAAAGGCAAAACACTGTGCTAGCTCAGGCACAGTGATAGGCATATAAAATGAAAACAACTTGGCAATCAGCAACTACTTTGAGAGCTAAAGCTTACTGCCCTGCTCAACGGAAACTTGGCCGTCGTCCCTTTTATTTTTACAGCAAACAAGTCAATTTCAATCGGAGTGCTACCATCTGGTTGAGCTGCATGTTACTATATGCTCGATACTCTATACAGTACTTTTAGCCTCACCTCGTACCTAACATAAACAAAAGCACAGTGGTAACCATAGCAACTAGGATGGATCTAAATGAACCGATCCCTCACGTAAGGGTATAATCTAATCAATCCCTTACAGGCCCTGAGGGTTCCAGGAAGCTGAGGTACCCAGATTTCATTACAATCGGCACATGAACTTCGTAAGGCTGTCACCGTAAGGCTGTCACCGTAATGCTGTCACCGTAAGCACTGGTCGCCTTTACTCCTAGGGAAATATTCCTGGTACTAATTTATGTTAAGAGCCGATCCCACGACCGGATGGGAAGGATTATGTCAATGAAAAATACCAACGACACTATCGGGAATTGAACCAGTGATATTCCGGCATGTAACGCAGTGCATCAACTAACTGTGTCACCTCGTAACCCCCCAGGGTGAATGCCAACAGCACATTTTGTTCCCAGACGGTCAATCATCCAAGTACTAATCGTGCCAAGCGTTGCTTAAACTGCGGTGATGGGACGAAAACCGGCGTTATCAGCGTGGCGTGTCCGTTGGCAGGGTATAATATAAGGCACACATAAACTAACTCATCTTTACCGGAAGTGCGGAATAAAATCCCAAAAGAACTTTTAAGTGCATTCATATTAAACATGTCTATAATCTCACAAGCACACACCGAGTACCAGCATGGTGCCTCTGTGTATGTAATCCTGCTGACAGAATGTGTTGTTTAGTAGCGATTCTATGCGACCTAACCTCACAATTCCGCTTTCTTTGTCGCACGTCTGTTCCTCGCATTAGGTACTTAGTTCGAATGGTCTGAATTCAGACCTTTTTCCGGATTGCATCTGTTCCCTTATACGTAGTTCGTAATATACAGGGAATAGCACATGGAACTCCTTAGGAAAGTTAATATAGGCCTAATTAACAGCAATGCTGACAGGTACAATGAGCAGGAAATCTCTCTAGGGAACGCACAATACAATAGTATGTTTCCAAAATCAGCATGTCTAAAATTTCGAATAACAAACCTAAACACAGAAGAATGGATAATATTAAAACGGAACGTTTTAAAATAGGTTGCTGTAGTGTGAACTGGATTGAAGCAATTAAATATAGAAATTCTGGGTAAGATAAATTGGTGTTCCATAATAATAAAAACGGTAACTAGCTCAGTAACGAAAGGATACCATCATCGGGTAACTACGAGGGTAGGAAGTGAATCAATAAATCGACCTGATCAAGTACCTTGCTCGTTAAGTTACCTTCGTCGCTCACGCACTGTTACTTCTGTACCCAAAATTTCCAAGTATCAGGTATCAGGTCAAGAACTAACTAAGGAAAAAGGCAGATAATGAATGGGTAGGTCAGACCACAAGCTCAGTCCACAGATGGCGAATAATGATGCCTTGACAGAGAAAGATGGCTGGGATTCACACATTCCACCTTGTTCCGCGGTACAGTGCGCTGCGTCGAAACCTCCCCTATCACCCGCGTCGGCAACCATCTGCCCTCGAATTCATTAGAATTCTCCCAAAGTCTGAACAAACCGAGACAGTACAGAGACTGTGCTCTGGGCTCGAAGATTTCTGATCCGCACCGAGTTGAGATCTTTTCTTAAGAACAACTAGCCTCCCGTCCGATGGCGAACCGGCACTCTTCGGCTATCCTGAGTGACGTTTTCCCGTGTTTTTTACTCAGTTGTAAGGCAAAATGCCAGGGTATAACTCGCAAAGACGAGGCACGGCCCGGACTCTTCCCAATTCGGTTGTTAAATGTGTTGTTCTTGTTGTTAAATTCGTTCCGTTGTTGTGTTGTTCTTGTTGATTGTGTTGTCTTGTGTATTGTTTGTGCGTAAATGTGTACTGTCACTACTGCCACCGGGTGTCAACCCAATTGCAGTTAACAAATATAACATCTCATAACCACCGTCGGTATAAAAGCTGTAGCATTCACCACGGCCGTTTAGGACCCAAAATTTACAGAACGCTTGACTTTCAACTCCCCCCCTCCCCCATAAACAATTATTACAGGGTGGAGTTTAATTACGACGCCCACGTCACAATGACGTTACCAAACGACGCTACTTCGCTGCACTTGTCACTATGGCACTTACAAGTGTCAATACAATTAAACTACACAGTGGCGGAACCTGTGAACACGATAATGAACTTTAGGGCTCATGGTTATGGGTTTCCGGCGCGCTGTAAATGAGAAATGCGCTCATCTGGGATATTACGCAGCGTAGAGTGGTACTATGTCAGGCAGACTGAAACTTCAATATGTGACCGAATGGATGACCCGAAACGTCGGTGCCAAACCACCATCCTACGGTGAGTAAAATCCCAGAAGAACGCAGATATGAATTTTCGGGTTATAAGAAAGGCGTGGATTTTCGCGGGAAACTGAGAGATTTATCCAGGAAAGACATGTTCGACACTTTTAGTCCGAAGTGTATATGGAAAATGTATTTCCCAAACACGCAAAATTTGGTGCTGCTGGAGAAATGTAAAAAACAGAAGTGATGTTAGAAATGTAATTATAATTGACAGTCACATTGTGCAGACGGAACGTGAAAGCATTAAATATCAAGCACTTAGCGTTAAATGGAATTAAAAAAATGCAGTGAGTGTGAACAGGAGAAGAGACGCTCTGTTGATTGCAGAGATGTTTTAATTAGGAAAAGGGAACATGTTGCATTTTAAGATGTCTTGCATGAATTGTTGTGAGTTGTCTTGTGTGTATGGTTGTAGTTGTCTTGTGTGCACTGTTGTTAGTTTTCTTGTGTGTATTGTTGTTGGTTGTCTTGTGTGTATTGTTGTTAGTTGTCTTGTATGTATTGTTGTTGTCTTGAGTGTGTTGTTGTAGTTGTCTTGTGTATATTGTCAGTTGTCTTGTGTGTATTGTTGTTAGTTGTCTTGTGTGTATTGTTGTTAGTTGTCTTGTGTGTATTGTTGTTAGTTGCCTTGTGTTTATTGTTGTAGTTGTCTTGTGTGTATTGTTGTTAGTTGTGTTGTGTGTATTGTTGTAGTTGTCTTGTGTGTATTGTTGTTAGTTGTCTTGTGTGTATTGTTGTAGTTGTCTTGTGTGTATTGTTGCAGTTATCTTGTGTGTAATGTTTTCATCTTATGTGTATTTGTTGTACTGTGTGTGTATTGTTGTTTTTACTTTAGATGCCGGACTGCTGGCTAGAAGTCAATACTCGGAAGTTCTTGCGACCGGCCATCTCGACACAGGTTTTTCTCGGTTTCCCTGTGTCTATAAGCAAATGCTGAGATGTTTCCCAAGATTCCAAGTTGCCACTACATGCTTCTCATGTAGCCCTCAAGACTTAAATTTATTAGTAACCAATTTCATATTTTGTATACATGTAAAATAACCACTGCCACCGGGTGACAACCCAATTGCAGTTAATAAATATCATCATCATCATCATCATCACCATCATCATCATCTGCTTCTCACTTGTCTGTTTCAGGATCGCTGTAAAATGACAACCGAGAAATAGACTTTCTATTGAAGGTAGGGGCAATACTTCTTTTCTCTTTCCCAGAACCTCCTGGATCGGCTTTGGGACCCTCTCTGCCCCATATTGAACACTTACCAATGACTTGGGGTTAAGATGTACGAACCGTGACTCTGACCGCTCACTGTCGGTAACCAGGTTGTGAGTTAAGCTTTCATGGCGTGCCCAGGGAGAAATTAACTTTTCTGTTAGGAAGTAAAATCAACTTGATATCTTTGTGATATGACTTAAACTAAGATTTTGCATCTGTGTTTAGTGTCAGGACGGGGAAGCCGATATTCCAAGACCGTTATTAATTCTTCGGTGTTCCCTAACCTCAGGAATAAAGGACAGGTTTACGCTGGTACAATTTTCTCGAAACGATATCAGAAATGGAGAGAAAATATTGAACACGAAATGTGGAGAGCACAATTCTTTACCATAGCGCTTTCCCCACACTTTCTACCGAATAAATTATACCGATTTTACAAGAAGAGTTTAAGACAAGACATTAATGTCGAACAACCGTCATTCTGATCGATTTCAACTAATAAATTTTTCTGTATATTCCACCTCCCTTCCCAATATTAAATTTAGTGAAAACCCGTTCAAAGGTTGTCGAGTCCGTAAATTGATACAGACGGAAGGACGGACAGGATGGATGATGTCAACAGGCGCCCCGCACGGACAGGAAAACGTCCGATTGGTCACTTATGTTCAAATTCTGTCTCGGTGCGAAAATCATTAACTTAAATAACATTATGAATACCCAGCGGCATTGTACACTGCGCCAGGATGCTATCTTTCACTCCTATGTAACAGGTAAGTGTGTTAGCACATTTGATGACCTCACAATATGAAACAATGTAATTAAACTACCAGTTTATCATCCGGTTTTGTATTTAAACTTCAAACCCAATCCAATGCCGAACATTGGGGCCTGGTGTTTAATTAACTTGCAACAACAACATGGATTGTCAGTACTGATAAACTGGCCGGATAATTCCCACAGCGAAAACAAAACACAAAAGTGTATTGGCATTTGTAAACCACAGCCTGATAACACGAGAGGAGGCTAAATGTTTCCCCATCCCTAATCTCGGATATGATTAATGCGCGGTTTTGTAATCTAATAACGTCAGGGTGATTAACTCAAGAATAATAAGATGGGCTGGCCATGTAGCTCGTATGTTTGACACGAGATGGCTTAATACATAAAATATTTAAGCCAAAGAAAGTGACAGTGTTGCCTTCGTAGATATTGGTTTACTTGTGATAAATTCCGAACCCTTTAAGCATGAAAAGAAACAAGTGTCTTGGTGCTTCAGGATCCGAAAGGGGATAACTTTTGTTAGAAAATCGCAAGAAACATTTCACTTTTCTAAGGTCAAGAGTGACTTTGAAATGAAGACGGCACATGGTATTGGTGGAATCATACTGACGGAAGGTAACCGAACCGAGGAACTCGCTGAAAAATCTACCCCAGTGTCAATTCGCCCACCACAAAACGTTAAGTGCCCTAGCCGGGCTCGAATGTGGGCCGTCGCGATGAAATCTTTCTCGATTTTTCGATAAAATGTTCTCGGGTTAGCAGCCGCGTCGCACAGTTCAGCGGTGAGTAAATTGACTTATCGAGGACCGTCTCTGTCCTCGTCAGCAGTTCCCCGATGACGACGAAGTCGACGGTTCTCAATACTTCAGTTTGCTCACAATTCAACCACCTGACGCCTCAGCTAGTCCGAGAATACTTTATAGACATAGTTGCTGTGGAACATCTAAATTATATGTCTCGTTTTCGTGACCCAGTTCCTAACTCACAGAAAACACAACGTCTCCCCTGTAAAGACCAGCAGGTTGGTGTTTTAGGGGCAAAATCTTTCTTTTGCTGCGGGCAATGTGAAACGTACAACTGCACTGTTAATATATAGCCTATGTGTCCAGAGCTTTTGAATGTGCTACAATGGAAGTCGTATATTTGTAAATAAGTGCCTAAGACGAATAATAAATATAAAATGGACGGATAAATTTACGAACGAAGAACTATGGAGAATCACCCATCAGAAGTCAATAGAAAATCACATCAAAAGAAGGAAATTGAATTGGATTGGACACACATTACGTAAAGAAACAGGAGCAATAGAGAAAAATTCGTTAGATTGGAATCCTCAGGGATATAGACGGAGACGTAGGCCGAAGAGAACGTGGCGAAGGACAATAGAGGATGAGATAAGAAGCACAAGAAGAAAATGGAACGAGGTCAAAGGGGACAGCTGGAGAACGCAATGCCTGGAAGCTCTTGATGGATGCCCCGTGCTCCACAAGGAGTAAAAGGATTTGATAATGACGATGATGATGATGATGACATTGGAAGTCATCGTGAGAGATGTGTTTTAAAGTGTTGAGTGGATTCAGCTGATTCATGAAATGGACCGATTAAAATGTTGAAGAATATTTTGCCGAACTCATGAACACTCAAATTCCGCAAGGTCCCTGCGTCACGGCGAAAGACGCAGGGACCAGCAGCACACAACCCAAAACCATAGCTCCAGAAAAGCCAGCCATTCGTCAGAAAGATCAAGACTTCACCGAACGTAATTAATTACTGCGCCACGAAGAAGTATGTATGACCGCAGACAGAAATGAGCGCATTATTGGACTAGGAAGTAGATGCGGCTAGATGCACTTAGCTGCTCCATAAACCGGGTTAAGTGGTCCTGGTATCTACTGGATAAGAGCCAGGTTCGGCACTCAAACCTCTTCGGAAGCTTAGGAGAAGACAACAAATATACGCCCCTACTAGAAAACTAACCTCAAAAACTTCTATTCATACTCTAGACACTACACTGACTGAGCTATCCCACCTCCCATTCGTGACGTTAGGACTACATCCATCAGTACTATATCTATTTCGAACGATCGAATCATGTGGACGTCATAATGATCATTCCTGTCCTTGCACGTGTCTAATTAACACAACATAGATAGGAACTGTTCTTCTGTTAACGTCTGTTCGTTAAGGTTCTTGTTACGTATGAACGCAACCTCCTTTCAGGCTGCCTTAGCACTATCGTTGCATTCGACGCCTTCGAAACGAAAACGGTTCGTCAAGCGAAAAGAAAACTATGAAGGATTTAATTTTGCACTGTGTTAATGTACAATTGCTTATCGCAATTGCATTACAGAGACAATAATCTATGAGCTTCACCCTTCGGTAACAAGTGAGTTCATACATACATACATACATACATAAAATCACGCATTCATTCATTCATTCATTCATTAGTCTGTCTTACGACAGGTCCAAAACCTGTTCCAAAGCCAGCTCTCCACCCAGTGCGATCTAGAGCTTCCTCCTTCAAATGAGAATATCCTCTCCTTTCGTTAAGGTCATCCAGAAGCTTCCTACATCTTCTTCCTCGTCTTCCTGTCATTTCTATCCTCCGTTTTATCATTCATTCAATAACCCGTTGTAGAAGGCAGTTTCTACGCAAAATGTGACCAATCCAGTTGGCCTTCCGTTTACTTATTTCATGTAGGATATTCCTCTTCTCCTTCACTCTAAGTAATACTTCTTCATTTCTCACATGATCGGTCCAAATGATCTTCATCCTTTTCCAGCAGCACATTTCAAAACTTTCCAGGTGTTTCTGATCTACTGACCGAAGCGTCCAAAATTCAACACCAGACACTTCAAATGTAGCATTACATTAGTTTCTAGTTCATAAATATATACACGTATATATATATAATTATATATATATATATATGTATATGTGAAAATGTTTATAAAATGTCTGATTTTATACTACGGTTGTGAAATATGGACAGTGGCTTGCAGGTTAAAGAACACCCTGTTAACTGCTTAAAATGATATTTGGAGAAATGCTTCATAAACGTATAATTTATTGTAATGTTAATTCCGCTCACTGCTGTTACCAGACTGGCTACATTAAACTGGAGAATATACAAAATATTAGAAGTAAACAAATGAATAAATTAGAGGAAAGTGGGAGTGGCACTGTTGTGCAGTTGACGCATATTGATTTTTTTTATTGTGGGTTTCTTGTAGCATTCTTACATGTACTGTATGTTAGTCATAAGCTAAATTTACTGGTGCTTAGTTCTCGCCTCTCTTAAGACCAGGCATGGGAGGAATATAATTTCCTTCCATTTCTTTCGTTTATAACCGGACTCGCTAATTGTATCGCGCGAGCAGTGTGTGGAGCAACACATGTAACAGTAGCTGCTTTGTTCTGCGTCAGCAGTCTGCTGCGTAGCTCGAACTGTGTCTGAGCAGCACAGTACGAAGCTGGACAGTCAGTGAGTGCGAACGGTAATGAAGAGTCCACTGGCGAGAATTGTCACTGATACATTTCAGTTGT
>Ga0123354_10020992_pt1 | contig 10282 bp, 10 predicted proteins | sample TergutLab28metaG_2_FD_97872 | JGI IMG/M metagenome (GOLD analysis project Ga0123354, IMG submission 97872) | Labiotermes labralis P4 segment gut microbial communities from Petit-Saut dam, French Guiana - Lab288 P4 | ecosystem: Host-associated > Arthropoda: Insects > Digestive system > Gut ...
AGTCCGGTGCGTACATCCATGGGTCCCACCCTAACGCCACGGGGTCCTGGCCGTACGAGTGCGGTGCGAATCGCCACGGGCCGGTGTGCAAAATGTTCGGATGGGATGAGCGTCTCTCGTTGGTTACGCCGCACTGTCGAAGAGAAGCTCGCTGCCTGACCGGCCGATTTGCATGAGTGAGTACTCACTCACTACACTGAATCCTTGTGCCTAGATCACGACCCAGATCGGTGGAGGAGCGCCGCCGTGACATCATCGCGGCTACTGTACCACTGCTGGAGGAGGCGGGTTTTTCCATCTCGACCCGCCAGATCGCCGACGCCGCGGGGATTGCCGAGGGTACCCTTTTCCGGGTGTTCTCCACCAAGGAAGAACTTTTGCACGCCGCGGTAATGTCGTACATGGACCCTTCCGATGTGGTCGCGAAGATCGGTGAGATCGACCCGGGGCTGCCGCTGGAAGCCAAGGTGTCCGTGATGATGGGGATCGTCCAGGAGTCGGGCCTGCGGGTCCGGACGTTCATGATGGCCATGAAAGGACGCAGTTTGCGAAACATGAGGATGGGTACGCCGATGGCCCCGCCGACTCGTCATCCCCATCCTCATCAGCACCCGCAATTCACCGCCCAAGCTACGGCCCTCAGAGGCGCCATCGCGGACGCCCTGGCCGTGAACGAACGGGAGATCGTGGTCGACCTGGAAACGGCGGCCACCCATATTTTGACAGTCGGATTGGCCTCGCTCATCTTGACCGCGGTCTTTCCCAACAGCGTCAACGCCGCCCCGAAACTGGCGTACCGCGCGCTGACCGACCATAGGAAGGAAACTGAATGAAAAGCCCTCTGAGCCGGATGATCCTCCGGTTCCTCAAACCGTACGGGTGGTGGCTTCTCATCGTCGTCATCCTGCAATTCGGGTCGGCCATCGCCGGTCTGGAACTGCCCACCCTGAACGCCGACATCATCAACAACGGCGTGATGACGGGCGACATCGGGTACATCTGGCAGCACGGCGGGTACATGCTGGCCGTCGCCATCGCCCAGGCCATCTGCCAGATCCTGGCCATCTACTTCGGCTCCCGGCTGGCGACCTCCTTCGGGCGGGATGCCCGCGGTGCGCTGTTCGCCAAGGTGCTCAGCTTCTCCTCCCGCGAGGTCAACAAGTTCGGCGCGCCGTCCCTGATCACGCGCAACACCAACGACGTCCAGCAGGTCCAGCAACTGGTTATGATGACCTGCTTCATCCTGTTGGGTGCGCCGATCACCATGGTCGGTGGCGTTATCATGGCCCTGCGGACGTCGTGGCGGTTGTCCTGGATCGTCTTGGCGGCCGTCGTACTCCTGGGGATCGTGGCCGCGTTCGTCATCGTCAACCTGGGCCCGATCTTCCAGCGCATGCAGACCCGCATCGACACCATCAACCGGGTGCTGCGCGAACACATCTCGGGCATCCGGGTCGTCCGCGCCTTCGTCCGCGAGCCGTTCGAAGCGGCGCGTTTTCAGAAGGCCAACGCTGAGTTGAAACAGACCCAGGTCTCAGTCGGGCGCTTCATGTCCACGATGTTCCCGCTGGTCATGTTCATCCTCTCGCTGTCCAGTACCGGGGTGACCTGGTTCGCCGCGAAGCAGGTCGACGCGGGCACTCTGGAGATCGGCAGCATCTCGGCCTTCATGGTGTACCTCATGCAGATCCTGATGTCGGTCATGATGGCCACCATGATGATCATCATGGTACCGCGCGCGTCGGTGTGCGCCGGGCGCATCATGCAGGTCTTGGACCAGGACCCGACCGTGGTCCAGTCGGCCCACCCGGTCACATCCCTGCCGGGCGACGGCGTCTTCGCCTTCGACGACGTGGCGTTCCGTTATTCGGGGGCGGCCGAGCCGGTGATCGCCGGCATCACCTTCACCATGGAACCGGGCCAGACCACGGCCATCATCGGGGCCACCGGGTCGGGTAAAACCACCCTCGTCAACCTGGTGCCGCGACTCTACGACGCCACGGAGGGCACAGTCAGCCTCGACGGCGTCGACATCCGCGAGATCGACGAGGACCTGCTGTGGTCCAAGATCGGCCTGATACCCCAGAGACCCTATCTCTTCACCGGTACCGTGGCCTCCAACCTGCGGTACGGCAACCCCCAGGCGACCGACGAGGACTTGTGGCACGCCCTGGAGATCGCCCAGGCGGCCGATTTCGTCGCCGAGATGCCGGGCAAGCTGGACGGGCCGATCGCCCAGGGCGGTACGAACGTCTCCGGCGGGCAGCGCCAACGCCTGTCGATCGCGCGGGCGCTGGTGAAGAAACCGCAGATTTACGTGTTCGACGACTCCTTCTCCGCTCTCGACGTGGCCACCGATGCCCGGTTGCGGGCCGCCCTGGCCGCTGAAACCGAGAAAGCCGTCGTCATGATCGTGGCTCAGCGGGTCTCCACCATCCGGCACGCCGATCGGATCATCGTGCTCGATTCCGGCGGCATCGTCGGCAACGGTACCCACGAGGAGTTGATGGCAAGCTGCCCGACGTACCAAGAAATCGTCGAATCCCAGATGACCGCAGAGGAGGCTCTGGCATGAGCGAGAACCTGGACAACACCACTGACATGGTTGAACCTAGCGGCACCGAGGTGTCGCCGACGCCACCGGCCGCGTCAGCGAACGCCAAGAAAAAGGTCGCCAACGAGCGGCCCAAGTACGGCCCGCAGCGCCGGGGCCGCGGCGGCGGGCACGGCATGATGGGGCGTGCCCCAGCCGAGAAGGCGATCAGTTTCTGGCCGAGCCTGCGGCGGCTGGCCACGTACCTCAAACCCGAGAAGCTCAAACTGGTCTTCGTGGTCATCTTGGGCATCTGCGGCACGGCTCTCAACGTCTACGTGCCCAAGCTGCTCGGCCGGGGGACCGACACGATCATGTCTGGCGTCATCGGCAAGCTGGTCGAGTCCCAGTTGGTCAACAACCCCCAGCTCCAGGCGGCGCTGCCGCAGATCTGCACCCAGCTTGGCTGCGATCCGAACAACTTGACCCGGGACGACGTCCTGAACATCATGCAGATGCTCAGCCAATCCCCGCAGGCCGGGAACATGAACATTCCCAGCAGTATGCTCGACATGCTGAAGTCGTACAACTTCACCCCCGGCGTGGGCATCGATTTCTCCCATCTGGCCACGATCGTGCTGATCGCGCTCGGGATGTACGTCATCGCCGCCTTCCTGATGGTCGTCATGGGGTGGCTGCTCAACGGCATCGTCCAGCGCACCGTGTACATGATGCGCCAGCAGGTAGCGGGCAAACTCGACACTTTGCCGCTTGCTTATTTCGACCGCCAGCCGCGCGGCGAGCTGCTGAGCCGCGTCACCAACGATATCGACAACATCACGCAAAGCCTGCAGCAAACCCTGCAACAGGTGCTCAGTTCGATTCTGTCGGTCATCGGCGTCTTGATCATGATGCTGACCGTCTCGCCGGTGCTGACCATCGTGGCGGTCGTGACGGTACCGCTGTCGATCATCGCGGTCATGCAGATCGCCAAACGCGCCCAGAAGCGGTTCGTCGCCGTGTGGGCCAGTACCGGCGAGGTGACTGGGCAGGTCGAAGAGGCCTACACCGGTCACGCTCTGGTCAAGGTCTTCGGCCGCCATCGCGAGGTTGAGGACGAGTTCAAGACGGCCAACCAGAAGATGCAGGAGGCCACGTTCGGGGCGAACGCCCTGTCTGGCGCGATCATGCCGATCATGGGCTTCGTGTCGAACCTGGGGTACGTCTTCATCGCCGTCATCGGCGCCATCCGGGTCACCAACGGGAACATCTCCCTTGGCAACGTCCAAGCCTTCATCCAGTACTCGCGGCAGTTCACCCAGCCGATCAACCAGATCGCCTCGATGATGAACATGCTCCAGTCCGGCGTGGCGTCGGCCGAGCGGGTCTTCGAGGTCTTGGACGAGCCGCAGCAGAGTCCGGACGGTACGGCGAACCTGCCGCAGCCGGTACAGGGCAAGGTCGAGTTCGCCGACGTGGCCTTCTCGTACGACCCGGACAAGCCGCTCATCACCGACTTGTCGATGACCGCCGAACCCGGCCAGACGATCGCCATCGTCGGCCCGACCGGCGCGGGCAAGACCACCCTGGTCAACCTGCTCATGCGGTTCTACGACATCACGGCTGGCACCATCAGCCTGGATGGCATCGATACCGCCACCATCCCGCGCGCTCAGTTGCGCGAAGAGGTCGGCATGGTACTGCAGGACACGTGGTTGTTCCACGGCACGATCCGGGAGAACATCGCGTACGGCCGGCCGGATGCCACCGAGGAGGACATCATGGCGGCCGCCAAGGCGACGTACGTGGACCGTTTCGTACGGTCGCTGCCGGACGGGTACGACACGGTGATCGACGAGGAAGGGTCGAACGTGTCCGCTGGTGAGAAGCAGTTGCTCACCATCGCCCGCGCCTTCCTGGCCGATCCGTCCATTCTGGTGCTGGATGAGGCGACCAGCTCGGTCGACACCCGGACCGAGGTCTTGGTCCAGCGGGCCATGGGCGCGCTGCGCCAGGGCCGTACCTCCTTCGTGATCGCCCACCGCCTGTCGACCATCCGCGACGCCGACACCATCCTGGTCATGGAACACGGTGACATCGTCGAGCAGGGCAATCACCAGGAGTTGCTGGCCGCCAAGGGCTCGTACTACACGCTGTACCAGTCGCAGTTCTCGGGTGGCCGGGAGGAGGATGCGGCCTGACGCTCAGGCCGCTCGCACTGGGTCAGACGATGTTTTTCGTGTACCGCTGGCGCGCGCCCTGCGGCGAGACGCCGAGGCCGGCCGCGATGTCGACCCACGAGTAGCCTTGGGCGCGCGCCTGGAGCACGGCTCGGTCAAGGGATTTCTGGGCCGAGTTGGACTCTTTTTTGAGCTTCTGGATGTTCTGGAGGACGGTGGATGCTTTGAGGGCCGCTGTTCCGCGGCGGCGGTTTCTCTCGGTGGCGGTCACGATGACGGTGTCGGCGGTTTTCATCACAATCTTCTCCGTGTCCTACTCGGTCGCTGGTCGACGGGTGACGTGACTCATCCTGAGCGGCGAAACGCAAACTATCCTGTCATTAGTTTAGACTAGAATTCGATAGAGAATAGCCAATTCCCATGTTTTTTTCCCAGCACCATGATCGGGTGGGTACGGCGGCCGCGTCCGGACCCTGGGATCCGGCGCGCTTACTGACCAAACCGGTGCTGCTGGCCACCCAACGGGCGATGCCGAGATGGGTGGGCTGGATTCTGATCAGCTTGCCGAGTCTGAGTTTGCTGGGTACGTGGCTGGTCGGACGGCTGCCGGTTTTCCAGGCGCTGGCGGTGGTCCTGCTCGGCATCGCCGTGTGGGATTGGTCCCGCTATTTCGATCGTTCGCGGACGATGTTCGCGGTACTGGGATTGTCGGCCGGGGTGATCGTGAGCGGTACGGTCGCGGCGGTCGTTTTCAAGCCGCCGGCCAACGAGCTCTGGGTTCAGGCCATCTCGGTTGGCTCGTTGCTGGCCCTGGCTTTGGCCTTGGTGCAGTTGTACCGGAATGAGCAGACCGTTCTGACCGTGGTACGCGGCTGGCTGTACGCCGTCGCCATCCTGACCGGCATCACCATCTATCAACGGGTGACCCGCGACCTGCCGGCTCTGTCGGGGCCCTTCCCCTCGCCGGGGTACCTGGCCGGATCGATGCTGGCCGGGGTTTTCCTCCTGCCGGTCGGGTTCGCGCTGGAAAAGGACCGGCGGTTGCGCTGGGCCTATCCGGTGGTGGCGGTGATGGCGACCTGGGTGGTCTGGACCACCCACCGGAGCGTGGGGTTCGCTGTCTGTCTGCTCGTCCTGCTGGTGTGGCTGGCCTTGTACCGCTGGATCGTTGCAACGCTGCTGGCCGGCCTCGGACTGGTGGCCGTCATCGTGTTCCGGTCGGTGGCGCCGCTGCGCTGGGCCGACGTCGGCATGGAACCGCCGCTCGACGGGGCGATTCACGCCGACCTGATTCGGACGTCCTTTCTCGTGTTGCGCGATTCGTCCTTCCTCGGCGTGGGGCCGGGCGGGCTGGCCGCACATTGGCCGGCTGAGTACGGGGCGTACCGGGGGCCGTACTCGGCGATCGCCGAAATCGCCAGCCAGTACGGCCTGACGATCACCGTCGCCCTGGCGTCGGCCTTCCTCGGCGTCCTGACGTGGTGCTTGGTCAGACTGTGGCAGACGAGGCGCCAGAAGCTGTGGTCGGCCGACCGGGCGCCCGCCTTCTGGTTGGGGCTCATGGTCATCAGCCTGCCGATCAGCACCTCCTTGCAGGCTCAGTGGTTGGATTTCCCGCTGTCGGCGCTGGGTGCCGCCACCCTGGCCCTGCTGGCGCGGCACATCGAGTCGCCCAAGGGCCGTGCTCTGGTGTGGTCAGCCGGCCCAGGCGCCGGAAAAGAAGCGGACGGCCCACCAGACCATGGTCCCGGCCTCCAGAACGAAACCGGCGAGGAAGGCAGCCCGTCGCAGGTGCAGACCGGCGCCGTGCAGAACGCCACCTCCCAGACCGCCGATCAGGACAAAGAGCGGGAACCACAACAGCATCGTACGGGCGACGGAGACCAACCAGATCTGGCAGGACAGCGCCAGGACTTGGACGCCGACCCAGCCGCCCTCGGGGATCTTTCGGCTGACGAAGCACCACAGGCTCACCAGTAGGCCGATGAAGACGGCCGCCAGTTCCCAGCGGAACATCACCGAGGTGGTGTACGGGGTGGGCTGGAACAACCCCGCCACGCGGGCGGTGGTCTGAATCGCGTTCCAGGGCCAGTCGAAGGCGCGGCCCCAGCCCTGCCGCTGGGCCTGGAACCAGGTGGTCCACGAGCCGAAAGTCAGGCGCAGGAAGATGACGTACGCGCCCAGCACCGCGGCGGGAATGGCCAGCCACACGATGCGGGTGAGCCGTTGCCGCCACCCGGTTCGCGGCCGGCCGAAGAGTGCCAGCAGACCCAGCGCGCCGATCAGGAACAGCCCGGAGACCCGGAACAGGCAGGCGCCGCCCGCCAGCGCGGCGGCAATGGCCCAACGGTTCTGCCGGGCGTACCAGAACGCCCAGAAGGCCAAGGCGCAGAAGGCGGCCTCTGTGTAGGGTACGAAGGTGAAGACGGCCATCGGGGCGAAAGACCAGGCCAGGGCCGCCAGCGCTCCCGTGACCGAGCCGCCCGCCAGGCGGTACAGCGCCCAGGCCGCCATCCCCGAACCGGCCAGGCTGATCAGTGTGCCGGTGAGGGCCGGGGGAACCCCGATCAACGAGAAACCGGCCATGACCAGGGGTAACCCTGGGAAGAAGGCGGTTTGGGTGAGATCGGTGTACCCCTGGGTGGCCACCTCGATGTAGTGAACGGCGTCCCAGCGGGTGAAAAGGTCCTGTAGCGACCAGCCGTGGGCCGACATCAGGATGAGGGCGACGACCAGCAGGACCAACCGCGAGGCCACCCAACCCTGAACCGCCAACCGGGGAGCCTGCCGGGGCGAGAAAAGGGGCCGGTCCACCGTGGTGGCGCTGGCGACCCTCACGGCGTCACGCCTGAGCCGCCAAGGCCAGTGGCCGATCGGCGTGCGCCACGGCTGTCCGCTCGTCGCCCGGGTCCGCGTCCGCCGAATCCGGGTGAAGAACGTCGCGGACAACCCGGCTCATCACCCAGATGGTGGCGGCCAGCCGAACCACGATGGACAGGACATAGACCCATGGGTGCGGGCCAAGCCCCAGCGACAGGTCGTTGCCGCGCAGGTACAGCCAGATGAAAACGAAGTAGCCCAGCTCGGACACGGTGAACACCCAGTACTCAAGCGCCCTGGGCCGGGCGAGGACCACCAGGGGAAGTATCCACAGGACGTACTGCGGGGAGTACACCAGGTTGCCCACCACCATGACGGCGACGGCCAGATAGGCGATCTGGGCGAGGCTGGGCGGCTTGGGCGCGATGTAGATCAGCCCGGCCAGTCCCACGTACCCCAGCAGCATGACGATCTTGGACCACAGCGAAGCTTGCGGTACCGCGATCCCGGCCTGGGTCAGCGCGTACCAGAACGAGCCCAGATCGGCGCCGCGCCCGGCGTAGTTGAAGGTGTAGAAGTACTCCCAGCCTTCCGGGTAGGCCACCATGACGGGGAGGTTGACGAGCAGCCACGTCGCGCAGGCGGTGGCCACCATGATCAGCCAGGCGCGCGCCTGCTTGAGAGTACGCCAGGCCTCCGGCCTGATACACAGCATGACCAGTGCCCCGATGATGACGACCGGGTAGAGCTTGGCGGCCACGCCAAGGCCCCACCAGATGCCCGCCCAGACGAAGCGCTGACGGGTCCAGGCCGCCATGCCGGCGGCGGTCAGAGCGACGACCAGGAGGTCCCAGTTGATCAGGGCCGTCGTCATGATGGCCGGCGAAATCGCCACGGCCATGGCGATGCCAGGGTGTTGTGGCGCGATCTTCAGCAGGGAGGCGATCAACCAGATCAAGCAGGCGAACAACCCGACGGCGGACACCGCGAAGTAGATGTGGCCGTTGACCAGTTGCTGTTGGCCGTCGGCGTCCGGGCTCAGCATCGCTCCGAAGAACTGGGAGACGGCGTTGGCCAGGCCGGCGAAGTACCCGGTCAGGACCGGGTACTCCCAGGACATCGACACGTACGGGACGGCGCCGGTGGCCTGGCCGCGCGAGAAGAACAGGGCGGTGATGTCGGTGTAGCACATCCACCCGAAACGGTCGGGGTTGGCCGAGACAGTGGACGGCTGGCACGGTACCTGGCGCAGCATGCAGATGAGGAAGGACAGGGTTCCCAGCAGGTACGCCCAAGCGGCCACGGGCCGGCGGGCATGGCTGCCCATCGGACCACCCAACCGGCGGGTCAGGAGCCGCCGCAGTTCGTCAACCATAGACGTCTTCGACCGTACTGACCCGGCGCGGGGGTTTGCGGGTCTTGCCATCGCCCAGGACGTACGACTCGATGACGTGGTTCCAGCCGCACTCGGGGCAGACCTCCACGACGTAGACGGCGAACTCGCCGAACTCGTTCTCCATTTCGTCGAGTTCGTCATCGGACTTGATCCGCCCGGAGTACTGGCCGAGCTGGTCGCCAAAGGTGTAATTGAGGGTCAGCAGCCGTCCGCAATCGCCGACGGGACAACGCCGGTTGGTCAAGGTACCGTGGTGGAGCGCGGCCCGGATCAGCAGGGGATCGGCGTCGAGGGATTCGTGACTCACCATCGTACGCAAGGCACCCTGGAGTTCCTCCAGTGTCCGGCGGCGCTGCAGGCTATAGTCGACGCTCTTTCTCTTCGACCACATCGAACGCGACGGACCTACTTCCACAAGGTCATGAGCACGAACGCCGCGGCGATCAGGACCAGACCGATCAGGATGTTCCAGGCGCCGAGTGCGGCCATGAAGCCGACGTTGGCGGCGGCGACGTTGGCCACGACGATCCAGGCGACACCGATCAACAAGACGGTCAAGAAGACGGGCGGTACCCAGCGCCGTTCACCCGGCCGGCCCGTACGTTCTTTCTCGCGACGGATCTCAGACGCCTGTTCGAGCCGACGCAGTTTCTTCTTTTGAGCTGCCTCAGGACGGATTTTTGACTCGGGCACCGGCCGCTACCTTTCTCGTACGCGTGTGCCGGCGCGGCGCGCTGGCACATCCATCAAGGATACGCTATCCGTTGCTATCCTGCCGCCACACGGCGGCGGCAGGAAAACCTACGAAGTGGCCTCGTCGGTCGGGGTGACATCGCCGTTCTGGGGGGTGCCGTCGGTAGAACCGGGCGAGGTAGTGTCGGTCGGCGGGGGTGTTTCGATGGTACCGGTCTCCGTGTCGGATGGCGGTGGCGGCGGCGGGATGGCCTTGGCTATCGTGATGGTGACGGAAGTGTCGGCGCTGACGATCGAGTCTGCCGATGGAATTTGATTCATGACGTACCCTGGGGCCGTCTCAGCGGATCCTTGCTCCACTATCGTGATGAGGGCTGGGTTGATACACGTGCCGCCCAGTATCAGCATCGCGTCGTCGCGCGTCTTTTGCAGGAGGAGGGGCATGGTGATTTTGCCGGTCCAATAGTAGAGCGTCACCGGCTGGGTTGCCGGGACACTTGCCCCGGCGGCCGGGTCCATGCCCACGATGGTGCCGACGGCGATCGAGCATTTGTCCGTCGTACCCTGCGGGATCATGGTGGCCGGGGCCTCGGCCAACGTGGTGTTGGTGAAAGTCTTGGCGACCTCGGTCTTGGCGGCGTCGGACTGCCAGCCCATCAC
>Ga0123354_10020996_pt1 | contig 10282 bp, 10 predicted proteins | sample TergutLab28metaG_2_FD_97872 | JGI IMG/M metagenome (GOLD analysis project Ga0123354, IMG submission 97872) | Labiotermes labralis P4 segment gut microbial communities from Petit-Saut dam, French Guiana - Lab288 P4 | ecosystem: Host-associated > Arthropoda: Insects > Digestive system > Gut ...
ATCCCGGCCCGCGCTGGTCGCTGGCCGTGGGAGCGGCTTCGGGCCTGATTTCGGCGGCGGTGGCGCTGTGGTATCTGCGCACGGGCAAGGTGCGCTGGGATGATTAGGTGTAATGTTTCAATAGGTTGTTCACCCGGGCAGGTCTGGGAAACTGGAGTCACCATACTTCAGAATGACAGAAAAAGCCTACCGGATGAACAGCCATAAGAGTGCCAGACTTACCTTCGAAGGACGCAAGTTGCTGATCGAGCCCATCGAGCTCATGGGGCTGATTGCCGCGGCTCAGGCCGCAGGCATCAGCGCGCGCACGGCTCACAAGTGGCGCAGCCGTTTCCAATTGATGGGTTTGGATGGCTTGATCGATCAGAGCTCCAGGCCAATGCGAACGCGCCATACCATCGATGGCCAATTGACTGAGCGCATCGAACGGCTGCGGCGCAACCATGCGCCTATGCGGCGCATCGCCCAGATTGTGGGCCGCAGCGTTCCTGCAGGCCACCGTGGCGCACTTACAAGGCCTTGGGGATGAGTATCAAGCGTCTGATCACTGATAACGGTTCAGCCTACCGGTCACAACTGTTCGCGCGTACTTGCCAAGCCCTGGGCCTCAAATACACCGTTACTAGTGTCGTGTCACGCATAAAGTAACTTCTATGAAATTCTTGATTACCTCTGAAATTGGCTATGCTTATACCGTCATTTCAAACGTGACGCGACACTAGCCCCTATCAGCCCCAGACCAACGGCAAGGCTGAGCGATTCATCCAGACTTGCCTGCGTGAGTGGGCTTGGCCGCATCTGAGCGCACCGCTTGGCTGCCCGCATTCCTGGTCTACTACAACATCCGCCGACCTCATTCGGCACTGCACTACCAGCCTCCAGCGTCCCGGATTGCTGAGAACAACCTATTGCACCTAGTGTCGCGTCACGTTTGAAATGACGGTATAAGCATAGCCAATTTCAGAGGTAATCAAGAATTTCATAGAAGTTACTTTATGCGTGACACGACACTAGATGTTTAGTCCCAGCATTGCTGGGGCGTGGCGCGGTGACGTATCCGGCAGTCCCGAATGTTCTCGCAGAAAGCGTTGCGCTGACGCCTCTACCCAGTCGCGAAAGACAGACACTACTGGTGAATTTTTTTTATATTCGGGATAGACTAAACAGTAACACTTGGCGTGTTTGACTGCGATGTCAAAGGGAATTACTAAGTCACCGCGTTTGAGTTCACGCTCCACGTAGAAACGAGGCACCAGCCCTACACCTAGGCCTGCGCAGGCCGCCTCGATAACCATCGAATACAGCTCGAAACGCATGCCAGGCAGTGGGCGGCTATGGTGTGCGGTGACCATGTCGAACCAGCATCGCCACGCATCCGTTTTGTTGGCCTTGTGCAATAGCGTGATTCGTGCCAAGTCTTTGGGATCGCGCAAGGATGTGATGTCATGGTGGCGGGAGCTTAGCACTGGAACAACCTCTTCGTCGAAAAGAGGGAGCTTGATTACGCCTGTCCACGCGGGATGGTCGAAATGCAGGGCTGCGTCAAAATTGCTGCCACGGAACAGGAAGGGCTCTGGCTTTTCGCTGAAGTTGATGGTGATGTCAGGATTCTGTGCGCGAAACTCATGTAGCCGCGGCAGCAGCCAGCGACTAGCGAAGGTCGGAATGACGGCAAGTTCCAGTATGCCACTGCTCCCACGATTGGCCATTAGAGCTTGCGTGTGCAGTTCGATCTCTTCCAGGTGTGGGCCAATGCGGTCGGCGTAGTAGCGCCCTACGTCATTCAGGATGACCTGCCGGCCGACGCGGGTAAAAAGCTTGGCATCTAGGTAGTTCTCCAGCGCGGAGACCTGGCGGCTGATCGCGCTTTCGGACAGGCAAAGCTCGCCAGCCGCTCGGGCGAAGTTCTGGTGACGCGCTGCTGTTTCAAAGATGGACAGTGCCACGCTACTGGGAATTTTTCTCTTCATGGTGTTACCTTGCTGCATTCATGACGAAATTGCATCAATTGCTGAAGAATCATCAGTTACGTCTCTGCGATGTTCCAATCATAATTGAAAAATAAGATTCGATAACTGCAATTAAAGAAGGTCTGGGACATGGAACGTTATCAGCTTTTCATCAACAACGAATGGGTTGACGCTGTGGGTGGTGAGTGGTTCGAGACAGACGATCCGTTCACCGGCAAGCCTTGGGCCGAGGTGCCTCGCGCGCGGGCTACGGATGTGGACCGCGCGGTCGCTGCGGCCAAAACGGCCTTTGAGGACGGCCCGTGGTCCCGCATGTCAGCTAGCGATCGCGGCCGCTTGATCTACAAACTAGGTGAGCTGATCGAGCGCAGCGCGCAGCGGCTAGCGGAAGTCGAAAGCCGTGACAACGGTAAGCTTATGAGCGAAGTGTTGGGCCAGGTGAAGTACTGTGCCAAATACTTCTACTATTACGGTGGTCTGGCAGACAAAATTCAGGGACATGTTGTCCCCATAGATAAACCCGGCGTGTTCAATACCGTACGCTACGAACCCATCGGCGTAGTGGCGAGCATCACCCCTTGGAATTCCTCCCTATTGCTGACAGCCTGGAAGCTTGGTCCAGCGTTATGTGCAGGCAATACCATTGTCTGCAAACCATCTGAATTTACGCCAACTTCTCTTTTGCTGCTGGCGGAGATGGCCAAGGAAGTTGGTATTCCACCAGGTGTCGTCAACGTGCTGACTGGTTTTGGCCCCGAAGTTGGTGAACCGTTGATTCGTCATCCTGACGTTGGTCGGGTAGCTTTTACCGGTGGAGACGTGGCAGGCCGTCGCGTCTACGTGACTGCGGCTGAAGGCCTGAAGCGCGTGTCACTGGAACTGGGTGGTAAATCTCCGAATATTGTATTCGACGATGCCGACCTAGATCGTGCCGCTAACGGTGTTATTACGGGTATTTTTTCGGCCGGAGGGCAGACCTGTATGGCCGGCTCCCGCTTGCTGCTGCAGGAGTCGATTCACGATAAATTCTTGGCAAAAATAGAGAAGATCACACGATCAGCAAAAATTGGTGACCCCAAGAAATCCGACACGCAGATTGGGCCGGTGGCCACCCGCCCGCAGTATGAAAAGGTACTGCAATACATTGATATCGCGAAGCAGGAAGGTGCACGCTGCATAACTGGTGGCCGTGCTCTAGCGGGAGCAGAGTATGGTGCAGGGCAGTTCGTCGAACCGACTATTTTTGCCGATGTGAAGAACGACATGCGTATTGCGCAGGAAGAAGTGTTCGGTCCTGTTCTGGCGGTGTTGAAATTCAAGGATGAAAAAGATGCTATTCGCATCGGTAACAACATTCGCTTCGGCCTAGCCGCTGGCGTGTGGACTAAGAGTCTGCGCCGCGCTATGCTGTTATCTGAAAAACTGCGTGCAGGTACAGTGTGGATCAATAATTATCGCTCGACTAGCTACATGACTCCTTTTGGTGGATATAAAAACAGCGGACTGGGGCGTGAAGGAGGCTTTGACTCAGTAAAGGAATATATGGAAGTCAAGAGCGTCTGGATGTCCTCTGATCTCGATATGCCGAGTCCCTTTGTACGCAAGTATTGATCCACGCTACATCGCAAGGAATAGAGATGAGCAAAACAAAGGTTAATGATCAATCATACCAATACGATATAGTGGTCGTTGGTTGTGGTATTGCAGGCTTGAGTGCCGCAGTAACGGCAATGCAGGCAGGCGCCCGCGTTGCGATTCTCGAGCGTGCGCCACGCGAAGATCGGGGCGGCAATACGCGTTGGACTGATGCGATGATGCGGATGAAGAGCGAGTCCGAGGTCGCGGATGATTTCGAATCACATTTCGCGGAGAATGCAGGATACTATCTAGATCCCGAGCTAATATCAGAGGTGTCAGGCCCCTATGATAACTGGTCATCCATCGTCAAGGCACTTGGTTTCGTCGACCCAGAACTCATTTCAACCTTCGCCGACAATGCCAGCAAGGCTATCGCTTGGCTTAAGATATTCGGCGTGCGTTTCGATTTCCTACCGGGCTATTTTATTACGACATGTACTAGTCGCTTGGGGCCAGTCGGTGGTGGACTAGCATTGGTTGAGGCTTTGGCGGGTTGGGCCGAGAAGAATGGCGCGGACTTCTACTACCGTACTACGGCGCGCGAGCTTCTACGTGACACTAGTGGCGCCATCACTGGCGTGCGGGCGACTAATCAGGATGCCCGCCTCATTGATTTACGCGCTCCTGCCACCGTCTTGGCTTGCGGCGGGTTTGAGGGCAACCCGGAGATGCTGACCCAATATTTGGGACCGCGTGCGCGCTATATCCGCCCAGTCGCACGCGGCGGTTACTACAACAAAGGCGAGGGATTGCGCATGGCGTTAGCCGTCGGCGCGTCCACCTCCGGGGATTTTAGCCAAATTCATGCTGAGCCGTTAGATCCGCGATCGGGTGCGCCTGAACCCATTGTGCTTGTTTTCAGCTACGGCGTGCTGATCAACAAACGAGGCGAGCGATTTATTGACGAGGCGCCGTCGACGGTGGACGCCACCTATGAGTCAATAACGCGGGTTATCCATGAACAACCAGAGGGCATTGCTTGGGCTGTATTCGATGCTCGTATCGACGATGTGCCTAACTGGCGGCGCAGTGTACGCTCAGATCAGCCGCCGATACGTGCCAATAGCATTGCCGAACTGGCCGCTGCGCTGGGTGTGGATGCCATTACCTTACAGGCGACGCTGGATACGTATAACAACGCCTGCGGCAATGGCACGTTCGATGCCCTTAGGACAGACGGCTTGGCGACAGGCGAGGGCTACCGCCCACGTAAGTCTAACTGGGCACGTCCGATTGACCGAGCGCCGTTCATGGCCTACCCGATTATTTGTGGCAATTGCTTCACGTTCGGTGGGTTGAAGGTCAATACGCGCAGCCAAGTGCTAAACACCGACGGTGATCCAATTCCCGGCCTGTATGCTGCTGGCGAGACCATTGGGTTGTACTACGGAACCTATACGGGGGCAACTTCAGTGCTGCGCGGAATAGTGTTTGGTCGGCTCGCGGGCGTGGAAAGCGCCCAGTTCGCCCGGGCGGCCTGAGATACGGAAAATCCAAGGAGGCAAAACTGTGAAACACAAACTTTTACGTCTATGGCTGATGGCAACTGCAATTGCCTTAGCACCGCTTGCCAGCTATGCTGACGACACCACTGGTGTGACCAAAGACACTATCCGCATCGGTATGTTTGGTCCCTTAACCGGCCCGACGGCTATGGGCTCGCTGCCCTTATTGGGCGCTACAGCGATCTACAAGAACGTCAATGACAATGGCGGCATCAACGGGCGCAAGATCGAGGTTCTGGTGGAGGACGACGCTTGCGATCCCAATAAGACCATCGCCGCTACTAAGAAATTGATCGCCCAAGATCAAGTCTTCATGATCCACGGCGGTTGGTGCAGCGGCACCGTGATGGCGATTAAGCCGGAGTTAAAGAATCACCCAGAGATTCCCTTTATGGTTTTAGGGGCAGCCAGCACGGCGATTTCTAGTCCTCTGCAATCGAACATCTTCCATCCGGTGGCAACGACGGTAACGGTAGCAAACTCCATGGTGAACTTTGCCCTGAGCAAACCCAACGCCACACGCATCGCGATCATCAGCCACTCGGACGAATGGGGCAAGTCGCACATCGAACCGGCTGTCGCGGCGTTGAAGGCCAAAGGATTAGAACCGGTTGAGATGGTATATCTGGAACACGGCAGCACAGATGCCACGTCGCAGCTGCTACGGCTGCGCGCCGCTAAGCCCGATGTAGTGCTGGCGATCCTGCTTCAACCTGAATTAACCATTTATCTGCGCGACGCCAACAAGTATGGCATTAAGGCGCCAACCATCGCGACGCAAGGCGTATCGCTGGAAGACATGGTGAAGCGTGTTAGCAATCCCGCAGCTACCCGGGAGCTATATGTGTTCTACCCGCTTTCGGCTACGCTGGACGCTCCAGCGTTCAAGAAATGGAATGATATTTATCTTGCGGCGCACCCTAAGGATCCTGTGGAAACGCTGAGCTTTATGGGTATGACAGGCGCACTTGCAATCGTGGATGCAATTAAGCGCTCTGGCCCTGACCTTACCCGGGAGAAGTTCATGGCGGAATTGAATAAGCTGAATGACTTCAATCCCGGCATCCAATCCGGCCCATTAACGTTCACGTTACAGGATCATGTAGGCATCAAGTCGGGCAAAATGATCTACATGAAGAACGGTAAGCCCACGATCATTTCGACCTACCCTTCCAATAATTAACCGCTACGCCCGGCAAGCGATCATGCTCGCGCAGTTGATAGTCAGCGGGATCGCGGTGGGCTGCGTGTATGCGCTCATCGCCCTTGGGATGTCCATCCTTTTCCGTTCCACCACGATTGTCAATTTTTGCCATGGTGAATTTTTCATGTTGGGCGCGTTCGCCGTGCTCGTTCCCTTGCAGACGCTGGGATGGGGATACGGATGGTGTATCGTTTTTTCACTGAGCCTGCTGTTAGTGGTGGGAATGGCTGTGGAGCGCGGATTAATGCGACCACTGCAGCATGCGCCACACATTAGTCTTGCCATGATGACTGTTGCGCTCTCGTATCTATTCAAAGGAGTCGCTAGGTTTTTCTACGGTCGGGAAGTAGTTGCGCTGCCACCGTTGATGGCGGGCGATCCCATGTTCTTCGGCGATATAGTGCTCACACCACAAGACATGCTAATCATGGGAGTCGTATTGGTGGTAGTGGTGAGTTCATTCGTTTTCTTTCAGAAAACGGAAATCGGCAAAGTGGTAGAGGCGGCATCTGAGACACCACGGGGTGCGTCGCTGTCTGGCATCAATGTTCCTTTACTGCGAAACTTGATGTGGGGAGTCGGGGCTACTATGGGTGCGTTGGCGGGTATCCTGATCGCACCCAATACTTTAGTATATCCGGACATGGGTGGTCATATGCTGGTGCGAGGCTTTGCAGCTATGACGTTGGGAGGTTTTGGTTCTCTGCTTGGCGCGGTGATAGGCGGAATAATCCTGGGGGTACTGGAAAACTTGGTGGGTGGCTATGTGTCCAGCGCAGCGGTCGAGATTTCGGCATATGCAGTCATCATAATCGTGCTACTTATCCGACCACAGGGGTTGCTTGGAAACTGGAGGAGAAATCGTGACTGAATATTATAAGAAAAATAGTTTACTCTGGTTCTTCATATTTGTACTGCTACTCGCTTTACCATGGTTTGTAAATAATTATGTGCAGTTTGTCATCAATACCATGCTGGTGTATTGCCTGGCGGCAATCGGATTCAATGTTGTGATTGGCTACCTAGGCCAGTTGGCTTTCGCCAATGCAGCGTTTTTTGGCATTGGCGCCTACACAGCAGGTTTGTCGATGGTGCATCTGCATCTGCCATACCCGTTCGCCTTGGTGGCTTCCGCGGTTGTAGGAGGGCTGGCAGGCGCGCTAGTAGGTTTACCGGCGCTGCGCGTACGCGGCTATTACTTGGCCATCGTGACTCTGGCTGTTGGCGAACTAATGCGCTGGGTCTATGTCCACGCAGATGCTGTGACATATGGTGCGAGCGGGTTCAATGTTCCGCAGGCCACATTATTCGACAGGCCACTCGACCAGACAGGCAAGTACTATGTATTTTTGTTTGTCGTACTCTTGGGCTTAGGTGCAACGCGGCACTTGGTGAAGTCGCGCGTCGGCCGTGCCTTCGTCGCGGTGCGCAATAACGAGGCTGCTGCCGCCTCTGCTGGAGTGGCCGTGTTACGTACCAAAGTAATCGCATTTGCCTGGAGCGGGCTGATCACCGGTTTGGCAGGAGGCCTTTACGCCATGCTGAATGGGCGGATTTCGCCAGAAACCTTCGGCCTGTCACAGATGCTGATGCACTTTGCCATTGTAATGATCGGCGGGCTGGGCAGTTTGGCGGGTTCCATTATCGGCGCAGTGCTGCTAACTGGTGCTCCTGAATTGCTGCGCAATTTTCCCGGCTTGGAAGAAATTGTTTTCAGCCTTTTACTGATGACTGTGCTGTTCCTGATGCCGCGTGGTATCGGTGGCCTAATTGCAGCACGCTTTCCCAGTGCCCGCGAGCGCCTATACCTAGAGTAGGGCTATGCTGCGCGTAGAGCATATGACAGTTTGCTTCGGTGGGTTGGCTGCAGTCAACGACTTGTCATTTCATGTGGAGCAGGGTGAAATTTTTACAATGATGGGACCAAATGGGGCAGGCAAAACGACCGCGTTCAATGCCATCACAGGATTCGTTCGTCCCACTGCGGGGCAAATTTCCTATAAAGGGCAATCGTTGCTGGATCGTGCGCCAAACGATATCGCCGGGCTGGGCATACGAAGAACTTTTCAAAATAACGGCATCTTGCGTGAGATGACGGTACTTGAAAACGTGCTGATCGGATTGGAGTTATTGATCCCACACACGTTCTGGGGGACAGTGATGGGTACGCCATCGGCACGGCGTGCCGAGCGCGAAGCGGTCGCCAAATCGCGCGTCATCTTGGATCGTCTTGGTATCGACGACTTACGCAATCGCATCGCAGGAGATCTTCCGTTCGGACATCAACGTTTGGTCGAGATTGCACGCGCGCTAGTTGCAGATGCGCGGTTGATCATGCTGGATGAGCCGGCAGTAGGTCTTTCGCCCAGTGATCGGAATCACTTGGGCATAGTCTTGCGCGGCTTGGCCCAAGAGGGAATCGCGATCGTACTGGTGGAGCACGTGCAGGATCTTGTCATGGCTGTCTCGGATCGCATACTTGTCCTGAATTATGGCAAGTGCCTAGCTGAAGGTACGCCCGAGGTCGTACGCAACGACGAGGCTGTCCTGGGAGCTTATCTTGGACAAGAATGAAATCTTGCTTGAGGTCGTTGGCCTGACGGTGTGCTATGGCCGAATGCCTGTGCTGACGGACATCGATTTCCGGCTGCGGCAGGGCGAGGCAGTCGGCTTGCTTGGCGCGAATGGGGCAGGCAAGACCACGCTTCTGAACGCCTTATCGGGCTTTTTGCCGCATGAAGCCGGTAGCGTTACGCTGTTCGGCATGCCAATGAAGCCGGGCGCACCACATCGCGTTGCCCGTGTTGGCATGCTACACGTCTCGCAGGACCGCAATCTGTTTCCTGAACTGAGCGTACGCGACAATCTGCGTCTGGGCTGTCTAGTTCGCGCAAAATCGCACTACCAGCGTAATTTGGAACGGGTGTTTGGCTACTTTCCTCGCCTGAAAGAGCGCATCGACCAACGTGTCTGCACTATGTCTGGCGGCGAACAGCAAATGCTGGCCATCAGCCGTGCCATGATGGCTGAGCCACGGATTATTCTGTTGGATGAACCCTCAGCTGGCCTATCGCCGCTTTTCGTGCAGGAAATCGGTACGATGATGCAGTCTCTGAAACGCGAGGGAGAGGTGGCGTTGGTGCTGGTGGAACAGAATATGCGGCTAGCGTCGCGCATAGTAGATCGATTTTACATGCTGCGCGCAGGCCAAGTTGTGGCTCAGGGCGCTGCAGTTGAGCTTGAGCGCGATCACGAACATCTGGCGCGTGAGTATTACCTTTAGAGCGGCTAACAAAACCGGTCAATGCTCTTGTGTTTCAGCGCGTTTGAGACTTGATGAGTCGAAACCCATCTCACGGACGTGGACACTCCGGCATGGTGCCTTCCAAAAAAGGGGGGAAGGCGCCGATGGGTTAATGCTTGCGCCGCGCCGCCAGCCAAGGCCAGCGCCGGTAACCGTCAGCGTGCTGATTCCCTCGATACGGAACGTCACGTTCGCGCCGGCCTTGAGCCGCAGCGGGTTTTTGCCCAGTCCGGTGATGGAGACGCCATCGAGCGTGATCTACGCTGTGGCGTTGGCGGCCACTTCGATGTGCGTGCCGTCCGATACGGCGCCGGTAATGGTGATGACGGCGCTGTTGTTGACTGTCAAGACCTGGTTGGGAGCATCCCAAGTGTATTCGGCTGTCGTGCCGCCGCCCGTTGCACTACCCAGATCAAAGGCGGATGCCGCCTGCGCCGGCAAACTGGCCGCTTTTACTCCTTGTTGCCGCAGATTACCCGCCCCTGCTCGATCACGCATTCGCGGTCGGCCACGCGGCGGGCAAAAGCGCGGTTTTGTTCCGACAGCAAAATCGCCACCCCTGCGCGCTTGAGTTCCAGCACCACCTCGGCCATGCGCTGCACGACGATGGGTGCAATGCCTTCACTGGGTTCGTCGAGCAGCACCAGAAACGGGTTGCCCA
>Ga0123354_10020997_pt1 | contig 10281 bp, 9 predicted proteins | sample TergutLab28metaG_2_FD_97872 | JGI IMG/M metagenome (GOLD analysis project Ga0123354, IMG submission 97872) | Labiotermes labralis P4 segment gut microbial communities from Petit-Saut dam, French Guiana - Lab288 P4 | ecosystem: Host-associated > Arthropoda: Insects > Digestive system > Gut ...
CGGTCATAACTCCGTAACCGTCCAAAATCGGACACATGTTTATATGAACTTTTTTGATCACAAAGACCTAGGAAATCACCTCCTGCAGTTATGCCCTAAAGTCGTGAAACACCCTGTATAGACACATATAAGGTTTTAAGTTGAAATTGAATATCTGTTGGACGTTAGGTTTTTGTATGAAACTGTGGTTGTACAGTGTCAGATGAAATACAATAGCAACAAGACAGATAAGGTGTGTATAAAGCAACACTGAGGAACATTCATGTAGCCATTTTTGTCATGTAATAGCAATGAGTGTTACAAATTCTGAGTGTGTGGCTGAAGCCTTAGTTATCGAGAATGCAAAGCACATGTGCCACATTACATTGCCATCTGTGGCCTGTCTGGCTGTACCATAATCTTCCACATTATCTCATAAACGGCAAGATGTCCAGAAAAAAAAGTTACTGAACACGGCAAGTGTATTTTGATTTTCTCTACAAATTTTATCTGATACTTTTCTCATTTTAAGAAGAATTCATCTAGATAAATATTATCATAAATGCACATAGGTTTTCATGTAAAGTACCTGTTATTCTTGCCATATTTTAACAGAACTTGGAACTAAGGAAAATTAAGATGACCTCAATCAGAAGAACTACTAGGCTGGTGTCTTAAAAAGCCAGCACTAGTCACTTCCTAAATATGACCCCAACATATTACTAACAATATCCATATTCTAGGTTCATGCTCATTACCTAACATACAAAATAACTATTAGGTGTGGCAAATAAGAATGGATTCGTGCTGCAAATTAGTAATTCTGTACCTGCAGCTCTGTTTCTGTCTCCAACAACTGTTTTCGATACTTCTGATTAAAAGCTTTTGCATCTTTCAACTTCTCTTCCAATTCAGACGCCAGAGAGTCCCGTCTATTCTTTGACATGGGTCGAAGTGTGGGACGAAAGCGCTTGTCAATGGCTCCCTGTGGGTTCCTCTTCAATTCTATGAGCTGAAATAATTTCAAATTTGCAACATCATATTCCAGAAGACTTGACTCTTTATCAATACTGCCATAAGAACTTAAAATCTTGCAACTGCAGGTTAGTTTAAAGCACTATCGTGAAAAGTGCTCATACGGAATAAAAAATATTAATAATGTCTTCAGTCTTTGAAGCTGCAACTCAGCTGCAGTTAAAATTCTGCATCTTCTAGATGCATGCTACACATGTTACTGCTCTCATATATACTTAAGTCATCTGGACTTTTAAAAAAGGTAAAATTTTTCCTTTCCATGCCATGAAGGCATATAGGGGAAGTAGAGATATATCTTCACTTATTCATAATCGTAACACTAAGGTGGAAGTTAGTGGTTAACTTCATGCTCTGACCACTTTAACTACAGGAAAAAAACCCAGTACTCATTGAATATAAAAGGCAGGGTGAGCCTCAGGGGCAGTCTGGACATTTCGGAAAAGAGAAATATCTCTTTCCTCTACTGGGATTCGAACCCCAGACCGTCCAGCCCGTAACATAGTCATTTTACTATATATGCTACCCAAGATTTTAAATGCAAGTGTAGATACCAGATATACCGCACTGATGAATCCCTGGCTGGTGTCATTTAACATACCTTTGGCACGAACACAAGGCAAAGTGTGCCAGTTGTGCAGAATATGATGAAGACAGAGATGATTATGAATGAAGCATCTTGCTTGTCGGACAGCACAAAGCTAATTGCAGCCCCCATAATGCACATGATAACCACATTGTACACACTCATACCAACATACTTAGAGTCATTCAGAGCTGGAATGCTGACATGGCGTGTCTCCCATGCCAAGAAAGCACCAAAAATCTGCCAAAAAAAAAAAATCAGTAAAATAATTATAAATTTATTTATTTTTTTTATAATTTTTGTCAAGCTACAGTCAAAGAATGGATTGCTAAGTTACACAATTATACACTACATTAACCTGTAATTCCAACTAAATATCAGTCACCATTTTGATTAATCATATTTTCGACAGACTTACTGATAACCTAAAAAAGAACTGTACACGTTAATTGCTTGTTTCAATGGGTAATGTTGTGGCTGCGGCTTTAATATCCCATTATAGACATTTATATTACTTATGTATTTATTTATTGTTTATTTAATGATGCTGAGAATAGCTCAGACCAAATAGTGTTAATTGAACTATGGGTTAAAGACAATATCCCACCAATTATAACTTGGTCTGCTTAGCACTGCTATAATGTCAGAAGAATTCAAAGGTGCATATAAGAATAATGGAACTACATCACAACGTTTCAGGGTCAAGGTCATTGTTAATGCTTGTGTTCACCATCATACACTTCAAGAACATGAAGGGAAGTAAAATTGAAATAAATTTCTGAACTACTGCTTTGTGACACTGAATCTGGATAGATTTATTAAGAAGAGAAAGGTGAAATGGTTATATATGTGTTGCATTTTGACATTCAGAGGACCATGCATCATAATTTATTCTCGTAAAAGCCAACAAGATGCACTATTTCTCAAGTTTATTTTGATAAAAGACACTTCATGTTTTGGACAGATCTACTGTACAAAATATGAAGAGTTCTTTATCAAAATAAACTTGAAAAATAGTGCATCTCATTGGCTTTCATTATGAGAATAAGTGTTGAAATTAGAGAAAAAATGGGCAGAATTGATTAAAGTACATTGTCCTTGGAAATGAATACGCACTGAATTTTTTTTTACATAAATATATGAATTAAGGGGTCTCGCTGAATTATCATCACTTGAGTGTCAACTGTCTTCACGTTATGAAGCATACAATCTAATGATAAATAAAACAGTTGTGAAGTCTTTTCATGTGTGTATCCCAGACATCATGCAGTGCAAGTCTACTAAAAAGTAAAGTGTTAACATACCAAACGGTCACTTGTTTGTTATTAATCACTTACATGAAATGTATGAGGTTGTAATTGAAATTCATAATCAGATGCATAATTTATATTCACTGTATCCTTTCTTTCTCTATGTTAAGTGTGGCAGTAGACATTTAATTTTAATACATTCTACTACATCATACATTAAAGACTTATCCAATAATGTCAGGAAATTTGAAATATACTTAAATTGATTCCTACATACACATTCTTTTTACTCCATAGAAGAATATTTTCAGTATAAACCTATTACAAGCTAATAATGTGTCATGAATCGTTTTTCATAAGATGAAAATACACACGACATAGTCTTAATTCTATGTTTCGTTCACCATGACACTATTCTATTAATGTTATTCATATGTATAATTTGCTGTTTGTATTTGTTTGTGGTCTGTACACTGACTTTTCTCTGCCTGTTAACCTCAGCCTTATCTGTAGTGTTTTGTTGTTCAACACAGTGGTTTTGATCCTATCTGTATTGAACATCATCATGTACTTGACTTGGAATCATCTTGTTTTGATTCCAAACATTTATTACTTGTAAAACTCTTGACATGTTCTATATCCCGTTTATTGTTATTGTGGATTCATGGAACGTAAATAAAATATCAATATCAACATCAACTGAAACAAACCATAAGAAGCCCCTTGTATGCGTATATAGAACCAACAAAAATTGTCATTCTTCCACTTTGACAATATTCATTCTCTGGGATGATCAGGATGTCATCACTTGATGGATGCGGCTGTAACACAAAAGACAAAAATATAAGGACTTACTCCACTGATTAAGATGTAAGCACTTCTTCAATGCTAAAATAAGATAGTGTTTGGTGAGACGTAATAAAATAATGTGAGAATGGTTGAGTGATATTATGTTGGGTAGGCAGTCCTAAAGCAAGCGCTTTAGGATGACAGAACAGTGGTTAAATGATGACTAGAAGGGAAAAGCCGAGAAACTTGAACGAAACCTGTCTGTATGTCACATATGATAAAATGGCAATATCCCATCTCAGACACGCAATATAATTACATTTTGATCTTGTACCGCTGTGCACAGCCATGTGTCACAATGAATAAAATTAAAACTAGGGCACCATGTCCAGCAGGAACCCATGCACCCTGCCTTGAAATTGACTCTGGGCCCATGTTGTATGAATCCAGTGTGTCGAAGCCCAAGTTTTGTGTACCTTATTTTGATGTATTATTCCATGAGAAACTTGTAATTCAAAACAGGGTATGAACCTGCAACCATTTGATTTACTCTGAAGCCCTTACCATATCCTTTTACACAAGAACGCAATCCGCCTACACAGGAATGGTGTAATCCATTCTGTATTGCTTCTTCAAAAATTTAATGCATGTGGCATTTTCTGTATCCATCTTGAATCAAAATTTTCAAGTTTGTCAAGCATACTCATCATACAAAAATTAAATTCCTTGTGTACACACACACACACACACACACACACACACATATATATATATATATGTTATTTGTGTCAGTTTTGAAGTTGCATGTACATTGAATGAAACATGCAGAGACAAGACTCTGTATGACTGATACAATACAGTCTGTCTTCTGCCTTTGTGTAACTCGTAAAACAGATACACCCCAATTCAATTCAGTATAATCTTGCTCAGCAACTATGTGCACCATGATAGATATTAACATAGTGTACTACTACAGATATTAACATACAAAATCATTCAACTTACATAAGAGCCAATTTGCTTTGTTTCACGATAGAATGGATCAGTAACTTGCCATGTGGTCATTATAGCAAGGTCAATTACCAGTAACACTCCAACTACCATGAATAACTGGTAGTCTTTAATGACCTGGAAGAGTAAAAGATAATGAATCAGTTAACAAGAGTTTACTTTGTTTCAATACGTTACATTCCAAAGCTGAATATTATTAAATTCCCTAATCCGTACATGACCCTGAATCTGAATAGAAGGGAGGTCTGCCTCACTCTTCTATGTAAGTAGTGGTGATGCAAATGATGGTAATATCACAGATGTAGCAAAGTGTTCAGATGCGTTCTTGTCATTTCTCTATGCAGATGGCAGTGTATTACCACAAATAGTCACGTGTTCAGATGTGTGCCCACGTCTTGAGCTGAATTTGATAAATATTTGTCATTGTTTTGGGGATAAAGTCCGAATCTTTCAAATTTTTGCGATACTTTCTTCCATTCCTTGATCTTCTCTCCTCCCTTCCATTTCAGCAATTAAAAAACTGGAATTTTATATATGCGAAAATGATATGGTCAGTAAGCTGGACATACCTGTATGCTTCCACCAGTGCTGTGTGTTTTTAAATCATCGAAAGAAACAAAAAGGATAGCAGGGGCTCTCCATGTACCTCACATATTTAACTTCAATGTTATGAAAACTAATTTGTACTGCTCCATGTCAATTGTGTCTCCATAAATAGTTACATAACAACTTGCAACCCATTTGTGCACAACACATTCACACATAAACACATCACTCAACACACAACACACTGAATAACTACCCAGCTTTGCCTCATTCATTTATAAATACCTTAAACTCCAATTTTTTTTTAATTGTTACAACGTGCATGTTGTCAAGTTACTCAATTATTACACCAACCACTGCACATATATAAAATTTATAAAATTTACAAATTAAAACATTAAACATGTTCCGACATGTTTCGGTCCTAAGACCATCATCAGGGAGCTATATATTCCTTGCTAAAATCACACTATAAATAGTCACAGAATAATTTCGTTGTACAAGTTGGGTGTTGTGGCAGCATGCTGTGTTGTGTAATGTTATGTTGTGAAGAGTGCCCTGCTCCGTATCATGCAACGAAGCACAGAATGCACATCCATAGCAGGGCACTCTTCGCAACATAACATTACAGAACTCGGCATGCTGCCACGACACCCAACTTGTACAACGAAATTAATCTGTGACTATTTATAATGTGATTTTAGCAAGGAATATGTAGCTCCCTGATGATGGTCTTAGGACCGAAACATGTCGGAGCAGTTTTAATATTTTAATGTGTAAATTTTATATATGTGCAGTGGTTGGTGTAATAATTGAGTACCTTAAACTCCAATTAATAAAATATCAATGACTACATGCATATTAAATGGATATCCTGCCATAAAATACAAATTTCAATGACACACATATAACAGATTACAGAGTAGCAGACTACTGTATCAACACTTGGTATGTCTTTCCTTACATTTGTTTCTGTTGCAATTAGTTCCCAGTTCTGTGCTAACACAGTTTAGGTAGAACATTTCATGGAGTACTTAAAATAGTACACACTGAACTAACAAATGGATATGTAATTTGGGCTGATTTTGGCATTATACACATTTTTTTTATTTAAAAGTTATTTATGCCTTCATAAAGCTAAGCACCCAAATGATATGACTACTTTAAACAGGAATTCTGTGGTTTACTTGAATCACTGTCAGTAAATTATTTATATATTCGTGGATGAAATGAAGGAGTATTAAAATAACAAGAATAAATGTGTTTGCTGCATAAACAGCTGTGCTGTTTGTTTGTCTGCTGCATCTAACAATGCTTTCTCAACTATACAAGTTGCATAATATACAATGTGAGGATTATCTTGTGAAGGAACAGGATAGAAGCAACTTTGGCCTGTTATTATGGTACTACCCCATCAATTGCCTAATGGAATGAAGGTTGTCCTCAAAACCTTGTTAAGTATGGCCTGTCTCTAGATCCAGCTGCAGGATATAATGCAAATGTGTTCACCACTATGTTACAGGATTGTGTGACACTAGAAACATACGTGGCATATGACAGGATACCATACCATTTACACGCAACTCAACCAAAACACAGTAATCACAGAAACTGCACAATAATCTCTGATCTTAAGCACGTTTGTATTCTACTGTGCTTCTGAGTGTGCTGCCATCTAGTAGTGTTATGTTAACTAACACAGACTGTCATGACATTAATCTTCATTAATCTTATCAATATGAATGTCACCATCTGGTTGTACTACTTTATTTGCTTCATATACAGCAGGATTTTCAGTCTCAACTCACATCTCACAAAAAAACACTCTATGTTGAATTATATGATAGGTTCTTAACAGTTCCTTTACCCTCAGTGTGTAACTCCCAGGTAACAAGGTTGTGATACACTCACTCATTCACTCACTCACACACTCCAAGGAAATCTCATGTTTTATGTAGGTACATGAATTGAAATTGGTTTATGGAAAGGTCAGCTGATGATCCTATTATCTGAGATGACAGCTTAATAATTTTGCATTTAAGTAGTGAAAGTGTTCATGTGCTCTCACTACAACTTTGGAATTACTATATTGGCAATAATGAGCTAGGTTAAAATGGCATAGGAATATCATACATGTGTGCATCCCTAGCACTTCAGTTATTCTACACAAATCAGAAGGGGAAAATCAAAACAAAATCTTGGTGATTTAACACTAAATCTGATATAGACTGACTGAGGTTAGTTGTGGCATATAGTGTGCAAGACTGATAGAGAATACATGCAAAAATACATATATATATACACATACTTTCCATGGATGAATAAGTGTATCACAAAGACAACAGGATATGGAATAAGTCATCAACACAAATATACACAATTTTTACCATGTAAAATACTATAAACATTTTACAAAATGGTACTATAGAACATCTTTATATGTAGAAAATTCAACTACACACTAAAACAGTGTGCATTTAAGTATTTTGAGGCTACTTTAGACGTTCTCCAAGCAGTAACTGCTTTTATAAAACATGAATTTTCCCAGAAATTTGAAACTAGACCATATTTTGAGTCACCTGTATCAATTTCTTGTCTTCACAACATATTTTCGTGGGATCCCTTGTAATGCATATTATAAATCCAACCACATCTCAGTTTTGCACTATGTCTTTTATATGAGGGCTCAAAAATTGACATTTCTTTCATTCCCATAAATTTTATCAGTTGTTGATTACATGACCTTGGACTTAAACATCCCAGCATTGCCAGGTGAATAACATCAAGAAATTAGGGCCTTGCTAAGTAATTTCTTCTTTTCTCCTAAAGTTCATCTGTTTTAAGTTTCATAAATTCACCTCAGTACTTTTTTTCAAGCCACTCACTCTATATTCTCCCCTTATATCAAAATAACATTTCATTTGCTTGAAAGCTGGATTTAATTGTAGTTGATTGTACCTTAAATTGCAGTTTTTCTGAGAGCATGTTTATAAAAACTTATAAAAATTTATGTAGACTATCAATTTGTTGGGTCTGGAGATCTACTGACCTTTTTGTTGAGCTTTACATCCGTGAAGATGGAATGAACACGCCACGTCTTAGAAAACATCGAGCCGAAAGCTAAGGAGAAACCAGCCATGAGCAGCCAAGCTCGCGCTGTGCAGATATAGGGGAATGCTTCCACACTGGTAAGTGTTGAGTCTAGGCCTAGGAAGATGACACTGCTGTAGGTCAGCATGCAGCCAATGATGATTAGATTGTTCAGGTATGGACTTGACATTTTGATGTACCTGCATCACATAACAAAACAATTAACGGTTAGTTCTATATACTAATTATAGTTCAGTATGCATATATCCACTCTTCTGAAACCCATCAACCAATTTTTATGGAATGCAGAATGAAAGCCATGTCATGTGAAGTCACTAAGCAATGATAACCTTTAAACACCTCTTTCTATCACTTCCAGTTCCAGGAAAATTTTAATGTTCAACAGAGTTAACATCACTCAATTAACCCTTATCCTGCTATTTATTTATTTAGAAGGTTATTCGACGTTTCTACATCTTCCTGCGCCCTTTTAATAATTATCTTATCTTTTTCTTCCATTCTGCCATTCCAGTCTTCTTCCATTAATCCCTTTTCCCCCAACAGTCCTCTAATCCCTTCTGCCCATGTAGCTTTAGGTCTTCCTCGTTTTCTTCTTCCTGGTGGGCTCCATTTCGTAACTTTTTTTTGGTAGTCTCCCCTCTCCCATTCTCTGAACATGTCAGTACCATTTTAGTTGTTTAGTCTTAATATCATCTAAAAGAGACCTTGTTGCATTCATTTTTTGTTTCATAATAGTGTTCCTAATTTTGTCCTTCCTGGAAATTTGAGCCGATCGTCGCCAAAAGTCCATTTCCGTGGAATTCAGTTTTGATACCGTTTTTGCTTTTAAACTCCATGTTTATGCTGCACCTTATCATGCTAAAATGGAGAATATGGTGACTTCCTAATAATGCCAGCAGATGGCAGATGGGATTTAAATCGGCGTTTAAAGGGTTAAGATTGTGACAGTGCTGTAGTCACAGTCTCCATCCTGCCGAAGGCAAGTAAGAATTGCGCACAGGGAGAAAAAATTAGGGCAAACATTTTATTTCCATACACCAACAGCTGTGTGAAAAAAGAAAAAAAAAAAAAACTAAACAGTATGTCACTTACTCAAATAACTCAACTTTATAGATCACACCTCCACAAAGCTAACTCTCTAGCAAAATGACACAAAATTATCAAGAAAGTACCAAGCTAGCAACTTAACTTGAGTTGGAAGAAGCTAGCACAATTAATAATAAGGGATAAAATTATATTTTTGGGGGGTAAAAAATAAAATATTATTTAAATAGACATGGGGAAGTACAGAACACAGAATCTTCACAACTTCCTTATTCACTTGAGGGTAACAAAGAAACCAGTGTGGTACTGATAAGTTTCTTACCCATATTTTAATCCAGACCACATACAACATTTTACACCTTTCTTCATTTGACTATGTCACCTCAAATACATCACCTTGATTTCAAATCCACATCTAATTCTCCCTTAATAAACCTGTTGTACTTCTTTCAAACATGGTAATTTCCTGAAAAATTGGGTACTCTTTGAGATACATGATTGAATATGCTGTGAATTATTTTGTAATTCTGCATTTTCAGCACTACTGTAGGTAATGGGCTTAGTACTGTTGGAGCATGGAAACTACAGGGCTTGATTCTTTGGGTTGATAAGTTTAGTCCTGTGAAGATATAATTGTAGGTGCCATAATAACTGTGTCCATGTTGAGTCAATATGGTGCCTATACATACATACATACACACATATAATTTCGTAGGTCCATAAATTCTGTCATACAACAGTCGGACATGAAACTTGTCAGAAAAACACATAACACACAAACAAATACAGCAAACAAACACAATACAATAAAATAAACAGATGTCAATACTACAGTCTCCAAAATCAAATACTGTGCATAATATAATAAAATAATACAATACAAATTACAACAGGAATAATTAACATATTAATTATCTCTGCTGAATTCCAAAA
>Ga0123354_10020999_pt1 | contig 10280 bp, 5 predicted proteins | sample TergutLab28metaG_2_FD_97872 | JGI IMG/M metagenome (GOLD analysis project Ga0123354, IMG submission 97872) | Labiotermes labralis P4 segment gut microbial communities from Petit-Saut dam, French Guiana - Lab288 P4 | ecosystem: Host-associated > Arthropoda: Insects > Digestive system > Gut ...
GGTGCGCCTCCCTGCAGCAGTGCGCTGTGTGCTGTTTGCGGAGAGAGCGCATTTGGTGCGCCTCCCTGCAGCAGTGCGCTGTGTGCTGTTTGCGGAGAGAGCGCTGTTGATGCGCCTCCCTGCAGCAGTGCGCTGTGTGCTGTTTGCGGAGAGAGCGCATTTGGTGCGCCTCCCTGCAGCAGTGCTCTGTGTGCTGTTTGCGGAGAGAGCGCTGTTGATGCGCCTCCCTGCAGCAGTGCGCTGTGTGCTGTTTGCGGAGAGAGCGCATTTGGTGCGCCTCCCTGCAGCAGTGCGCTGTGTGCTGTTTGAGGTTTAAATGCTGTAATGTTACTCATATTAGTTATTGATTTTTTCCCCATAATTGTCAAATGATAGTATTTCAAACTTAATGCTTCATATAATTCACCTGTCAGTTACGTAATATTTGGTTTCAAGAAAGAGCACCGATTCTGTAAAGTTGTGCAAATCGTTGATTCGTTGTAAGACCGTTACACTAGACATTGTTAATTGAACTCTGAAATTTGTTGAAAGGTCTCATGGACCTAACAGAATAGGTTTCTTGACGTCACCATCAGCGGATGACGCAAACAGAACCAGTTTTCAGAAGTGTTAAATAGGCTACATGATATGTTACCCACCGATAGACCATATTTCACGTGCTCATAAAACTTCCAATAAAATGACATTTGCATAGTTGAATCTCAATTTTTTTTTGTAAGAAAGTAGGCGACAATAGAAGATTGTGATACGAATGGTATAAGCCATTAGCCTAAGATATTTTTAATTTGCGCTGACTATAATTTGGAGCTTAATTGAATGCGTGTTCACGCCAGACCTGCACACTAACATCAGCAGGAGACTGTATATGCAGCCACAAATACACTCCGCTTGCACAAGATATTATAACGTCGAACAGCGACCAAATAATACTTTAATATACTTTTATCTAATAGTTTTATGGAACTGTAATTTGAACAGCTTCAAGTTTAAGAATTTATGTAACTTAACGAGGTACAAATGTAAAACATCGTGAGGATGACAGAGATGTCGAAACATGTCGGAGTGTACATTATATAAAGAGATACGGTTGTGATATGTATGTGTATATATATATATATATTTGTGCATTAATTGGTTGAATTAAAAACCATACTTTTAAGCTGTTTCTTTCGAAACAGATTCTTGAAATTTAAGCCCATCTGTCGACGGATTTATTAGTCGTATTTTTGTCATTATATGCTACAGTTTGGTTTTGGACGTGAACGCAGTCTACTGATGTACCGGTATTCGTCTGTTTCTGCACCACTCTTCATACGACGCTGTGCCCCATTCGTTCGACTGCCTCCCAACTTTCCTGAATTTCCGTAATGTTGTACTCGAAATTAAAATTGATAAAGTAACGCCTGGTGTCAGACCAATGTACTTATTTAAAATTAATCGAAATATTTTTATTTATACGGGCTGTACTATGAATTCCGTTAAAACGTATGTGATAACTTTGTACAGTACGCCCGTACCGAGTCACAGCCTTTTGTGGGTTTCGTTAGTCCTAACTACTTTGTCTAATGGTTCTCCCAGTAGCTCAGACTATTTCGCGTACGGCGTCGAATAGTAGGACGATAGGAATGAATGTGATAGGATATTGGAGGAAGTCGTTGTGGATCTGTATGAATATCTGATGTACTGACGTGTGGTAGTCCTGCTGTAACTTTTTCTCTATTATGTATCAGAACAATGCAAAATATCCGATCAGCACTCCCAGTTAATGTAATTATTATGTCGGAATCCACAGTGACGATCACCAGTAATTTTACTGGAACTAACCTTTCCACATGAATGTTGGATAAAATGTTATACAGGGTGTTACGCGTAAGGTGCGACAGACTTGCTGGGTGGTATTTTACGAGTCGTTGCGAGTAAGAAATTTGCCCGATTGTCAACCGTTACCCCGCTACGAACATTTTAACTTACGCACATGGCTGTAACTGAAAAATTATATATTACACTTATTTTTTCATACAGTGCAATTAAAAATGAATTTATATGTGGATAACATCAAAGAAAAAGATGCCGATTGTGTCTTAACAGAACCTACAAAATTTGTCCGAGAATGTGCAGAAGAAAGACAGCAAGTTAGTTTTAACCTACAGACATCTTCCGTCTTCTGGGATATTACGCAGCGTATAGTGGTAAATTCCTTACCGACGTTTCGGGACAATCTGTCGGTCCCATCCTGGATTTCTTGACCTTTGAATATGGGACCGCTACGTTGCCCGGAAACGTCGGTAAGAAATTAACACTATACGCTGCGTAATATCCCATAAGAGGGCAGATCTCATCTGCTTCGCGGCGGAAGCCTGAAGACACGGATCTTACCCTACTTTATGTAAAATATTTTAAAAGTGATACTAAGGAAATGGGAGACTTACGCGAGTTAAAATACACCGGGCTTAAGTGCAGTTGTGTTTGCTGTGTGCGAGCCAGTGCTCTTGTTCTCTCTTGTGTTGTGTGTGGTTAATGCTGTGCATAAATTAGACTTCAGGCAGTCTGTTGCCTCGGCCAGAAATTGTAACTGGAATTTCAAGCCGGTCCAGCCCATCGCTATCGCGGCGTTTAGAGAAGTTATGTAAATATCTCTTGATGTGCATAATGACAGTGGACTTTGAATCCTTCATACCAGCTGCTTGTTCATTCACCGTATGCTTGTAATTTCTTGCCAGGTTGATTAAGGAAAGGTTCATCGTCAGTTACTCACCGAAGAGTTTTACTGCACAAATTATCTCAAGTGTACGCTGTGTTATTTTAGTTTGTTCACCTAACATGGAACCCAGCAGTCGCTAGAATTGTATACCACAAAGACTTTAGGCGAATTACGTTTAGTCAAGGGATGGATTTCGTGGCGTGAGACCTAAGCTAGCCGATCCCAGCGGCCTCGCGTTCTAAGGCTTAGGTCTGCAGCCGCTCGCTTGCTGGGATTGCGGGTTCGAATCCCGCTGAGGGCATGGTTTGTCTCTCGTGAATGTTGTATGTTGTGCAGGTAGAGGTCCCTGCCACGGTCCGATCCCTCGCCCATGTTATTCCTCCCGAGTATGTCACTGAGTGTGATCAGGTGCAACGGTAACCCTCTGCACCTACAATGGGTAGACAGACAGAGGTCAGGCTGAAGAAACCTAAGATTAGATAATTGAGGGATTGTTTGATATACATCGAAATAGTAGGACCGTGGTTTGAGTCTGTAAAGCGGCCGGCTGATGCAGCAGTGCCTAACCTTGTGGTGAAACGGTTTGATCCGCACTTCCCCTCATGGCCAAGGTTGAACGAGTTGATTGCACTCCCTGCAGGTGATGTGTTGTTTGTACGTTCTGTCCCTCCATGTCCTTGCCACGTCTGCTGTACACAACCGTTCTTTACACAGTCATCTTTAAACACATCTCGGATTGGATGTGGCAGGCAGCAGCGTTGTTCCTGGCTTTGGCCTTACTGCTTTAGGTTAATTATTTTGTATGTCAGATAATGCAAAAATTTTGGGAAGAACTTGTGATGCGTTCTTTTTAATATTCTCCTCATTGTATACGCTGAGGTACGCAGAATAATAATATAATATTGTCATACAGCATTTGATTCCATACCTTATGATTTATTTACTGACGCTGTCAGCATGTCGGAGTGTAGAGCGTAGCGTCGGATGTAATGGTGTTTTGTGGATAGTGAAGTGGAAAGGATAGGAAAGGAAGCGTTCGTGAACCTGTAGTCGCCTTGCACTGACTGAGGAAAATATGTGTTTTTGTAGTCTACATTAAACGTATATTGCTTGCATTTGAATTAACTACATAGCTGTCATGGTTATTCAGTAATGATGAATTTGTCTTTTTCAAATTATACATTCATCTGTCCAAATTTTTCGCAGTGAAGAAGAATTAGTTGCGGTTCTTGTATTACGAAAAGCGATTTTTTGCTACCAATAAATTTCGCCATATATTCATTCGCAGAATCCATATCGATATCGAATACTTCGCCCTGTGCGTGGAACTGACAGTTTATTCGTGTGCAGTTTCAGAATAAACGTTCCGTGGAGCTTTGTCTCCACGTCTCATATATCGTAGCGGCGTGTTTTTAAGTTGATTGGCAAGTTTCAGATATTTTGAAGGCATTTTGTTATCGGAGGAACCGTGAACGGGAAAGTGGATTAAAACGAACGTTCCAATATTTTTCTGGAACCATATGGATATATACTGTTTATGTGTATTCGGAATTGCTTCGAAACACAGCACTGTAAACGGAACACAGAGGCGGGTTTCTGTACATTGCACGTTGCTAAGTGCCTTTGTGCAGTGAATGTAGGATAAAAATTCAGACATTATTTGTCTGTTCTTAGCGATGCGATACTATAGGCAGGAACACACTGCACTGTTGGGCTACCGGTGGGATACTACAGACAGGAAACACCACACTCTTGAGCTAGCGGTGGGATACTACAGACAGGACAACACTGCACTGTTGAGCTAGCGGTAGGATCCAACAGACAGGACAACACAGCACTGTTGAGCTAGCGGTGGGATACTGCAGACAGGATAACACTACACTGTTGAGCTAGTGGTGGGATACTACAGACAGGACAACACTACACTGTTGAGCTAGCGGTGGGATACTGCAGACAGGATAACACTACACTGTTGAGCTAGTGGTGGGATACTACAGACAGGACAACAATGCACTGTTGAGCTAGCAGTGGGATACTACAGATAGGACAACACTGCACTGTTGAGCTAGCGGTACGATACTACAGACAGGACAGCACTACACTGTTGAGCTAGCACTGCACTGTTGAGCTAGCTGTGGGATACTACAGACAGGACAACACTGCACTGTTGAGCTAGCGGTGGGATACTACAGACAGGACAACACTGCACTGTTGAGCTATCGGTGGGATATTACAGACAGGACAACACTACACTGTTGAGCTATCGGTGGGATACTACAGACAGGAAAACACTGCACTGTTGAACTAGCCGTGGGAAACTGCAGACATGACAACACTGCACTGATGAGCTTTCGGTGGGATACTACAGGCAGTAGAATTCTGCACTTTTGAGCTAGTTTTACGATATTACAGCAGGACAACACTGTACTGTAGAGCTAGCGGTGGGATACAATAGATAGGACAACATTGTACTGTTGAGCTAGCGGTAGGATACTATAAACAGGACAACACTGCACTGTTGAGATAGCGGTAGGATCCAACAGACAGGACAACACTATACTGTTGAGCTGGCGGTGGGCTACTACATACAGGACAACACTTTACTGTTGAGCTAGCGGTGGGATACTATAGATTTGAGTCCGTCACTGTACCTGCTTGATGTGACGTTCGTCGTAATATTTGTGGCATTGTGTTTTGTGGCATGTCGTAAGTGGGCAATTCCTATTGTTTGTGCTTCGTTCATTATACGGAATTCAAGTTGCAAGAGATTGCAGATTACAGATACAGTTCTCGTGTGGTTGAGGATAAAGCTATTCAAGAATTTTGCTTACGGCTGTCTTCAAGGACATTTGCCGGTAGAACTGCAACACAATTTTGTACTTCGACGAAAAAATGATTCTGAATATGCCTACTGTATTAGTGTCTATTTTCAGCTCTCATTTTATGCAATTCATCCTTCAGGTGCCCGTTGTCGGTGTATTGACATTATCTGGCGAGGCGCCCGCCGGCTGTATTTTGTGATGCCTTGAAACCAGCCTGAAGTAGTGGTGCCTCTTTCTTATCTAAAACTGGCACAAACAGCATTAATTTGCGTGGGTGTGTTCATCCAGCATTGGCAGTACGCCCATTCGCTGCTTCAGCTGTTTCTAATGGCTACCTCTGCACAGCGGAAGAAAAAGACTGCGAGGATATCCGACCGTCGTCGTTGCCATCAGTCACTGCTCTTTGTATGATTCTGGCAGTACAACACGAGAGGATTTTGTCTGCATCAAACTCCTGTATCAGGTCGAGAAACCATGGCGAAAAAAAAAGCCTTCTTGACAACTTGTGTTGGTTTTGAAGTTCCCTTGTAGGCGCGTTTGCGTGCGAAAAACGGCTGTTAGCTTTGTCATGTCCGTCTGTCCATTCGCGTCTACAAGGTGATTCCTACTGGACGAATTTTTGTGGCATTTAGCATTTGGCATTTATATTAACATTCATAGGATTGTAGCGATTTAGCTCTCTATCGGACAAAAATAACAGACATATTACATGAAGATGTGCGTGTGGGGCGCATGCTGAGGTTCAATAAATAGTTCCGTAGTTGACTCAGTATTAACCTGTGAGGCACGAACCACGGCTGAAGAAACAGTTGAACATCAGTATGATGGATCGTCATCGTCGAGTATCGACGTTGGAGGGTTATCGATTGCAAATCTCCTAGCTTTCGGTCTCTCGATAGTGATAAATTGTGGAGATGTTGATAACATAGTGATAATTCTTATGTGTGTTAATAATACGCACTGCGTTTCTGGCAGGTATTCACGAATTCAATAGAGAGAAGGAGCCAGAAGTGTTACTCTCTGCTACAGATATTTCGTGATGTCTTTACGATCCGTTACGTAAAAATATTTTCCGTGCATGTGCATAGTTTCTGCCACTTATATAACCATAATGCACGTATTCTTTTTTCCATGGCGCAGCAATTTTTAGTGGGCAGTGGCCTCCTCACTGTCGAGGCTTCACGATCACGCTCAGACACGCCACACTCGGTAGGACTCTTCTGGACGAGTGATCAACCCGTCTCAAAGACCTCTACCTGACAACACAAGGCATTAACAAGAGTCAGACTCCATGCACCCTTCGGGATTCGAACCCGCAATCCCAGCAAGCGAGCGGCAGCAAATGCTCGCCTTCAGGCGCGCAGCCACAGGCATCGGCGCAGCGCACGTCTGAGGGGTGTAATGTGTCAGCACCAAGTGACTGAAGTTCGTACGTTGTCGCGCCTTATTGGGACAGCAGTTTAATTTGAGACACCCGTTTACAGCCAAACGTTTGTATTGTAGAAGCTGAGGGTGTCTCAGCTGGTCAGTAATTATTTGGTGATTAATTAACGTAACTATAGCCATTTATCACATAACAGTGTATTGTTAGCAATAAATGCTTGTTTCGGCCCAGGAGGGCCTTCATCAGGTTTAGTATAAAAGTACAAATTTTGATCTGGATAACATTAATATTAATCTAATTTACTTCGTTTTAGACAGTCCTTAACCATGTCGTCTGATACGGACTTCCGTTTGCTTTTCAACCGAACCGAAGTACTTTTAAGTGACGTTAGGCGTTCCTGTTGATGGAGTCGTTCTTTCATCGTTTTGCTGTCCTCTTCTGCCAGTCGCATTTTGATAACCACTGTTTCAGTTATCCGGGTCAGACGAATGTAATTCTTTTAGCGACATTTCTTTTGCTGAGTTGGTATTAGTGTTCTGCGCTGTGACACCTCGCAGTCTGGTAGGTGGATACCAACAGGGGTAAATGAAGGCGGTCGTTTCGTCTGCAGAATGTGGTCTGATGTCCACCGACACGACCACACGGTGTCACAACAGGCGGTCTCTCTGTTAATACTAACGAATGTCAGTGTAAAGCAGTCCCCTCACAGGCCTGGAGTGACCCAGAGGGTTCCAGGAAGTTAAGGTTCCCAGATTTCATGACAACGGCACAGGATGGTGGGAGGGTTGTCAGCCTTACGCACCGGCCGCCTTTACCCCCCAGGAAATGCTCGTGGTACTCATTGCTGTTAGAGGCTGGGTCGACCCCAGGGCCATAGTGCGATAGGAAGGATTTTATGTCAATTCCAGTGACACCAGCTGGGATCGAACCAGCGAACTTCTGATTTGTAGCACAGCACCTTAACCACTGTGCCACCACGGTCCCCCCTCCCCCACGAACGAATGTACGAACTCGAAATGTTGTTGTGTTGTTTATAGTTTATTGTATGTGCGAGTCGGCCTTGACTTTTTTTTTTGTATCGTCCCCAGCAGGAGACTTTTCCAAGTTGATAATGTCAAAATACATTAAGTATTTTGCAGTTTTTAGGCGAGTTTGCAATAATCTCGTAAAGTGCCTGTTATCTTCACGATGTCTCTCCGTCTGTCCGCATGGAGCAGCTCGGCTGCCACTGGTGGATATTAATGAAATTTGATATTTGAGTATTTTTTCGAAAATCTGTCCAGAGACTTCAAGATCGATTAAAATGTGATAAGAATAACGGGTACTTTACGTGACGACGTGTGTGTATTTATGATAATAGTGTTTTCTCGAATTCTTCTTAGAATGACGTATATTTCAGACTGAAGTTGTAGAGAAAAATCAAAACACACATCTTTGACTCACGTCGTGCCGTTTATGAGATAATGTTAGGAAAAATATGGTAGAGCCAGACGGGCCACAGATGACAGTATAATACGGCGCATGCGCTTTGCATGCTGAATAAGACTGCTGACACACACAATCAAAATATTTAATACTTATTGCTTTTCCAGGGCAACGGTGGTTGCGCGAACTCGCCACAATTTTGCGTTGTACGTGCATTGCCTGTCCAGTTGAAACTGTCTGTTTTAGAGATTTAGAGGGACTGGATTTGTTCAGGGGTAGGCCTTCATGACGTAAATCGTCGGGTTAGATATGCGATGGATAGTTAGACCACTTAGAACGATCGTCACAGCTGAAAAAAAAAACTTTTAAAATACCTGTGGAATGTTACAGATATTAATTTTTTAATTGACAGTGACACTATTTCCGAATTAGTTGCTATAAGGATTCAGTAATTTGTTTTAATTTTTTTTTACAATAAGCGTCAGCCCGCATTGAAACGAACTATAGTGCAATTTGCTATTGTTTATGACATGCATATGAATAGGCGTAGAGACTACGTTTTTGCAGCCTAATATACAGGTTTATTCAAAATGATTGTCGGGGTTTTAATAACTTGTCATACACAATACACTTGAGATAGGGGTATATGTGTTTTTTATTTAAAAGAACAACGCTCAAAGTTTTTGTTACATACCTTACAGGTACTCTATATGTGCACCCTTTGTGATTCTACAAACATCAACACGATAATCAAGTTCGTTCCAAACTGTTTGTAGCATGTCAGCGGTGATGGTTTCAATGGCGGTTCTGATTCGTACCTTCAATTACGGGACACGCACGCACTCTGTCTCTTGAAACTGTGCATACCACCTTCGAATGGAACTGTCATATGGTGGTTGTTTCCCGAATTTGTTGCGGAATTGCAGCAGGACAATTGTACTCCGACAATCATTTTGAATAACCCTGTATTTATGCACATCCGTAGTGATGATGCTGTTACAAAGACGCCATAATGGATATTTGTTTGTTTGTTTTTTTTTTTTTGTCTCTGATTATTTTGTAACAGTCGCGCTTGGGTTTGTGTGCAGAACTTTCAACGTACATCAGTTTTTCAATTTTATGAAGCACTTTTTTGTCACGTTTGGTGTGTAGATGAATAAGAACTGGCAGTGAAGCATTCATGTACACAGCAGATGTACACGTACGTACATGTCACTGCTTCGATAAACAACAACCGGAAAGTATTTGTTTTGTCACTCAGGAAAACTAGATTTATCGGGTTTTAATCAGGTGAATCGCCGACCCCAGTCGCCCTAAGGATGTCGCGTGTTGCATTTAGTTTGTATCCAGAGGCTAGAGCGCTGCCATTGGGCTACTTAATCGTCAGGCCAGCAACGTGACCAGGAAATTAAATTACATTGCAAGCCTCGGAGCAGCAGAACCACCGTCACGTGAAAATTTTAACCTAGAAGAATAAATATCTTTTTTTTTTGTTGGCAGACAGCCAGTAAGCAACGCAGTTTTAATTGATAATAATGCTGCCTAGTTTCGGAGTGAACACATACTGCACATCGAGGTTGTTACGTTGCTTGGTAAGGAGGGAAATCACAGATTTTTTGCGAGTGCATGGAACTTTGAACAGTCGTCTTATATCCAGCTGGACGGAAGACATCCTGTTGTGCTTAAGCAGTTAATTAATTAGTGACTTAGAGTCAAACACGACTACATATTTGCTGTGTAAAAATGGCACGCTGCATGTTTGGTCCTGCCGGATCCTCATCGCACTCATTCTTTCAGTAATCTGTCTTAAGACAGGTCCAAAGCCTCTTCCAAAGCGAACTCTCCACATAGTGAGATCTAGAGCTTTCTCCTTCCAGTGAGAGTGTCCTCTCCTTAAGGTCATCCAGTAGCTTCCTACGTCTTATTCCTCGTCTTCCTGTCACTTCTA
>Ga0123354_10021000_pt1 | contig 10280 bp, 9 predicted proteins | sample TergutLab28metaG_2_FD_97872 | JGI IMG/M metagenome (GOLD analysis project Ga0123354, IMG submission 97872) | Labiotermes labralis P4 segment gut microbial communities from Petit-Saut dam, French Guiana - Lab288 P4 | ecosystem: Host-associated > Arthropoda: Insects > Digestive system > Gut ...
AGTCCATATACCCACATCCCACCTCCTGGAGATCCATCCTAATATTATCCACCCATCTACGCCTAGGTCTCGCCAGTGGTCTCTTTCCCTCCGGTTTCCCCACCAAGACCCTATACACCCCCTCTCTCTTCACCCATACGTGCCACATGCCCTGCTCAACAGATACAACCTTTATTTTTATCTAGACAACTGTCTATAAACAATTCGAAATCCGATTCTAAGAATGAAAATAAAAGAAATAAAATGAGAAAACAACAAGAAAAAGGAAAAGAATTGGTACAGTGAGGTTCATTTTGCTTATTACAGACGATATCACTCCGTCTTTCCGGTAAAGTTAGGCAGGAAACAAGGGAGAAAGGTGGGAATTCGAGAAAGTGAGATGATGGAAAACAAAATGTTTGATTAAGCTGCAGAGGAAATAAGGTGAACGTTGGGAATGGGTTTTGAGTTTCGTATTCGGAGGGCTGAGTCACAGCAAGGCGCCTAGCACTGGACAGTGAAAACATAGATTTTAATCATTTCGGTCTGAACCCATTTATCAACTTATAGTTCCAAATCATGTCATTCTATTCCCGGATTCTTTCTAACAATATAAGGACAGTTCTATTTACGGGAGTTTAGATCGTATAGAATTTTTAACATCCAATTAACCCTACACATATTGCATCCTACAAACGTGTCGTTCACATTCGCACAGCTGTTGGAAATTGGCGGATATTTTCGAATATTTAACAAGCTGCCGACTACGTAATGTTGCGTCAGATCTTTCTTCAAACCGCTTTAACTCAAACGATGACTTAATCAAGGCTGTGAAAGATGAAAGTGTGACCAGTCGATGGCCAGAATGAATGTGTTTTCAATGAGCTGGATATTCAGGCAGCGAACAGAACTTGTCACAATGAACTCTGAAGAGAATTTGATGTTTATACTCTCCGTTGATCCGCCGTCTGATGCATTGTTTGATTAACCGACTGAATATTGTGTAAATTAGCAAAGATATTTCAAGCATAATTTCAACAAATGACGCGAAAGCATGGTGATGAGGCAAGAATTTAGAGGATGGGTGTAAATACACATTACAAGCTGGGCCTAATAATGGAAAGTCCCGTCGTAAGTTCCACGCAAATCCTTGTTTTTTTTTTACGTGAAAGCTAAATTTACGAAATCTTAGTTTCATTTTCCTCTTTTAGCAATTTCTCACAAGGATCACTAAGATTTCTATCAACACAGATATCCCTACATTAGCCACAACGAACTGAAGATTTAAAGCGAAAAGCACATTATGTTACACCTTGGAAAGATTCCTAAAAGCTGACACACGCTGCGGATTCTACACAACCACGCGTACAATTTCGTACATGGCGTGAGAATATAATATCTGCTGGGACTATGCTAACAACACATTCGTTGTTGCTCCGAATAATAACGGAACACGCAAGGCAAAAATATTATTGTAGTCAGGTTTAGTACTCTAGCACAGTAATTTCCTGACGAAACACTCCATAAGCATAATTTAGGTAGCCACGTGGAACCGTGGTAAAGAGTACAAAATATACGTTAAATTTGAGGAGACTTTGTTGCTGTTGAACACCAGATAAGTGCAGTCTTTACAGAGAAGAATGGCTACATGCGTGCTATGAATATTACGGTCTTGCCAGCTGGGAGAACACCGCATATTCACCTTGACTAATTGCAGAGACTGGCGCAAAATATTTGCATACATTTTACATTCTTGTCCATTGCGAAGCTTATTTAGAAACAAGATAATAGCCCTGATAATTGCGTTTAAGAATAGCGATATCGCATGTTAATTATATCAGAATGGACTCATAAGACAGCACTACCTGTGTGTGGAAATAACTACTTTTTGACCAAATTCGTCTTTGTGGATCCCCTTTGAACTTTTAAACAAAAAGGCAGATTTTCACAAAACCGTATACATTCGCTGTGATATTGGAGGTCATTACAGAGACGAAATCGTAAATTTTCTGCAGTAGCTAAGAGCGGCATGAACTGAAAAGCTTCAGAGCCCGGAAGGCGCTAGCGTCACTTGAATGAAATCTAGCGTCCCAAAGTTATGTAGGTAAAAGATTTGCACCGAATAAATAACTACACTGTGCCTCGTATGTAAGGCTTGAAGCCACAGGCGATAAAACCTTCTGGAGCAAAGAGCCGTATATGTCAGAGCGGTTGGATGTCCCAGAAAATGTTGTCACCTCTAAGGTAAGTTTGAACAAAGTTTCATTACGTAAGTTATTAGGACCTCTGATCTGATTCCTGCGGTATGCCGACGGGAATAAAGATCATTTAAAAAATGAAAATGATAAAGCTGAAAGAAATAGTATAAAAGCCCTAGGTGATTTTTAGCCTTAACGTAAATTACACGTATCGCTTTATGACAGATTTTCTACGCAAAATATATGTTGTTGTGGTCTATTTAGAATCTGATCAGTCAGTCAATCAATAAATGATTATACATTCACCAAATCCGTGTAAGTTTTAACAAAAATACTGGCTATCCAATTTGCCATCAAATAATATAGATATATGTAATGTATCTGCCATATCAAAGCATATGTCATAGTAACAAAGATTATGTAAATAAAAAAATGAGGAATGCATACAATTAATTTAAAATCAATAAAATAATATCATAATATATGGAACAGTAACTGTAATAAAACTGTCAAGTTCAACATATTTACAAAAATAAAAACCACCTGTCTTGGTACAAAAAATATTAATAAAATTGTAACTTGTTGATGACAAAAGAATGTAAAACATATAACATCAAGATTTAGAATAATGGATAATTACACTCATAAGGTAAACCAAATCCTAAACTGTAGTACTATTAAAATAGTCGTCCAGAGTAAAAAATACTTTGAATGAAGAGAATCACTTAAGGCCAAACTAAATTGTTTAAAACAATGAGACTTATTTTTATTTCACGAGGGAGATTATTAAAACTTTTTATGTCAAAATAGTAGGTACATTTTTGATACGTTGTTAAGTTAAATGGTAATCGGTAAAGGTTGGAGTTTTGCCTGGTATTGACACTAAGAATCTCATCATTTAGTTTATAATGAACTTTACTCTTTACTAAAAATAGTAAGAAGATATATATATATAGAAATTGAAACTGTAAAATTATCAGTTTTTTAGTAATCCTCTGCAACAGCCACTAGGTCTTGACACTTTGATAATTCTGATTACCTCTTTTTGTAGTCTGAAGGCATAAATAACATGTGAAGAATTTCCCCAGAATATTATGCCATAATTCATAAGTGAGAGAAAGAAGGAATAGCATACCTACTTCAGAGTATCTTGAGACATGAAGCGTTTAATTAATCTAACTGTATAATAAGTTGTAAAAAAATTAGGTAACAATCGGTCTATACGAGGTTTCCAAGATCATGACTTTTCAATTACTATTCCAAGGAACTTTGTATTAGAGGTACTTGTAATATGTTTATTATTGTAACCAATAATTGTGTCAATACAAGGACTTCTTTTAGTCATTAAATGTAAATAATTTGTTTCTTTCATAATTTAAAAATAATGAATTACCATTAAACGATTCGTTTAGTGGAACAAATGCAGTGGTGATATATTTTTTAAACTCTGCAGGACTGGTATTAGTAATACTTAAATTTGAATCATCTGCAAAAAGGAATGGTTTAGGGCTCATTTTAATAGTTTTTGTTAAGTCGTTCATAAAAAAAAGGAAGAGTAATGCTCCAAGTATAGATCCCTGGGGAACACCGTGATTTATCCTGCCCCAGTTATAAAAGATACTATGATAAGAATCTTTAATTTCTATTAATACTCTCTGGTAAATATTTTCAAGATAATACTTAAGTAAAATATTTATTTTACTTCTTACTTCATAAAATTCCAATTTAGACAATCAAATGTCACGATAAAAGAAAAAGGCCTTTTCCAGGCCATAAAAATGCCACCAAAAGTTTTTATTATGCAGTGTACTGAATATTTCAATAATTAAATTAAAAATGGCTTACTGTGATTAATTTTTCTTAAAATCAAATTGTTCATTTACTAATATGTTGTTAGTATATAAATGTTGATACAATCTTACATAGATGACTTTTCCAGTAAACTTTGAAAATGAAGTTAAGAGAGATATATGATTGTATTTAACTATGTTGTTCTTATCACCTTTATTGAATAATGGCTTAATTTCTGCATACTTTAATCTACTATGAAACATTCCTGATGAGTGATTTATTACAAATAAGATTTAATGGCCAGCTAATAAGAGGAGAACTTTATTTTGGACATTTTAACAGAGATTTCGTCATAACCTTGTGAATATTTTTATTTTAGTGGTTTAATATTTTTTCAATTTCTTTATTGACGTACTTTTATATTTTGTACATGGAAATGGGCTATTAGAGACTTACGATAGTTAATATAAGGGATTACTGTTAATTTTAACAGTGGTGTTATTCATTTTTTCAACTATTGTTAAGAAATGGTTGTTGAAAGAGTCTGATATGACAGTCATAAATTGTATTTCCAGCAATATATATATATATATATATCCGTTATATATAAAAGTGAAGACATATATCTTCATTTTTAAATATTTTATCAGTTTCTGATTTTATAATATTCCATATAGTTTTCATTTTGTTATTTGAATTCTCAACGTGTCTATGATAGTCATACTGTTTACTTATTTTATAAAATTTTACAAAATTTTACAAACATATATATAACTTGGAATCGTTACGATTTCTACTGAGTAAACCTTTTATGTTTGAAAGAGATTTTCATGCCAATGCTATTCTAGCATTATTTCTAGGGTTAATATTCCGTTTTTAAAAGGAAACTAGAATAAATATGCTCAGATATATTTTGAAAGATAGTTGGAAACTACACGGTACCAGACAGATTGTAAGAATTTAATAAAGCATCCAGGAGCTTTCTTTTGTTATTCTCAATTTACATTTATTCACCCCAAATGATAAACTGTAAATTAGTAATATAAAGTGACGTAAGTATAGTATCTAATTCATTTAAAAAATAGAAAACTTTCTAGTGGGTGGTGTATAAATTGACAATATGCAACTATTATATTAAAATAACTGCACGTGCTTTTATATCCTGGTCAGTAGAAAATTCATTTAAATCAATATTTTTAAACCTTCAGTTGGTATGAACAAAAATACATACTCCATCCTTATTAAGATAGTGTCTACAATGTTTGGTACCAAGACTACAGATATCAGTGTGAATAAGATCTACTTCGTAATGATTCAAACGATGTTCTGGGAAACATAAAATGTGGGGAAGATCTGGGTATAAAAAGTTGATTATTGCTTTTGTTTTCCATTTTAATCTTTGAACATTCTGATGATAAATCCGTAATGAGTCATTAACAATAGGTGGTGACAAAGAAGTATTATCTGCTAACACTGCCTGACAGGTCGAATGGATTTGGTTTGTTTTAAAAACATAAAAATTCTGAGTAACACTTGAACTACCTAGATTAAAAAACTCTGGATTTCCAGTTGATCTTAGGGTATTTTTCACCACAAAAAACATTCTTGTTTTTAGTAGCAGGAATGATTTTCAATCTATTAGATGTTCTATTTACAACTTTTTTTTATCAAATTAGAGTTACATGCAACACGTTCATCTGAGATTTTCTTTTACTCTAATCGTTGCAAAAGACAAACAAGATTTGCTTTAACTTGACCTCTTGTAACTTCTTGAGTGTTATTCTTGACATTTATCACATTATTTGTATAGCCTTCAATGTTGCTTTTCCTCACAAAATATAAGAGAATCTTGTAAATCTTACTAGCATCAAAGGTACAAATATTATGTACATTTTTCAATTAAATACTTATGGGTGCTTTTGTTGGAAGATTCAGTTGAAGTAGGTAGCTAATTGTTTCGAAATAAATTGTTTCCAAAACCTTCAGATGCAGTTTATATTTGTAAAATTTCCGTACTACGTTCTACCCGTATTACTGATGTATAATTAAAGGGTTTTACAAGTTTCTCTAATTTTTCTCTGAAACAGCAGACTTCATTACTTACACAAGATGAGTGAGCCAGTTCCAACATATGGGGCAGACACGTCAGTCTAATATTAGTACGATTTTTATTTTTGACAAATTGAAGAATAAGTTTGACACCACTCTTGGGTTTATTTTTACCTACATCTTAAGATCCCCCCCCCCAAAAAAAACTATTTCGTCTTTTTTTTTAAACAGGAATTTCAGATTTTGGTGTCTTAATCAAAATGTCTGTGGAAGGTCCTGGTTTACATACCCACTAACCTCAAGCCTCTCATTTAAATAATCCTTTCATCGCATTGTACATCCTCGCGCACGTCTATTTCCCACAACCATAATTTAATGATCTTTGTTTGGTTTGTTCACTTTTCTAGAATGGTTCGCCGAAAATTTATATGTACTTGTAGTACCTTGAACTGGAATCGTCATTTTACCATTTGCATTCGATGACACCCACTGACGATGGTTGGCATTCCGTGGGTTGGTAGTTCCTCAAAATTACATTATTTGTTTTTTTCTTCCAATGACAATATCTGTTCATTTAACTACGAGTGTTGACCAGTCATCTGCTTAAGCGGTTATTTTTATACAAACACAGGTGAAAATTTGTTGACTATCATATGAACAAAATATTTTGTTAATAAAATTCATATCCGTGCATTAATGATCAATTTACTCGTAATAACAACGACAAACGTACACGTATTAAAATGTACGCTTTCAAATACAACCCATTAACACTGGAACAACTTTCGATCTTCTTAGATCATCCTCAGGGAGTCTTACTCAAACAAGCATATATATAAAACACATATGATTTATCAAATAAATTAAAAGTTTTGTCCTGAAAAACTGTGGATATCATAAAATTCGTAGTAGATGTGCAGACTTGATCCTATGCTGTGAATAGCATAGTGTTACGGAATTAAAATGTTCATATCCAAGAGAACGGTAAATACATGTTTTGTTATCCAGCATATTTGTTATTTACTTCTTTCAATCCTTAGCTGTGTAAAGTTAATTCCTTTTCGTTCTAACTGGCTTATAATTAAATTTAAGATCGGTACAGAAACGTAGCATTTTTAATAAAAAAAATAAGTCGAGCTTCATTTTAGTCATCTATTCCCCTCTCTCTCCCTGTAATGTAATTGCGTTAGACTGGCTCCCAGGTACACGCCCATGTACACAATATGGCGTCGGGGCATTGTACGCGCTTCATCTAGACACTGTTCCCTCCACCTCACAGGCAGAAATGTTGAAGCGTTCTAAGAGTAGTTTCTACCCTGCTGCTACTTCAACTCTGTAACAAACTTTTAAACACGTTATTCCTTTCAGCTGCAGGTACTACTCTCCTTCTAGCAACCGGAGCACTCACCTTTCAAAAGATGAAGAACTTAGATATAATGTTACTCCGAACAAGAACAGAAGTAATTAAAGCTTCGTGGACTTGGTCACATTTCCTTCTGAGTTGGTTGATAACTACGAATATTTCTCACAACTCGAAGAATAGCTTTCTATACAAAATTTCTTTCCCTTCGTTCTAGGCAACGTAAAGCAAGCACGGTGTTAATTAATGCCCAGTGAACACCAATTAACTCTGAACCAGCCCATGTTTGTATTCATTCAACCAGCTTATATTTAATATCACTGAACGGAAGTAAGGCATAGGGAATTTTAAAACTACATTCTTAATTTGAGGTAGAATTCTACATAACTACGATCCAGTTCTTGTTAGTAACACAAGATTCCCATGCTACTTTCATCTGCTTGAGCTACTTATTTCGGTAATTTTAACGTCATTTCAAAAGTCTGAGTGACGAGGCAGATATGTCATAAAAATTGAAGATTTCCTGGAATCTTTTTTAAGAACGTGAAAGAGATTTCGCAGTACTTCCGTTTAGATTTGAATTACTTACGTCGCATATAAACCCTTTTCCTCTCAAACATTCTTCTTTTAATCTTCATGTTTGTACCGTGCATCAATTACATTAAAACACTTTATTATCTAACAGATGCACAAATATATAATTCGTAGATAAAATTAGAATTATTATAAAATATTAAAAATTACTCCAACATGTTTCGGATCACAAGGGATCCATCATCAGGGAGCTCTATACAGTGCTTGGCCAAAATTACAGTAATAAAACCATTACTGTAATTTTAGCCAAGCACTGTATAGAGCTCTCTGATGATGTATCCCTTGTGAACCGAAACATGTTGGAGCAATTTTAAATACTTTAAATATTTTATAATAATTCTAATTGTATATACGAATTATATATTTGTGCATCTGTTAGATAATAAAGTGTTTTAATATTCTTTTTTTTAATTTTCCGTCGAATATATGGCAAAACATAACACACTAGGTTTCGAGTACACGATCGGTTCCTGACCTCAGGCTTGCCTCATTCAAAACATCCTCACTATATGATCATTATTTACACCGAAATTAACCACCATATTAACGTAAAATTAGTGAGTAAAACATATTCCAACAACAGTTTAGAAAATTTGGTTAAGAAAATTTAACTTCATATACACAAAATGCGTAACTTCTTTAATTACAGTGTTATTGACTATCACGCTATGACAGATGTTTAAGAAGAAGCAAACCTGAGGACAGGGACCGGGACTGTGACCGGAACATCGTGACCTGCATTTAAATACGTACGATGGGTAAGGTAAAAATGTCTATGAGTTAATAGGCCATACTCCATCGTCAGAATCAGATAAAAAAGTATAAAAATGAAGTCCTGTTTATGATTAGTCACGATGTTTCAAGCTTCACTTCAGTTTTGATACTAATAAATGTCATGGCACAGATATCTACAGTGGTTGCGTTTAACTGTGACACAGATGATAAGAATACATACTTGTAACAAAGGATTGTGTATTCATAAGATATAAATATATATATATAAATGAACCTGTACTTTACGGTTAAATAAAGTAATGAGCAAAATTTATATTTAAACTTATGTAACAAAACCAACAAATGCACATGTATGCAATATGTTTTATCACACATTATTAATTATCGACATGTTTCGATCGCTTTTATGATCATCATCAGGGTAGCTGTACTAGAATAGCAATTATACAGTAAAATGTCAAATTGTATAAGTAAAACAGTTCGGCTTTATAACAGATGTCTCATACTCTCCATACAGTCACTAAATGTCAACTTATATAATATTAAAAACAGATAAATTTAGTTGTTAAAAATAAAATGGGTGTATTATTGTATTCCGTCAATTTACACCCTATAGTAAAAATCAAAATAAAACAACAACACGGTGCCCATATTTCCAACTACCTGTGTTGCTTTTATTTTCGTTTTTATTTTAATTTTATTACAGGGTGTATGATAACGATATACAAGAACGTAGCCTTCTGTATTTGTAATAACTCAATTTTATCTAATAATATAAACATCAAAATAGATGCAACAATAATAATTTTAATTTTATTAATAATTTCAATCAGCTCAACATGTTTCGGGCGATTATTTCGCCCATCCTCAGGAGCACTAGACTGTGTTTACAGCTTGTGGTATAAAGCACAGACGATGCTGCCTGCGGGCACAAGCTGTAAACACTGTATAGTGCTCCTGAGGATGGGCGAAATTATCGCCCGAAACATGTTGAGCTGATTGAAATTATTAATAAAATTAAAATTATTTTTGTTGCATCTAGTTAGCTGTTTATATTATTGTATCAATGATGCACGGTTACACAAATATTAAATTTTATCTGTTTTCAATCAATATAAGCTGACATTTAGTGACCATATGGAGAGTATGAGGCATCTATTATAATGCTGAGTGGTTCAACTTTTACAATTTGACAGATTATTGTATTCTTAGTACTATTGTAGAGCTACACTGATGATGATCGCAAAGCGGTCGAAATAATTTAGTCATTAATATTACGTGATAAAACATGTTTGTATACATGTGCATTTGTTGGTTTTATTACATAAGTTTAAATATTCCTTAATGCACGGCAATGGAACATAATGAATGAAATTTCATATAAGAATATGGGCAGATGTTATCAGACGTTTGAAGAAGGAAATTAAGGCACCTCAGGGTGTTATTAAAACTCTAAAACTAAAACTAAACTCCGTGGCCTTAGTCCGCACGCGAACTATACCGACAGAGCGGCCGCCGCCGGTCGGCGAAGTTAGTGCCAACTTTTGCGGATAGAGGGGTGTCACGTGGTCAGC
>Ga0123354_10021001_pt1 | contig 10280 bp, 3 predicted proteins | sample TergutLab28metaG_2_FD_97872 | JGI IMG/M metagenome (GOLD analysis project Ga0123354, IMG submission 97872) | Labiotermes labralis P4 segment gut microbial communities from Petit-Saut dam, French Guiana - Lab288 P4 | ecosystem: Host-associated > Arthropoda: Insects > Digestive system > Gut ...
TGAGTTCGTTTGAGTTATTCATGTTCCAGTAGCCGCCGCCCGAACCTGTGGCGTAAAAATTCAGTTCAGTCAGCGCGGTCCTGCCTTCCCGATCTTTTGCCGATACCCGCAGGGTGTAAAATCCGGCTTTGGATGGCTTTACCTTTATTGTACCTGAACCCGATTTGATCGGGATACTCTGAACGCTGTCTGTTATCTGCTCGGAAACATACTCGTCGTAAATGTAGCCGTTAACCCCTGGCTGCTGGACGCGCCTCCATTCTTCGCGTACCAACTCCGCCTTGAGCGATCCTGCGCCCTCGCCGGTCTGCAGCAAAAGGCCGCTGCCGGATGTTTTTTCACCGTCAGTATTGGCTAGAATAAAATCGTATGACAGTTCCTGCCCGGCCTGCGCAAAGCCGCCAGAACCCCGGTACAGGCCGATATAAAACAGGGCCGGGTGCACCATTACCGTCCGGTATGCGCTGACCATTTGATTGCTGATGTCTGTTACGCGCGCTTCCGCCTGATATATATACGGGGCGCCTATCACATCGCCGCCTGACTTCTGGCTGATTGAGGCGCTGCCCTGGCCGCTGAGCACTCCCTTGTCCGAAGCGATATACCGCTGGCTGTCCCAGACCCGGCGCGGCCCGAAGATGTAGCCCCGCATATCAATACCCCGGGGCCGGAAGGTTGACATTTGGCTGTACCAGGCGCTTTCCCATGATGCGCCGGACAAACTGCCCCCAGAAAGGTAGCTCGCGTTCAGCTTCAGGTTGATGTCATCGCCGTTTATAATCGCGGCGGCCGGCGCCGACAGGCTTGCCTGGAATTTGAGCCGTTCAAAATACGCAACCGTTATGGGAATATTGGCGATATATGTATTCGGATTGTCCGCTCTCGCATATACAAGCCGGTATGCGCCGGGATTCAGATCATCGGGGATATTGATGGTACCGAAAAAACTCCCCGATGAAGTAGTTGTACCCTTGATTTCCACGTAACGCTGGGGTCTGTATGTGTCCGCTTCCAGGGCGATTGTATAATCCCCCTGATATACCGTGTACATGCCGAGTACATTCGAGCGATCAACTCCGCGGAAGCTCATGGTTTCACCGGGTTTGTATAAACCGCGATCCGAGAACAGAAATGCCAGGGATTGGACTTCTTCGGCGTATTGGGGAGTTTTTGAGCTGACCCCGAAACGCCAACTGCTGTGCGAATACGGGGTAAAAACGGCCTTGTCCCCGTCTTTTTCCGCAATGATGTACGGATCCTGAAATCTGCTCCACGTTTCGGTGGATTTGGTATTATCACGCAGTACCAGAGAGCCGGTTCGGAGTACGGCCAGGCCGTTTGCGTCGGTTTCCGCTTCGGCAAAGCCGGGCATATTGTCCAAATCCGCCCCTGTTTTTACTGTGGATGGGTTGAGCATCCTGACCCTTGCGCCTTCAACCGGTTTGCCTGTGGAAAGGCTGGTAACCAAAACGGCAGTTTTATTAAAGCCGTACCGGACAGTCAGCCCCAGATCCGTTACCTGCAAATTCAGTTCGTTGCTTGTATTTCTGATTCTGACAGTGCCGTCGCCCAGCTTATCATCGGTCAGAAGCTGCATATTCGCCCTGAACTGGATAAAACCTTTGCTTTTTTCGTTCAGATACGGCGACAGATCCATTTCCTCGAATTTTTTTTCATTGACATTCCCCGGAACAAGCGTTATGCGCTTGGTATCTGCCGGAACCGGGCTCCAGGGATTTTTAACCGGCGCCAGCAGGTACCATGAATCCGCGGCAATATTTTTATATTCAAAAAGGAAGCGCGGCGGGAACTGGGCTTCCAGCATCGCGTCGCCGTAATCAAGAAAGTTTGCTTCGCCGACCGGAGGCGGCTCCTGGGGGAATACAATGTCACACAGGAAAGGTTCGTTCAGGTTTCTGCCGTATATGTCTTTGACGCTGTTGTTGATCACTACGGCAAACTTTGCCCCATACCCTGCCGGTACATTGTACAGCCTGACGGTATTGCCTTGTACTTCGACATTATCGGCGCCAAGCTGCATTACCGGATTGGTGCTGACGGCCTTTTGCACAGTACTTTCATCCAGAGGATAACTGAAATAAAATTCGATGAGATTGCGGTATCTGCCGTATCCGGGTATCTGCCGGAAATTGTCCACTTTAAAAACTCCCGGCGTTCGGAAACTCAACCCTGAGTCCGCCGTTGTACCGCGTGTCCCGCCGGATGATTTTGCGCCTTTTTTGAGAGTAACGGTTATCCGCGTTTCAAAATCAACTTTATCGGACAGTTCCGCGCTGACTTTATATACCGTAATCTGTTTTAAATTAAATTTGCGTGATGTCTTTCCGTCTGTTATATCAAGGTATTGTTTTATATCATCGGCCTGAACCGGATAATTGAACTCAATTCCGATTTGCCTTGCCGCTTCCGGAGGTACGCTGTTGTTATCAAACCAGAATCCGCGGTTATTGTTTCTGAAATCCTCACCCGGATAAATATTTTTCATGCTCAGGGTTTCTGTAAGAAAGGTAAAAACCCTGTCGCCTGAAATTTTCGTTCCATCCAGTGAAACTGCGTTATCTGCAACTGTGATGGTGTAGGTTTGCTGGCTCTGGCAGGGTTCATCTCCTTCAAAACTCAGGAAAGCGGTTCCGTACCAGCGGAAAGAACCCTTGACAGGCGGGGCTATGCTGACGAACGGCGAGACCGCGCTCTGCTCACCCAGGGCCGCCAGGCTGACCATGGGTTGTGAAAAAAGTACATATATTGACGGCCGCTGTATTGCCGAAGAGTACGTTCCCTGCGGGCCCCAGTCAATTACCGTCAGAGGTCCCGCGTTTGCGTTTTCGGTCTGTCCTGCACCTGTGCTTTCCTGAGCGGCGCGTATCGCCTCAATTCTGTTTTTTTCGGCGGCAGGGTTATAGTAGACAGTTTTATAATCGCTTAATTTCCGCAGGCCTCCGCCCGTTGTTGTTCCCGATCCCGCGGAATCATTCTGTGCGCCCGCAAGATCCGCGGCGCTCAGGGTTTCGGCCTCGTTATCGCCTTCAGCTTTTTGAGGGCGGTAGTCCAGGGTAAATGCCGCGCTAATGGCCGCGTCGTTTGCCAGTGAATCTGCTGTATTATCAGCCGCGGATGGTGTATTTATTGTGTACTGCCCGGCCATGACAGGTTTTGCGGATATTTCTTTCGTTCCCGAACAAACGGCAAAAAAAACAGCGGCCGCCATTAAGAGGTATAACGCGGAATATTTCTTCATATTTCCCCCATATGTATTATATGCTATAGAGCGTATATGAGCCAGACTAAACTTGAAATATTGGTTGATATTCTGAAAGATGCGCCGGGTGCAGCGCTTACCCCGCGGTATTAATGCCTTTTATTCTTTTATACTCCCGACGCTGATCCCTGTAATAAAATACCGCTGGAGGAAGGGATAAATAAACAAAATCGGGAGGGCCGCTATCACGGTTACCGCCGCGCGTATACTGACCGGAGTTACCATGCTGGAGGTCAGATTTTCAGCCATTCCCATGGCGCCGATGGAAGCGGCGCTTTTTGACTGGCTCATGCTCGATTGCAGGTATTCCATCAGTTTGTACTGCAGGGTATGGAGGTTTGCCTTTCCCGAAGCGTAAATCATTGTGTCAAACCAGGAATTCCAGGCGCCGACTGCGATAAAGAGCGCGATTGTCGCCAGGACAGGCAGGCACAGGGGAAAAATTATGCGCAGGAATATTATAAAGTCGCCGCATCCGTCCAGGCGGGCCGATTCAATAATACTCTCCGGAAGTTTTGATATATATGTTCTGATAACAATGAAATTGAATGCGCTGACAATGCCCGGCACAATATATACCCAGAAAGTGTTTACCATTCCCAGCGAACGGATCAAAAAATAATTCGGAATAAGGCCTGCGTTGATATACATGGAAAGAATTAGAACAAGCGTGAATGGTTTCCTGAATACAAAATCCCTGCGGCTCAGGGCATAGGCAAGCATAGAAGTTAAAAATACGCCCGATGCTGTCTGGATTATTGTCCGCGCGACAGAAATGAAAAAGGCGTTAAATATGGTTCCCCCGGTAAAAACAGCCCTGTAGTTCTGAAGGGTAAATACCCGCGGCCAGAAGGTTATTCCTCCCCTGGTTGTATCTGTCGCGGCATTGAATGATATGGCGATGGTATTCCAGAACGGATACATGGTGCAGAACATTATCAGCATCATGAAAGTCAGGTTGAGGGTATTGAAAATATGGTTTTCGGCTTTGGACTTTAAATATTCCGTATGAAAGGTTTTTCTCATATAAGCCTCTCTTCGCCCACACGCTTGGCGATCCAGTTGGCGAGGAATATCAGGGAAACATTAACCAGATTTTTAAACATCCCGGCGGCTGTTGCCAGTGAATAGTTGAAACTCTGAATACCGTATTTCAGGACATAAATATCGATAGTCTCCGCCACATCCTGAATGAGTCCGTTCTTTAACAGGTACTGCATCTCAAAGCCCGCGTCCAGGACTCTGCCGATACTCATTATCAGCAGAATAATAATGGTTGCCTTGATTCCCGGAAGCGTGATAAACCACATTTTATGGTAGCGGTTGCATCCGTCTATTTCCGCGGCTTCATATAAAGTCGGATCGATGCCTGCCATTGCCGCCAGATAAATAATGGTGTTCCAGCCAAGTTCCTTCCAGACATAGGTAAACCCCACTATGCCCCAGAAATATTTCGGTATGCTTAAAAACAGAATGGGTTCTTTTATTATTTTCAATGCGACCAGTAAATCGTTGAGGGCGCCGTTTTCCACAGCCAGCATTGATGCGACAAGGCCGGTAACAATTATCCATGACAGAAAGTGGGGCAGGTATGATACAGTCTGTACCACCCGCTTAACCCCCGTGTTTTTTACTTCGTTAAGCAGCAGGGCAAAAATGATTGCCGTAATATAGCCAAGAACCATATTGATAAGGCTCATGGCAAGAGTATTCCGCAAAACCCGCAGGAAACCCGGATCGCTGAACAGAAAAGAAAACCATTTTAATCCTGTCCATTCCTGCTGCAGGAAACTCCTGGCGGGCTTGTAATTCTGAAATGCCATAGTCCAGCCCCATAAAGGGACGTATGAAAAAAGCAGGACATACAGTATCAGCGGCAGGGACATATAAATCAACTGCCGCTGGATTATTATCTTCTGAAATAATGTTTTCTCCCGGGCGATCATTTTTAGTTTTTGGGACTCCATTTTTGAATGCGATTGTCTATTCCCTGCTGCATATAGGCTTCATATTTGTCCAGCCCGGCCCCGGCCAGCGCCGTAACATATTCATTCCAGAGGCTGTCAAATTGTTCGGGCTTACCCAAAATAATGCGGGGGAGGTATCTGCTGTAAATTTCCTGCGCCTTCTTCCAGGCAAGCTGGGCTTCGGAACCGTCCGGTGTTTCTATCTGCCAGGCGGGGAACCAAACCGGATTGGGCGGCGGATCCATGTCCATCATTTCCGGATTGTTGGTAACGCCGTATGCCAGCCACAATTCTTTGTCTTCCGGTTTCATGGTTGCTTCCCTTTCGCCGAAGATATCCGCAATATTGGTCGGCCAGCCGTCACTGTATGAACCTTCGATCTTTGGATTATGAGTCCTCCACAGCAGGGCCTGATTGTGGAGTTTCCATACTTCATCTTCCTGCTGCTGCCTCTGAACCAGGGTGCGGTACGGGTTGCCCTGGGCATCCACCTGATAATCTTCACCTAATATGCCGTAGTAACCGATTATTTTTTGGGCATCATCGTCAAGCTGAGCGTCCAGGAAACGGATTATGCGCACGGGATCTTTTGCTTTGATGCTGATACCGATTCCCTGCCCGATGTTGGGGAGTTTCCGGTTCCGGTACCAGGGGCGTATCGATTTATCAAAGACAATGGGAAGCGGCGCGTATGTGCGGTTATTCATGTTCTCGCTGATGAGTGTGTTTTCCGCGTTCTGAAACTGCCACGCCTGATCATGGAAGCCAAGGACACGCCCGGAGGCGATTTTGGACAGATACTGATCGTAATTGTCCACAAAGCACGATCGATCGATCAGGCCCTTTGCGTTCATTTCATTGAGTTTTTTGAACCAGCGTTTCGATATATCCTGATACAGAAAAACCCTGTATTTGTGGTTCACCGGATCTACAGTACCGTTTCCGTCATTGGGAAAACCGGCCAGGAAATTCGGGGGATTTATCAGGGAGAACGAACGCCAGTCGTAGGCAAGTATGGTAAACGCAATGGTTGGCATGCCGTTTATTACCGGATATTTTTCCTTGTACCTGGAAAGCAGATCGAAGTATTCATCCACTGTTGTGATTTTCGGATAACCGAATTCCTTGAGGACTTCCTTCTGAACCCACATGGCGGAATCCCCGTACCAGTTGTTATGATCCCTACCGGACATTACTCCCCAGACCGGAAGCGTATAGATATGCCCGTCATCTTCCTTCATTTTTTCCCATATTTCGGCGTAATGGGCCCTGAGCCGCGGGGCATATGTATCGATCAGATTGTCCAGCGGAATAAGGGCGCCCGCTTCATAAAATTTTTTACTGTCTACATGGAGTATATCGGGGTATTCCCCGCCCGCGATCATAACTCCAATTTTTTGGTCTTTATCGCCGACAAGAATATCCCAGGTAAAGGTAACATGGAGATTATTCTCTATCCATTTGTAGATTTTATTATCGGCGGGCGGCTGCTGCAGGGCAGCCATGGAGAAAACAGAAATATTAACCGGATAATCGGGAGACGTTTCCGCATTTTGTTGTTTCTTTTGGCAGGATGCAAAAGTCAGGACGCATGAGCAGATCAAAATACTGATAATTTTTCCGGAGATTGTCTGATACATCAGTATCCTCCTGCTTACTATGATATATGATATATTGGCTCCTGCCAACAAAAATTATCGGATTGAAATGTAATAATTATCCGTTAGCCCGGAAATTTCACTGAAAAATCAGGTTTTCAGGTATATATTGTATAAACGCCTATACGCCGATACCCAGTTTTTCCATCAGTTCTGTCATTGATTGTTTTGCCGCGTTGAAATAAAAGTTTTCCATATCCTGTATCAGTTTTCCGCTGCCGGGTATGGTCCGCAGTTCATCGGTCATGCGCAGAACTTCGGGGGTTCCGCTCTTCAGCATTGGGTCAAGTTTTCCAAAGATTTCACGGGCCTTTTCAATATCAAAACTGTTTGTATTTTCTTCGGTCTCAGTCGGATTTTCCGGGCTGCGCAGATATGGCTTCAGTTCATTTAACACAGCTTTCAGTTGAGCGGCAAGTTTTGCCATCTGTTCTTCTGTAATGTGCCCGTTACCGTTTTGCAGCGCCGCCTCAATTTCCGCAGCCGCGTCCCGCAACGCGGTTTTGCCGATGAGGCCCGCATTGCTTTTTAACGAATGCGCCAGCCGGTGCGCCTTTTTTACATCGTCCGATTGTAATGCCTGCTGTATCTCGTCGAATCTGTTCTGGTTGCCGGTAACAAAGTCGGTTCTGAGCTGTGCCAGCAGCGCCGCGTTACTGGCATTTTCTTCGCTTTCTTTTATGCTGACCATGCCGGCGGGACTGAGGAATTTTAACAGGCAGCGCCACAGTTCCTGCGAAGTGAACGGTTTGCCCAGATAATCGCTCATCCCGATCGTCTTATACAGATCTCTGTCTTCGACCATTATATTTGCCGTCATTGCCACTATCGGCGTACCTGTTCCCATCTCGATAATTTTCGGGGTCGCGTCTATTCCATCCATTACCGGCATATGGATGTCCATCAGAATTAAATCGAACGGTTTCTGGCCCTTTTCAATACGTGAACGTACTTTGTCTATGCCTTCCCGGCCGTTCACCGCAATTTCAACATCAAGGCCCACCCGTTCCAGATGCTCAGTAATTACCCGCTGATTCATCTGATTATCTTCACAAACCAGAATTTCACCTTTGAATGATGGTTTCTCCAGTTCTATCGCGGTATCGGCTACTTCTATTGGTTTTTCCGCAATATCTGTTGTATCAAATGCCAGTTCAAAAATTACCGAGGTTCCTTTTCCGGGCTCACTTTTTATCACCAAAGTGCCGCCCATCAAATCGATAATATTTTTGGTAATAGCAAGGCCAAGCCCGGTGCCGCCGTATTTGCGTGTCGTGCTGATATCGGCCTGCATAAACGGTTCGTATATTCTTTTGATCTGTTCTTCTGTCATGCCTATGCCCGAGTCCTGCACTTCAAACCGCAGATGGATATTATTTTCGGTTTCGTTGTACACAATTACCGACAGTTTGATAAAACCGGAGTCGGTAAATTTCAGTGCGTTGGAGAGCAGGTTTACCAGTACCTGGCGCAGCCGTGTCGGGTCGCCGATCAGCATTTTTTCAATTGACGATTCCGCATAAAATTGAAGGTTTATATTTTTCTCGATTGCTTTTGGTTTGATTATATTTTTACAGGTACTGATCAGTTCGCGTAAATCGAAAGGAATAATTTCCAGTTCAATATTTCCCGATTCGATTTTTGATATGTCAAGAATATCATTGATGATCTGCAATAATCCCTTTGCGTTATCCATAACCATGTGCAGGTATTCCCTGGTTATGGGGCTGAGGGCGTTGGTCAATGCCAGTTCCGCAAATCCCATAATGCTGTTCATCGGCGTGCGGATTTCATGGCTCATGTTTGCCAGAAATGCTGATTTGGCAACCGACGCGGCCTCCGCCTGTACCGTGGCCATGCGAAGCCGCTCCAGGTTTTTTGTCTTTGCTGTTTCATCCCTTGTTGAATCGAAAAAGACCTGGGTACCGTCAACCCAGCGTATAATCGCCGCTCTTCCGCCCAGGTATTTCCCCGATGCTTCGTCGTACAGGCCTTCGTATTCGGTAAACGGATATTCGTCTTTTTGCGGCAGTAATTTTTGTAATTGGCAGATGGAACATGGCTCGCTGAGGTTTCTCATGGCGGAATAGCATTTTTTGCCTATGTAGTTTTCCCTGTCCATGCCGAAGGTATCCGCGGTATTGCTGTTCACATACAATAAATTATAGTCCAGATCAACGACTGTTATCATGGTATCCAGATAATCCATAACCGCCATCGTTTTCCGCATGGTTGAAATGGAAATCGCCAGTTTTTTGATGCCTTCGGTTATTTTTTTATATGAACCCTGATATTTTTGTATGTCGATATGGAAATCTTCAATGCCGAATTTATCCAGATCTGTTGTTATTTGAGACAGATCGTTAATTATCATTTTAATAACATCAACAAGCGAATAAATATCCTGTGTCAATTCCCCAATTTCATCTTTGGTTATGGCGTTTCTGTAAATATCCACATTCATATTGCCGTTGGTTACTTCCGAAACAAGATGCGTCAGTCCTTTTATCGGCTTTAAAATTTCTGAAGATATTACCAGCAGTATCAGGATGGATATCGCAAGCCCCAAACCCCCAAAGAGCATTATATGGAACTGCATGGCGTTTCTTTCCAAAATCAGTTTGGTATCTGAAAATGCGGTTGCTATGACGCCGAATATCATGCCGTCCCCGTCAACTAACGGCAGAAAGAATGCGCTGTATTTTTCACCGCTGATTACTATATCGTGGTAATATTCTTTATTTTCCGAATAGACATATTTAGCCACATCGGGATTGATATTCGCGCCTGTTATCAGGTTCCCGTTTATTCGGATCGTTGTGGCTATTCTTGTCTCACCCAGGAACACTGAAAAATCGGCATTATAATGTTCTTTCAGTTTATCAAGAGCCTCGCTTGTATCAAATCGTATGCCCGCGGACATAACGCCTATGATTGTGCCGCCGGCATCATATACCGGCACATCGGTACGGACTGAAACTTTTATATGGTTGCCGTCTTCAAAATGCGTATAGGTTTCACCGCTTATAGCTTTCTGAAAACCCTTTTGATATGAAACCGAATCGTTTTTCAGATCCGTGAATGTCCGTCCTATTACTATGCCTGTCCTGTCGGTTACCTTGAAAAAATCCACATGGTACACATCAACCGAGTCATTGAGCATTTTGATTATTTTTTCAGAGTCATGTTCCTGTACCGCTCTGATGATTTCCGGATCTTTCGCGGCGATAAGCGCCGCTGTTCTTGTATCGTATTCGCAGTCTGAAATATTTTTTTTCAGGCCGCTGACAGCCACATTCAGCCTTTCGGTGAAAAGGATTTCCGAATATTTAGTGAAACGTGTTGTTGAAAACAATGTGATTGTAATGCACAAAA
>Ga0123354_10021002_pt1 | contig 10280 bp, 4 predicted proteins | sample TergutLab28metaG_2_FD_97872 | JGI IMG/M metagenome (GOLD analysis project Ga0123354, IMG submission 97872) | Labiotermes labralis P4 segment gut microbial communities from Petit-Saut dam, French Guiana - Lab288 P4 | ecosystem: Host-associated > Arthropoda: Insects > Digestive system > Gut ...
AACACTTGCAAAACCTTCCCCCCCCCCCCCAAACCGCCCTATTGACAGTACCACGCTCGCTGAACGTCCGTAAGGTACGCATCCAGCCCCCTTACCAGGAGGCCGTCAAACTAGTCTGAAACATGAGAAAGTACCAAGCCATGGCGACTTACGCCTGAAGGCAAGGGATAATTTGGAATACATCAGAGTAAACGGAACGATAATGTAGAAATTGATATTAAAGAAAGAGAATAGGCACATGCATTGGATCCATTTGTCTGAAAATTAAGACAAATGGCAGGCTATTTTGAAGAGGCTAACGAACTTGCGGCTTCCATAAAGGACGGGGCATTTTTGACAAGCTAAGTGACTAATACTTACTTACTTACTCCATGGTGCAGAGTCCTTCTTGAGAAGCTAACTGGTTTGCAAATAGTCAAGAAATTCCCCTCATATCACGGAACCCAAAGGTTCATTACCGCACCCACAAGAGTCCTCCACATATCTCTATCCTGGACCAGCCCAATCCAGTCCATATACCCACATCCCACCTCCTGGGGATCCGTCTTAATATTATCCACCCATCTACGCCTAGGTCTCCCGAGTGGTCTCTTTCCCTCCGGTTTCCCCATCAAGACCCTATACCCCCCTTCTCCTCACCCATACGCGCCACATGCCCAATAAGTGACTAATGTATCATATAGGCCTAAGTAACTAGATTACTAAGTTCATGAACCATAAGTTTTTTTTTAGAAACTATTAGTCATTAAGTGACTAATAGTTTCTAAAAAAAACTTCTGGGTCATGAACTTAGCAATCTAGTTACTTAGGCCTATATGATACATAAGTCAGTGTATATACATGCAGAACTTGGTAACTAGTGGAGGTACAGTTAAACTACAACTACATAAGCATTTTGTAAGTGTCGGAGATAAAGTACCGAAATATTTTGAAGACTTACTGGTGTTGCTAAAATCTTTTTCACGCGTTTGACACGGCTGATAGAATTAAGGAAAAGTAATTTTGTGCTCATTCATAACCTCTTAAGTCTGGCAGGAACAAAAGAATACTAAATTGCCTGCAGCTTAGCCGAGGCTTTTATTCAAAGTAGTCAAACTCTTGTAAAAGCGGTACATTTGTCTTTCCGGAACACCTGACGCCGATTAATTCTAAAAGTCGTTAAACACTCCTAGAACACATTAACATGAAAATTATCATGTATGCATTTGCGTTTTGGTCGTCAGTAATTTTCAAGCTAATCTACCTGAAGAAAGGAAATTTTATTCGTGTAATTATTACATTATTATATCTTGAATTTGGCGCACAGTTGCTGGGTATTCTCAGGGTGAACGACTTAACAAAGACGCGCAGAAAAGCTATTGGTTTACGTCTAAACAAGTGAAAGAAGAATGCTAATACGTAAATGTTCCTGATTTATCGCCACCAACATGTCTATTATCCTGTAAATTCTGAATTTAACAGGGCAGTTCATAATTCCATTTATACAATATGATTAATCTATTATGGAACATACATAAATACAATGAGAAAAATGTGACAGGATTAATACCCGGACACGAAACCAGAATTAGCCACCACAAGCACTAAAAGTAATTACATTAAGAGGTTCAGTTTATATTTCACTCCTTCAAATAGAAAGACCAAACAGATAATGTGGTGCAGGGGAAAAACTGCTGTTTATCGAAGAATCACATGAAGCACATAAATACACGGTATTAGAAAAATACATACATTTTAAATTCGCGCCCACTGATCACATATTAACCTAGTCCTTAAAAGTTTAACATAAAATTTTATTTAATTTCATATATTTCCTACTTAACAGATCAGTTTGCATTTCATTGTATGTACGTATGTCTAACTTGGACACATATCTATATAATGAGGTAGATTTAGTCAAAAACACAACTATAATATATAGCTAAATGATGGTGTTTATTATCAATGCAAAAACTACATGTTTCGGCCTATAGCGGCCATCTTCAGGTTTTGACACTTTTATTGCTAAAAGAGTTTTATATAATACGCCTAAACCGCGTGGTGATGTTGAGATCTCATCATTTACGTGCGTTTGTTAAGCTAAGTCTGGTAGGATGTCTGTTGCGTTAATGAATTTGTAGGTAGGTGGGTAGGTGTAGGGTTGGGCGGAACTTCTGATGGTATCTTGTATGCTCCTATGTTTGGGGGAGGGGGGGGTTATACGGGGTTGGTTTTTCCATTGCCAATAAACACCATCATTTAGCCATATATTATAGTTGTGTTTTTGACTGAATCTACCTCACCATATAGTTTAAACACACAACGGGAATGGCACACCTCAGAATTGGACACATATCCTAGTACGGTGTGGATGGAGTTTGATAAAAAAAAAAAAAAGTTGCCTCAGAAAATCCTCCTGTGCGTTTCACCATTATCTCGCCTCATATTTCACTGCTGCCATCGTGGTTCTTTACGTGATCCGTAATGTATAGGATAAGTCCGTGCGCGCAAACAGGTCTAGGCCGTATATTAACACTCATATTTTGGTCATGGAATAATCCGCTGAAGATGTAATAAATTCAGGAATAGGATTATATAAAATGTCGGTAGGATTAAAACGGGGACTGGGGAATTCCGAGTATCGACATATTTGTGTTGTGAACCTGAGACAGGGCCCTCAGGATTGCGGTTATGAATCTGTGAATCACAGCTCTATTTCCACTGGGTATACGGACGGGAACACGCAGCGAATGTTGATAAGTTAAGGTTTATTTTTTTAAAAAAAAGTGCATTATTTGTAATGCATGAGGTAATGGCAAGATTAGGCATTTATATATGTATATGTAAACTAGGCCTATTAGTGGCAACTCATGTCAAGGAGGTGGTACAGATATGACTCCTTCAGAAATAAGTAGTTTAAACGCGAACGTTTTACGGAGGAGCGCGATAAAAATACCAACATGCAAATCAGTGACATGCATTACAAATGTAAAATGTCGATGGCTAGTAACATACTTTGAAATACTAACTTTAGTCCTTCGTTTAAAACCGGTTATTTTCAAGATGTCTACAATGAGAATAGTTACTCCAGATTTCCTTCTTGCTTTTGACACAAAGCTTCCAGACGCGTCCGGAAGGAGGTGTGATATCATAAACGAGGTGGATGTGGGCGACAGTCCTACACTAAAACCATAACTGGAATTTTAGAAACTTAAACCTAACCTAAGAATGTTCCATATTACTTTTACATTCTTTTGTTTTGGGTGCAGCTGTCCGAAGCCGAAACTTGACGATATTACACGAACGTAACCTACACCCCTTTATGTTCCGCATTGTTTTGAAGATACACAACATGTCGTCTTGTTCATATCAAGACACTGGTACAGGCACATCACTCTGAAAGCACATCAAATATACTCCTACAAGATGATAAGATGATAGGCGATGAACATAAGAAACAACCCCTGACTGTAACTCAAAACATTTTTTTTGCAAATAGACGACAAGTTACCCTGCTTGATACATTCGCTTCGTTCAAGCATCCTACGCTAAGTTCTATTTGTATCTTAGTTTAGTTGAAGACGCTGCACAGGGGTGCACAAATCAAGGGCGCAAAGTTGCCGTAGAGATTAATTTTATATAGTGAAAAAAAACAATCCCTGTACAGGCCCAGAGGGTTCCAGTAAGTTAAGGGTACCAAATCTCAAGACATTCGGCATATGAAGGTGGTAAGGTTGTCCGCCTTACGCATCGGCCGCTCTTACCCCCAGAAAATATTCCTGGTTCTCATTTTTGTAAGAGGCTGAGTCAACCCCAGGTACATAGTGCGGCCGGAAGGATTATGTCAATGAAAAATTCCACTGACACCTTTGGGAATCGAACCCGCGCCCTTCCGGTTTGTAGCGCAGTGCCTCAACAAACTGCGCCACCGCGTGCCCCGTTTGTCAACGTCGGTAATTACCAATCTAGACTACAAAGAAACCAAAAGTAGAAATGAACAAATTCCGATAGCCCGATCTATTGAATTTTGTAGACTGGTGCCTAAAATTATGTCTCAGCCTGTACTTGCCGCACGTCACCCTACAAGAGTCTTGAATTTTGAGATAGTTGGTAGAATTTGTGTAAAATTTGTGCACCCCTGCCCAAAATAACGGACAACGTCCAAAACACTATTCAAGCAAAAAACCTCGTCGGAATCCTTTCAGTATGAATTCCACTTCATCATTTGACGCCTCGTGCCATTATTAGACGACACAGTGAGTCGACCTGACAGCCGCTTGCTTTCTCTTGTTACACAAATCAGCCAATACGCTTCTATGTTCTACCAATCTCAGGCATCACGGTGTCCTAGTTCAGTGTTTAGATATTCGACGTATTTTCGTTCCCTCCCCCTACACATTTAATAATAGTTCCGTTATTTCACTCACTTCTGCTATTTTTCCTTCCCGTATTTCTTTTTTAACATTTCCCTGAGTCCGGTCACCCTAGGTTTCTCCCACGCACGTCCTCTCTTTATTTATTGCTGTCGCCTTCCCTTCTCTTCTTCACACGCCTTCAAACCCCCTTTGCCCCCTTGCGCCATGCTACAGAAAGGGAGAAAGAGATGGCCTGATGGCGAATATGTATTTAAAGAGAGAGAAAGTGTAGCCGAGTTCTGAATGTAATTTATGATATTCTCTACACTTTTCTCGCCCCTTTTCCTTCTTCTTTCTTCGTGTTCCTCTTCCTGATTAAGCCTAAGGAATAACTCGACCTACCTTCACTTAACTTGAAACGAGAAAGCTCTATGCAACTCTCATTTTTCCGTCCGAAGGGATTAGTGTTTTCGTGTAGCGAGCTGCCCAGTGTGTTTTTTCGCTACGTTATCGCTGACTGCAGCCAAGACACCTGAACAGTCGTGAGAAACTATCGTACGGACGCAGTGACATGTATACCCCAAGTTACAAAATCCAGACAAATCAACTCTTATATGTGCTATAGGACGGTATTGTGCTCAACTGCCTTGGGGGTTCAGGCGAATTCCATTTTATGGAGTGCGTTATCTGATGCTGGGAAAACTGCAATGCGAACACCATAATAAATCTGCATAAATAACCCTGTCATATTCACCTCGACGGTGAAGACGGAGATACTATATAAAAAGTTCAACCTAGTACAGGCCACGAAGTGCCCAGAAGGGGAGTGGAGGTATAGCTCTACTTCTTCTTTAACATCGGTCCTAGATGGATGTGGGTGGTCAACGCCACGCCCTGGCCGTTTTACCCCCGGGAATGACCCGATAACCATTATATAGGAGGCTGGGTGGCCCCAGGGCTGGACTTGCTCCTAATGGGATTCTATCACCGGACCGTACAGCCCATGGCGAGTCGCTATACAGACTACGCTATCCCGGCCCACCGAGATAACATATTCCTCCGAAATACAGATATCAACCAGCAAGACTGAACGACGTTACAGCCAAGACGATCACATAATAAGCATAATCATCATTACAAGCACGGAAATTCTTGAACATGTTTGTTTGTTTTTTGCGCGACAGCCCCAGTGGGCTCCTCATTCACGAGGTTTCTAGATCACACACAACGACGCACCACAGTCAGTAGGAGTCCTCTGGGCGAGTGATCAGCTCGTCGCAGAAACCTCTACCTGACATCACACAACACTCACAACAGACACATATCCACGGCCCCGGTAGGATTCGAACCCACAATCCCAGCACGCAGTCGTGGCAGACCTACGGCTTAGACCGCGCGGCCACTGGGTCCGGCCTCTTGATCATGTTATGTACCAATAAAAGGACTGAAGATACAAGTTTTTGGCATAAGATGCTGTGTCGTTGAGCGAAGGTCCCCGACGTATAGCAAGACCGCAGTTCCTCTATCCTCTGGTTAAAAACTGAATAAACAGACAATGCGATCGTTCCAAACACCGGGAACTACACCCGCAACGATACAGCGTAACATTCCAAAAGACCCGAATCTTCAGCAACACCGCTGTGAGCGCCTCAAATCTCGCAAAATATGTGTAAGTTCAAGCAAGATTCTGTACTATAATCTTAGTTGCCAATTCTACGACTATTATGTTGTGTTCAATTTGTGTCAGATTCGTTTCTAAATACTACGCGAAGCTCTCGCTGTGTTCTGGGCAGCCTGGTGTTTCACAGTAAATGAAAAATGGAATAATACGTTGGCTAGAACCCGTTAGTCACTCTCCTGCAGGCTTACAAGATTTCGAGGTGACAAACTCTCAATTAAAAAACCTAAATCAACGGTCCGCAAAATTTTGAGTCAGACGGGTGACAAGAAGCAAGTTCCATACTAAGGGTACACAAATATTAGGTGTCAAAGAAAAATTTAAACGCGCTGGGGATCTGGCGCCCCGGATTTGTGCACCTTGCCATAAACAACTAATGTCACCTGGCATAAGCAATGCGACTAACAAGCCCCTCTACTGCAGAAGGTCTGGCTTGGGAGCTAGCTGCAAAGAACTTATGGTTTCAAATATAATGCAAGAGAGAACCGTCTCTTCCAACTAGCTGAATATACCTATTGCCTAATCTGCACAACGAAAATGAGTGATGTTAACTATAAATCTTATTGTCGCACCGTGCATTTTTGTAGAATCACTTCAATTTATCAACCAACGAATGCACATATAATTTCACATAAAAAACTTTTAAAACATTTTAAAACACTCCGAAATGTTTCGATCTTGTCAGATCAACATCAGGGAACTTAGTTCCTTGCTAAAGTTATGTTACAGCACTGACAATTCAATTCGTATTTGTAAACGAGGTGTTGTGGCAGCACATCATGCTGTGTAGGAATGTGTTGTGGAGCAGTGGCTCGGTGTGCTTCGAAGCACACCGAGTAACATAACTTTAGCAAGGAACAAAGCTCCCTGATGATGATCTGACAAGATCGAAACATGTCGGAGTGTTTTAAAACGTTTTAAAAGTGTTTTATGTGAAATTATATGTGCATTCGTTGGTTGATAAATTGAAGTGAGTGATGTTAACTTAGCGACCGTCTGAAGAAGCATGTTCCTGCTTTATAAAGATGCAGCTGCACCTCGACCACAACCACAGGCGCAAAAATCAACCTGCATTCCACGTTTCCTATGCTACACTTTGCTGCAGTCGCTCACATTCTGCAGTAACATTATTGCCAGGAATCTCATCTGTAGCAGGATTACACCCGCAATTCCCTGTCATTTTTCACGACAACCTTCAATGCGGGTCTCACAAACCTTATAGTCCTCCTCCCTCAGTCACGTGATTGCAGCTGCTACGTAAGGAGACGAATACTGGCACTCCCGCCGCTCTGACTGCAGAAAAGCACTGATCTAGGCGCACACTTCTTCGCGCACTCTCACGACTTGTGGCGTCAGCCTAAGCTCGCTAATGTTACCTGCGCCTGAAGGTGGAGACTTTGTGGAATTAGTCCTGCTATACCGCTGAACGAAATGGTTAACAGACATCTTGCTTCGCGTATCAGCTGCAGTCTTCTTGATATTATATATGAAATGATACATTTTGTTAAATGCAATTGGGTTGACAACGGGCGGCAGTGGTACAGTACACATTTACACACAAACAATAAACAGAACAACACAACGAAAAATAATACACAGAACAGAACATACATAACAATAAGAATACACAAACACAACAAAAATACAAAATTAGACAGAAGCAAACAAAACATACAACCCTGAAATGTTCGAAGTTAACGGAGATGTTTAATATTATTTCTTTAGCGACCTATTTGTGGAACCTGAAATTTCTACACTGAATCAGTGGAATGAAGTTCAGTCATTTGGATTCCACTACTTCAAGATCAGTTTTAATTGTAGGCACAAACTGATAGTTTGGTCTTTAGAGTGGCCATTTTCGGTATGGTTTATGGATCAACATTAAAAAAAAATCCTCATTGATAACTTCTCGTGCTAACTGGTCCACACGTTTCATCACTCCTGGCAACAACAAAGAGAAGGTTATAGGAACTTCTCACTGCGTTCGAAATGCCTCTTGTTGCTTCACCTGTCCTACGTGCTTCTGCAGAACGATGCTATTTTCGATACTCTCCCAGTTTACAGAGAACTGAACTGTAAAACCCATTAAGAACAAGGATAAGAACACGATGCCCTCTCCACAAGAACAAAGCCAAAATTCTTTCACTTCTGCGAAGAATAATGCAAAATATTTGAGACTCGGCAACTTCTCCGCCACAAGTGTGATGCGGGTCAGTCTGATGGATCTACACAGGCGATTCTTCCTACAAGTCGTCACAACGCACTCGCCCGCACACGTGCGCGACTCAGCTTCTCGAGGTATCAGAAATTGCGACACAACCAGCTTTTTTTGTGATGTTCTTCTGAGTAGCTCCAGCGGCGTACTGCTCCTTCCCATCACACCATAATCTTGGGAAGTAAAGTGGGAGAGGAGGAAAAGCTGCATGACCTATTAACCTTTATATATTTGATAGAAGTAAATTATCAGATTCGGAAGCTGTATAATTTTTACCTCACCAAATGCTCGTTTATCTTTTCTGTGAAAAAACAGCCCACATCTGGTCTAGGCCTTCTCGTTGTTGAGGTTTCTAGATCACGCACACACACACACACACAGTAGGAATCCTCTGAACAAGTGACCAGCCCCTCGCAGAGGCTGTTACCTACACAAGAAACAACAAACACAACAGTTGAACATCCATACCATCAGCAGGATTCAAACCCGCCATCCCAGCAATCAAGCGGCCTTAGACCGCACGTCCACCAGAATTCCCTCCCAAATATTCTTCGCATGATAAAGTCAAGGAGGATGATTGGGCGGCTTTTGAGGTACGTAAGGAGGAAGAATATAAAGCTTACAAAGTTTTCGTGGGGAAACGAGAAGTAAAAACATAGCAATGACAAGAACCACAACTTGGTACAATAAATGTTTCGTTGACCGTGCATTGTGATATATCCGTACAATAAGAACCAACAGGATGCACTAGTTACTTTCAATTTACTTCAGTAATTAACCTCTACATGTTTCAAGCAGGCTTACTGCTCATCATCAGAAGGTACTACTCTGTATATATAGAATTGATATATGTCATGCATTTATGTTGGCTGGCTGCCAACACCCAGTCAACATAAAAATATATACAGAGTAGTACCTCCTGATGATGAGCAGTAAGCCTGCTCGAAACATGTAGAGGTTAATTACTGAAGTAAATTGCAAATAAATAGTGCATCCTGTTGGTTCTTATGATACGGTAAAACTAAATTTTATTTTTAAAACTAAGGCACTCTTGTGGTCAAAATCTGCTGGAAATCAAAACAAGGCCTCAATATAGTTCTAACAGTAGTGCAATGAACACCGTACGATGAAGGGCAGATTGAGCGCGGTGTTGTTTGTTTGCCGGTATATCTGTTAGTCGGTTTTCCTTTATTTTCCACGAAAATCAAACGGAAAATCTCATTTGCTGATGACAGGACAACCAAACGGCAGAAATAGGCATATCTTGGTTAGTGTATGTTCAAACACTGCAGTAAAAAATTAACTTCTGGATCACACAACAACACTGTTATTATACAAAACATCCGTTACACTCATCAAATCAGGCCGAGTTCGATGTCTTGAACGTTCCTTCATCTAGAGCAAAATATGAACACAACAACAGTGCAATCAATATCGAACAGAACAGCACCTATCTGCTGACACACCAGCGGTGCTTAACTTGAAGCAGGAAACACCCCCTCTGAGGGTGCGAATAAGGGCGCCAGATGTGACAAATTTTTCTTTGTTTTACTTTGAAAAATAAATATTTAATTCTAAATCCTTAATTTCTTAGTTACAATCTATCTCGGATTTAAACTGACGTGCTGACGTACTCCTAACCACTTTTGGTATGGGTTCCAGACGATTTTGGAATCTAAAGGCGTTCAAATTGCAGCAAAGTTTAAAACTTTACGAGAAATTATATTATTATTATTATCATCATCATCATAATCATCATCATCGACATCGCCACTTTTATGCAGGGTGTTTACAATTATATACAGTACCTGAAACAAACCATCTTTCCAGGATATACGAGTATACTGTTACAACTATTCTGTAAGCTTTAGGCTTCTGTGACCGTGCATCGCATGCAGTGCTCACACCCCACAAGGCAGCGCCCCACAACCGCTACCAACCACATCCAGCAGAACCAGCGCAGCACAACACATGCAGTAACTTACGTCTTGTTCTCCTGAAGATGGGCATAATGATGCCCGAAACATGTTGAGAAATTGTTAAAAATAAACAT
>Ga0123354_10021005_pt1 | contig 10280 bp, 9 predicted proteins | sample TergutLab28metaG_2_FD_97872 | JGI IMG/M metagenome (GOLD analysis project Ga0123354, IMG submission 97872) | Labiotermes labralis P4 segment gut microbial communities from Petit-Saut dam, French Guiana - Lab288 P4 | ecosystem: Host-associated > Arthropoda: Insects > Digestive system > Gut ...
GAAACCGGAAGCAAGCCGGCGGAAATGGACGAAATGAAGCTCTGGCTGCTGAAACAAAAACAAACGCAGCAATGGGAAAGCACTCCGGCTACCGTTTTGGCGGTAAACATACTCCTGCAAACCGGAAGCGACTGGTTGGAAAGCGGAGGAAAAGTATTGATTCAAATCGGGAATCAAACCATCGATACTCAAAAAGGAGACGCCGGAACCGGTTATATCAAAACGGCATTTGATGCAAAATCCATCACGCCGGACATGAACCGGATAACCGTTTCCAAAGAAGGCGCCGGTCCAGGCTGGGGAGCCGTTTATGGACAGTATTTTGAAGATTTGGATAAAATTGCCGCAGCAAAAACCGGACTGAATGTCGAAAAATCCCTCTTTGTAGAAAAAGTGACGGCTACGGGAAAAACCCTGCTTCCTGTTACTGAAACTCAACCGGTGAAAGTCGGCGATAAAGTGATTGTTCGTTTGGTGGTTCGCGCCGACCGCGATTTTGAATACGTGTTGTTGAAAGACCTGCGCGCTTCCTGTTTTGAACCGGCGGAAACGCTGTCGGGAATTCGCTGGGCGCAACAGGCGATTTATTACCAGGCGATTCGCGACGCGTCGATGAATTTCTATTTCTACAATCTGCCGAAAGGAACCTATGTCTTTGAATATCCGCTGTATGCCAATGCAGCCGGCGATTATTCCAACGGAATCGCAACCATCCAATGTTTGTATGCGCCTGAATTTGTTTCGCATACGTCAGGCGGGAGAGTGAGGTGTGACAAATAATTCTTCGGATTGTTTTGGGCAATCTCACCTAATGACATAATAACAAATCACTGTAAACATAACACTAAAATAGAATAAAAGGTATAAAAAAAATGAAAATATGGTAATCCTTTGTACAAAAAGTAATATTTATCTAATTATCTTTTCTATCTTTGTGCGATTTTTTAAATTGTCATAAAACTATATAAACGAAATTTATGAAGACCTATAAATTACTAAATAATATTTTTGGGTGGGTCGTTTTTGCCATAGCAGCGTTCACTTATTTAATGACTATCGAACCGACTGCAAGTTTTTGGGATTGCCCCGAATTTATTGCTACCGCTTATAAGCTGGAAATCGGGCATCCTCCCGGAAACCCTATTTTCATGATGGTTGCTAATTTATTTACACAATTGACATCGAATGTTTCGCTAAAAGCAGCAATGGTGAATAGTATGTCCGCCATTTTAAGCGCACTCACTATTCTATTCATGTTTTGGTCAATCACTCATTTAGCAAAGAAAATACTTGTCAGTGAAAGTGAAGAATCAAGCAACTCTATTTCTTTAGCACAAATAATAAGCATTTTAGGCTGTGGGGTTGTAGGCTCTTTAGCTTATACGTGGTCTGATACCTTTTGGTTTTCGGCAGTTGAAGGGGAAGTATATGCTTTCTCTTCGTTTATGACTGCTATTGTTTTTTGGATGATTTTGAAATGGGAAATAGTAGCGAATGAACCGGACGCCGACCGTTGGCTTATATTAATCGCCTACATAATTGGACTTTCTATAGCCGTCCATTTGCTGAATTTACTTTGTATTCCTGCTATTGTATTGGTTTATTACTTTAAAAAATTTAAGGACCCCAATCTGAAAGGTTCATTGATTGCTATACTTGTCTCTTTCGCTCTCGTTGGATTTATTTTCTTTGGATTGATGCCGGGGTTAGTGAAAGTAGGCGGATGGTTTGAATTACTGTTTGTCAATCAATTTGGACTTCCCTATGATAGTGGCGTTATCTTTTATATGGTGCTCGTTTTTGCTGCGATTATCTGGGGTCTTTGGGAAACGATGAGAGAAAAAAACAATGCTACGCGAATGAAAATTTCATTCATTTTAGCGGTCGGTCTATTGGGAATTCCCTTTTTTGGGGATAACCCCATTTACGGAATTTTGCTGTTAGGAGTACTTGCTGTTGTTTTATTCACTTATAAAAAAATCAATTGTGTTTCTTTAAATACTATCTTATTAGCATTATTTGTAATTCTTATCGGGTATTCTTCTTTTGCACTTATTGTGATTCGCTCAACGGCGAATCCGCCTCTTGATGAAAATTCACCGGAAGACATTTTTACTTTGAGGAGTTATCTGGCGCGGGAACAGTATGGCGATACCCCTCTACTCTATGGACCCACGTATGTTTCTGAAATAAAAAGAACAGAAACCGGCGAACCGGTAACCGATGATGGAGGTCCCGTTTGGGCAATGATCGCCAAACACGACCCGTCTGAAAAAGACCATTATTTTGTTGCAACACATAAAGATCAACCGGTTTTTACGCCAGAATTAAATACCTTATTCCCACGCATGTACAGTCGGGAAGCAAATCACATTCAAGGATACAAATCATGGGCGAATATAAAAGGAGAACGGGTGCGAATACCGGCAACAAATCCTGATGGAACGAAAGGATCAAGAACGGTTATTAAGCCTACATTTATCGAAAACCTTCGCTTTTTCTTCAACTACCAAGTGAATTGGATGTATTGGCGGTATTTTATGTGGAATTTCTCTGGTCGTCAAAACGATATTCAAGGAAATGGAGGCGTTTCAAACGGAAACTGGATCACAGGAATCAAATTTCTTGACGCGCTCCGGCTGGGACCTCAAGACGATTTGCCGGACAGCATTGTCAAGAATAAAGGATACAACCGCTTCTATATGCTGCCGTTGCTATTAGGACTTTTAGGAATATTCTATCAAATTTATCGAGGTAAAAAAGGAGTTCAAGGATTTTGGATCACTTTCATGCTATTCTTTATGATGGGCTTGGCTATTGTGATTTATTTGAATCAAAAGCCTTTTGAGCCTCGAGAGCGAGATTATGCATACGCAGGCTCATTTTATGCGTTCGCCATCTGGATTGGATTGGGGGTGGCGGGACTTATCCGTATTTTAACTAAATATGCTAAAGTACAGCCTCTTCCTGCTGCTATTGCGGGTTCGCTTTTGTGTGTTTTAGTTCCGCTTCAAATGGTATCTCAGACGTGGAACGACCACGATCGATCCAAACGATATGTATGCCGGGATTTCGGATACAATTATTTAACAACTTGCGCACCGAATGCGATTATTTTTACGATGGGTGATAATGATACATTCCCACTTTGGTACGGACAGGAAGTAGAAGGATATCGCACGGATGTCAGAGTGTGCAACCTGAGCTATTTACAAACCGATTGGTATATCGACCAAATGAAACGGCAAGCTTATGAATCGGCGCCATTGCCTATTTCATGGAAAAGAACAGATTATATACAAGGAACCCACGAAATGGCGTATATCGTCAAACGAACCGACACCCCGATGGAATTTTCGCGGGCATTGGATTGGATTAAATCAGATGATATACGTACAAAACAAGTACAAACACGCGATGGTACGATTCAAATAGATAATATCCCAAGCGATGTGCTTTACCTTCCGATCGATTCGGCGGCAGTTGTTAAGTCGGGGGTAGTTAAACCGGCAAACTATAATCGGATAGCAAAAAATATAGTTATCGACTTTGGTGAAAAAAAGGATTCGCAAGGAAATACCATTGTACCGGAAAAAGGAATGTTAGTTAAACAGGAAATGATGATTTTGGATATGCTGGCAAATAATAAAGATTGGTCGCGTCCCATCTATTTTGCAACGACTGTATCTCCCGAACAATATTTGCGTTTGGATTCATTTTTCCGTCAAGATGGTGTAGCTTATCGGTTAGTACCTTATAATACAGGATTAAATGCAGAGGATTATGATAATTCGGATACAATTAATACAAAAAGCAGATTGAATGTTGATACGGATATATTGTACGACAATTTGATGCACAAATATCGCTGGGGAAATCTGGAACATCCGGGTATCTACTTAGATGAAAATGCGATGCGTATGGCAAAAGTATTCCGAATGATGTTCGGACAATTAGGCAGGTATTTAATTGAAGAAGGTAAACCGGACAAGGCGAAAGAGGTGTTGGATCATGGATTAACTGTACTTCCCGACTACAATGTACCTTATGATTATTATTCGACAAACGAAATTGCAAAAGCATATTTTCAATTGGGAGAGAATGAAAAGACGCGGAGTATTTACGATGTATTGGTAAGTAATTCTTTGAAAAGCTTAAAATGGTATTCTCGATTGAATCCCCAATTGTATGGTCAAACATTGGATGATATCCGGAGAGAATTATACTTTATGCAAAGTATGTTACCGATTTATCAAAAGGTTAATCCGAAAGCATTTGATGCGGCTAACAACGATTTCGGCCGTTACGTGCAACAATTCGAGCAATACTTAAATTCCCGTCAAGCCCGTCAAATGGGCGGAGCAAATCGATAAGTTATGCTGATAGAAAGAGCTCCTAAACTGTATCGTAGCCTCTACCAAGGTTCGCATTGGAGATTTAACGATGATAAAAAAGTAGTTTATCTTACTTTCGACGACGGTCCAATACCTGAGATTACTCCTTGGGTATTGGACGTATTAGATAAATATAACATTAAAGCTACCTTTTTTTGCGTAGGGGATAATGTTCGAAAACACCCGGAGATTTATCAAAAAATCCAAGAACGGGGACATAAAACAGGAAATCATACGTTTCATCATATTCAAGGATTGAAAACCGATGTTCAATCGTATATGGAAGATGTGCAGGAAGCCGGTAAGTTGATTGACAGTAAACTTTTCCGCCCGCCTTACGGACACATGCGGTTTTCACAATTTAAAGCGTTGAAGAAGCAGTATAAAGTAATTATGTGGGATGTTGTAACACGCGACTACAGCCACTTGATGACTGCCGATCAAGTATTTGAAGTGGTGAAAAAATATACTCGAAACGGCTCAATCATTGTCTTTCATGACTCGCTAAAATCCGGCGATCGTATGAAAAAATCACTGCCTCCCTCCATTGAATGGCTGCTGGCGCAGGGATATAGTTTCAAACTGATAGAAAAATAAGCAATATTTGCTATCGACAGAGGTAAGCATTTTATACTTTCAACACCATTCCTTCATTCGCAAGAAACGTATTGGAGAAAATTTCCTGCGCTTCATCCAACAGTATGGTTTCATCCATAATGCGAGCGGAGAAATGAGCGATAATCAATTTCTTCACATGAGCAGCCTGAGCGATTAGCGCCGCTTGTCGGGCTGAAGAATGATAAGTTTCTTTTGCGCGCACAATATTTTCGTGACTAAATGTAGCCTCATGATAAAGTAAATCAACGCCTTCAATAATAGGAATAATCTTTTCGTAATATGCAGTATCCAAGCAATAAGCATATCTTCTTGGGGGTTCGGAAGGTCGGGTGAGAATCCGGTTGGGGACTACGGTTCCATCCGGCGTCACAAAATCTTCTCCCCCTTTGATAGCTGCCATCCTGCTGACAGGGATTTGATAAAAATCAATCATTTCACGGATAATGTGCGGGCTTTTGGGCTTTTCATCAAACAGGAATCCGGCACAAGGCGTCCGGTGATTTAACGGAATAGTAAAAACTTTCAACGTGCGATCTTCAAAAATCAATTCGTTTTTCTCCGGATTATAAGCATGAAAAAACACTTTATAGGATAAGTCTTTACAAAAATAATTCAATACCGGCTGAAAGATTTTTCCCGCATCGGGCTGAGCAAAAATATGCAAATCGGCTGTTCGCCCCAACATTCCCAACGTAGAAATCAATCCGGGTAAACCAAAACAATGGTCGCCGTGCAAATGCGAGATAAAAATGTGGTTGAGCCGCTGGAACTTCAGTTTCATGGCGCGAAATTGAAGTTGCGATCCTTCTCCGCAATCAATCATGAACAATTTGTCCCGCAAATTGATCACTTGTGAACTCAAAAAATGTCGAGTAGTCGGAAGCGCCGACCCACAGCCCAAAACAGTTACTTCAAATTGTTCCATTATCCAATCCCAATCCATTTATGCACTTGCAAGCTCAACCGCCATTCCGGACATTTCTTGACTTGTTCAACGCAATAATCAATGTTTGCCTTCGTTTCCGTTTGATTATCCGTAAAAATGGGACTAAGAAAATAATACTCTGCTTTCGGTAAGGATTCAATCGATGGAATACTATCATTTGCCTTGACCGGTAGGCGGATTTCATTGACTTGAGGATTGATTTTCTGCGCGTAATCCGTTTGATCTTTCGGGCTTACGACGGTATAGTCCAGCAGTTCCGATAGCCGGTTATGACCATTGCTTTCAATTGCTTGAGAATATCCGGCTTTTTTGAAAAACGACAAACATTTGTCAGTTAACTGCAAAGTGGGTTCACCTCCCGTCCAGACAATCCAATGGCAAGGGAAGTTTTTGATTACTAACAAAATTTGTCCCCACGACATTTCTTCACCCTCGGAATAATCCGTATCGCAGAAATCACAATTCAAATTACATCCGCTCAATCGAATGAAGATGGATGCCGTTCCCTGCCGGGCGCCTTCTCCTTGCAGGGAATAAAATATTTCTTTTACTTTAAGGTTCATAAATGCAAGATGTTTGAGGTGTTTCACTTACTTCGACCGCATATAGTTCAGGAATTTCCGGTTTAAAATGGTCGTATAAAAAACGGGCAATATTCTCAGAAGTAGGAGTGTCGGGCATTCGGTCGTTCAAATGCCGGTGATCCAATGTTTCGTCAATAAACTGCTTGACAATCTTCAAATCTTTATAATCTTTCACAAAACCGTATTCATCCAACGATTCCGATTTCAGATGAACGGTAACCGCATAATTGTGTCCGTGCATCCGTGCGCAAGGATGGTCTTTCGGCAAAAGATCCAATATATGCGAAGCGGAAAATGAAAACTGTTTACTTATCTTATACATATTTGCTGTATTAGGAATCGATGTACAAAGGTACGAATAAATGTGGAAATTTGAAAAAGGGTTGGCGGCAATTACACAATCTTTCCTTTCCAAAGTTCAGGTAAAAACTCCACAGCAGGAAAAATCTCAATATCGTTCATAACACGTTTATATTTATCCATTGAAACAACGATAAGCCGCGCTTGCGGATATTCTTCCTGAAAGGCTTTCAACCCTTTGGTATGGCGTGATTTTACTTCGTCGCACGACTTAAATTCAATAGCAACACGTCCGTTGCCAATAATGCAATCGACTTCGTAACCGCCTGAAGTTCGCCAATAAGCCGGCTTTTCGTCTAAATAATTATAGCCAAGATAAGCGATAATTTCTTGCATCATCAAGTGTTCAAAGGCATGTCCGAAAACTTCCGTACCCTGAGCCATGTTGTTTCGTTTGAGCAAGTAATTTACAATCCCCACATCAAAATAATAAAATTTCGGAGCAGCAATAGCCCTGCGTTTGGCGGTCGCCGTAAAGCCCGGAATTAAGTAGCCAACCATGGTTTGTTCCAAGATTTGGAAATATTCTTTCACGGTATTGGCGCTTACGCCACAATCTTGTGCGATATTCTTGTACACAATCATTTCTCCGCTACATTGGGCGGCAATTTCCATAAAACGAGTAAAAGAAAGCAGATTACGCGACAAGGCTTCGGCTCGAATTTCTTCGTTTAAATAATCGCCGATATAAGCTTGCAGACGGCGTCGCGGATTTTGCGCCATGTAATGACGCGGCAACATACCGTTTTGAATGGCTTTATATAAATCAAAATCAGGAATTTCAGCGCTCACAAGAGGATACATAACCGTGCGTAACGCTCTACCTCCCAAAAGATTTGCACCGCATCGCACCAATTTCCTTGCACTTGATCCACAAAGTACAAATCGAATATTGCGATTACTGATCAGCCAATGTACTTCGTCTAAAAGTCGTGGAATTTTTTGTACTTCGTCGATGATAACCAAATTGTTGGGATCAGCATCTTTTAATTCCTCTCGTAATAACTCGGGATTACGAAAAAATCGTTCAAATTCTTCGCTATTTAGTAAATCGTATTGGCGAGCATTAGGAAATAATATTTTAAGTAATGTGCTTTTCCCAGTTTGTCTTGCACCCCACAGGAACAGAGAGTCTTCTGTTGTTTCTTCCAATTTTAAAATCCTGACATACATAAGTTGTACTTCATTTTATCTTGATAAAACTCAATTAAACTGCAAATATACAACTTTTTTTCAAATCGACTTCCGCCTCAATTCAAAATCACGACCTAAGTATTTTTCCCGAACAACCGGATTTTCAGCTAACTCTTCAGCGGTACCTTGATACAGCACTTTGCCTTCAAACAAAAGGTAAGCGCGGTCGGTAATACTTAACGTTTCATGGACATTATGGTCGGTAATCAAAATGCCGATGTTCTTGAGTTTCAATTTACCGACAATTTGCTGAATGTCCTGAACAGCAATCGGGTCGATGCCTGCAAAAGGTTCGTCAAGCATGATGAATTTAGGGTCGATAGCCAGACACCGCGCAATTTCCACCCGCCTGCGCTCTCCTCCCGATAATTGGTCGCCTAAGTTTTTCCGAACTTTTTGAAGTCCAAATTCAGCAATCAAACTTTCTAATTTTTCTTTTTGATACGTTTCAGACTGCTTCGTCATTTCCAAAACGGCGAGAATATTGTCTTCTACCGACAACTTACGGAAAACGGAAGCTTCCTGCGCCAGATAGCCTATTCCATTTTGCGCTCGCTTATAAACCGGATATTGGGTAATCTCCCTGTCATTCAAGAAAATTTTCCCTTGATTGGGAGTAACCAACCCTACCGTCATATAAAAGGTCGTCGTTTTACCGGCGCCGTTAGGACCCAGTAAACCAACAATTTCTCCTTGCTCTACATAAATCGAAACGTGGTTTACAACCGTGCGGTTCCGATATCTTTTTACTAAGTCTTCTGTGCGAAGAATCATTTGTTCCATAAGACTTTACTTATTTTTATACAAAAGGATAAAAGAAACAAAGATACTAAAACTTTTCTTATACCAACACTAACTTTTTGATGTTTCGGTAAAATTTATTTTTGGCGAGGTTGAACAGGTAGTGCATTGTAAAAGTCAGAAAGCAAATAGTCCCGAACGAATCCGGGACTATTCTATAATTATGAGAACATTGAAAAGATAATTACCTGACTATCACCTTAACCGGATTAGCCACACCTACTTTCACAAGGTATATGCCTTGCGGTAAGGGAATAGTAGGGTGTACGACAAATTCCGCTCCGCTTTCGCCGAGATGCGGACAGTTATACTTAATATTTATTAAAACAAATTACAAACAAGCTTTGTCCATTAATCGTATTTTCTTAGTCGGATTGTAATGCCGATGTAGTCCGGCTGTAAATAGAGTGGATCGAATTATACAATTTATTGGATCGCCCGATCCTTTATCTTGGATCGAGCGATCCAATTTTTCCGGATCGAGCGATCCGGAATTTGAAGCGACCGTAGTAACGCATGTCAAATATCCCAATCGCTTCATTCTATTCCATAGCAACACTGGGTACGCGGACTTGGAAAATCAATCCCGACAAAGAAAAGCAAGTGGCGTTGGTTGATTCATTGTGTAAAAAGTTAAACGTTACGGCGGAGAATGTAGAAGAGATGTTCACTCAATACATCACACCCTATTGCGTATTGGAGTTTGAAACACCTTATTGGCAGGATATTGCTGATTTTTTACATACCCGATATAATTACAATCCTCCTCAGTTTAGGGGCGCTCTGATGTCTGCAGAAGAATATCAAAAAATGCCGCTGGTTCCCAAAACCCGCTCCATACAGCCGTTGCCGGCTTCGGCTTCCTTAAAAAATACTGTCCCATTCCGGGCAATCAAGGACGATACGGCACTTGCACCGCTTGGGCAAGTACGTATGGCGCAAGAACCATCAGTTTTCATCAACAAAAGCGTCGAAGTGCTGAAAGACGAAGGAGTTGTTTTCCTGACGGATTTACCTTATCAATGCGACCCCGATATTCACCCTTTCCCTGACCCCGACCGGAATATTTCCGCATTGCTCGATTTCGAATCGGAAGTGGCAGTGTCGATTCCCGATGAAACGCAATACATTCAAATGGATGAAACAGCGGGCGAAGATTATTTGTGCATATCTATTCCAAAGAGGATTTGAATATGGACGCCATTAAAATCGCATTCCAAAACAATCCCGACGAAAGTTTCGTGAAAATTATGAATTATGAATTACTATCAGTGCGTTTAATTGTTAATGAAATTAACTAAATAAATATAATTGTTCTTTGATATTTTGATTTACTTGAATTTTTGTCTGTTGGCATAACAAATCTCGCAAAGATGTTCTGTC
>Ga0123354_10021007_pt1 | contig 10279 bp, 6 predicted proteins | sample TergutLab28metaG_2_FD_97872 | JGI IMG/M metagenome (GOLD analysis project Ga0123354, IMG submission 97872) | Labiotermes labralis P4 segment gut microbial communities from Petit-Saut dam, French Guiana - Lab288 P4 | ecosystem: Host-associated > Arthropoda: Insects > Digestive system > Gut ...
AACTGCATTTTGAAGAGAAAAAAATGGAGAGTATACACCATGTTTAAAATATTCGGTACCTATATTTGTTGAATAAATATATAAAATGCAACTTTGGAGGTTAGCGGTGCGGTACGTCAACTACAGTTGACATTAGGCGTCTAAAGGTTAATTCATCCAACTCCTTATTTGTTTTAATTCTCCAAATACCGTTGGCTTCATTAGTTGGCCCAAATATTTTCCTTAATATTTTTCACTCAAACACAGAGCGTGTCAATTCATAAACAGTTGAATATGAAAAGTAACGTCACAACACCGTGATGGTGCCTGGGCACCCCTTTACACCTCGATACCAGCGCCTATGTCAGGCATCGAATAGAAGACGGATGGGCCCCAGAGCCTGTTGGAGCGCTATGAAAAGCAGATAAATTTTTAACAAAACTATATATCGAACGTTCAGTCACTATACCGATTGAGATACACCGGCACCTTGCTTAAGGGTTTTTTCCCAATACAATTATTTTCAGTAACTGTGGAAAACTGCGAATTCTTAAATAAATAAATGTTGTGCGTTTTTTTTGGTTAATAAAAAGATACAGAGACCAAAAAACGCGAATTAAATTCCATCAAAACGGAAATACAAGAAGACACTGTCAGTAGGAGCTAAATATTTAAGCTGCCAGTGTGTTAACATGCCAGTATGTTGACAGTGCGGCTGGGCGGGTGTAGAAGTGGACATCTGGAGGAGGAAAAAAAATGTGCAGCCTGCAAACGAACATTCGGTATCAACTAGAAAGATCTGGTTTCTGTTATAGCTTCAGTAAAACTTAATTCGTTGGTTCGATATCACATGTCACTAAGTCGTTACACCATGTCTTATGCCGTTAGCAGTTGGGTAACATAACAACTACGGACCAAGTTACTGAACATAAAATTAAAAAAATTCTACGCTAATAGAAAAACTAACCATGGGTAAATCAGCGGGGGACCGCGGTAGCTCAGTGGTTAAGGTACCGTGCTACAAATCGGAAGGTCGCTGGTTCGATTTCAGATGGTGTCATTGGAGTTTTTTATTGACATAAAATCCTTCTGGTCGCACTCTGGTCCTGGGGTCGACTCAGCCTCTAACAGAAATGAGTACCAGGAGCATTTCCTGGGGGTAAAGGCGGCCGGTGCCTAAGGCTGACAACCTACCACCATCCTGTGTGCCGTTGTCACGAAATCTGGGAACCTTAACTTCCTGAAGCCCTCTGGGCCACTCCAGGCCTGTAACGGGACTGCTTTACCTTTACCTTTACCTTTATGGGTAAATCAGCTCCATATAAGTGTCCCTACAACAGACACAAACACTTTCTAAAAATAACTGTTTATAACTTAAAATAAACAAAACATAAATATTTATACGCAAACGTAAGAAGTCCTCTGTACAACGCTATGAAGGCATGTGGGGACGTAGAAGTATAGCTCCACGCATTCTTAACTCCGGCACTAGATGGAGGTGAATGGCCATATTCAAGCCCCGGCCGATTTACCTAGCGAAAATCCCCCCCCCCCCGCTTGCCGTTGAATACAAGGATTGAAGGGCCCATTTCGTCACACAAGCAATACACAGTTTGAAATTCTGGGTTTATGTCACGTAGTGCTATCCTTCATGTTCATTACATTGCTCACAACAGCCCGTCACTCGTCCTTATTCTGAGCCACATGAGTCCAGTCCATGCTGTCCCATTCTATTACTTCAAGATTCATTTTTAATATTATATTCCGACCTGCGCCTAGGATTTCCAAGAGATTTATCTTCAGGTTTCCTCACCATGCCTTTAGTAAATTTCCTTTCTCCGTCACGCGTGCCACATGTTCTGCCCGATTCATTCTCTTTCATTTGTTCACCCGAATAACATTAGGGCAGAAAAAGAAATCATGAAAGAAGAATAAGACACCATACAATATTACGTCAAAGGGAAACTCGTCGAATGCTGCTCAGGTACGAATCCTAATCAGTCATTGTCGGATCCACTGCGACAAAAGTGGCACTGTGATAAATTTGACTCAGACAATTTCGGTATTCTCCTGCCAGTATCAGCCCAACAACGCACCATACTCGTATTCATTGGTCTATAATCGACACTCTAGTTTGAAACATTGCAAGCATCTCTAAATGAAATTATTATAAAAAATGTTACCTTCAATTCTAAAAAAGAGCAGTTACTATCGAAGCGGCTCTGAGGTAATGTGTAGTAACAAAACGATGAAGACCGAACTAGGGTAAAACTTAAAATCACGCGGCTAAGGGCATGTACTAGCCGTCCTAACAACAAAGGACTGTGGACTCCTACAAACCTGAAACACTGATTGCACTTGAAAGACACACAATATTTACAATGTGCCAAACAAATGTATTATCCCATAAGATGTCCAGAGTGCCAGCTGTGTCCTGCATTAAACAGCCCATTAACTCCTACATTTCGCTCCATCAGGAATCCATAGAATAGAATGATATATGGGCCTTTTCGGGCCCGATGAACCTAGGCCCTAAAACACGCCCTTTGTGCCCATTAGGAATCCATAATTGCGAATTAAATTTCTAATCGGTGTTGTGAGTTTTTATTTGAAGCGGCCAAGCCTGTTTTGTCGACAGTCGACTCACAACGGGTAGCCGAACAAAACCATCTGTTAGTTAGAATATTCGCCCAAGAGATGGCAGTGGATGTAACTTCGGTGTAGAAGGTCCCGAGTATCGATCACTGGCGTGCCAATTGCAGGCGCTCACAATGACTGAAAATGGTGTCTACATTTTAAATTCGATCGTGAGATGGCGAGAACAGCGATGAGAAAATGTGACAGGTATGTAGAAATTGAATAGTAATTAAACATTCAAAGTGAATCTGCATGAAAATACGCATATACAAAACACAGAGGTGGATTCTTGGTTCAAAACCGAGCGTACATGTGTAAATTATATTTGAGTAAACAGGTTCAGCTGCAGCTATGTTTAAATATTAGACCTATTTCATGTAATAATAGAAAAACAGATTTTAACCCTTATCCTGCTAACGTGGAGTACAGGGTGAGCTCTTAATAATGTCAGCAGATGGCAGATGGGATTTAACTTGGCGTTTAAAGGGTTAAATAGTGACAGTGGGGTCATTACGTAACATCTAAATTAGTGTAAATCCAAAAACAAAGATTTTAAAATAGGCCTGCCCTTTAATCTGACGCCCGTAAGACGTACAGTTGGCGTAGCGGTCATTAAACTGTTTTTTTTTAATCTCAGGGCAATAAGAGTATATAGTGGTCAACTGGCAATACCGGCCGGCTTTACCCCTAATAAAGAGCCTTAGATGTTCAGCGGATAAAAATGGATGATTCAAAGGGTGGGTGTAAACGTAAGGAAAGTAACGGAAATAAGGAATATTTACACCCATGTTGCGTATAGGACCCGGACATGTTCATGGAGCATAGTAATTATGGTTGGATGTAATTAATTAATCTTGAGTCAAGCAGCACTGAACTGCCATATTTCGTTAATTATTTAACAACCATTAATCAGAAATCAGTATTATATAGGCGTGAACAGAATATGTATAAGAATTATTCATCTGAGAGGAAACTTTCTTCGAATTGTATTAGAAAGTTCACTTTGTTGCTATCAGAACCTTTAGGGACATTTATTTCATTACACTCGTATGTCACAAAACAGAGAAAAAGAAATCAATGAGAAAAACAGCGCACGTGTGTTTGTAACCAGTATGGTATATATGTATACAAAGAACCACATTCTGATAAAAACAAGCCACAATCAAAAGAACTTAGCCCTAAGAATAACTTTAATTATCAACCAACAAATGCACTTATATAAAATTTCACATTAAAACACTTAAAATCGCTACGACATGTTTCGATCCTAAGATCATCCTCAGGGAGCTACGTTGTTTCTTGCTAAAGTCATTTTTAAAACATTCTAAAAATAATTCCATTATATTAACAGGGTGTTGTGGCAGCATATCGTGTTGTGTAAGAGTACGTTGTTGGAGATGCGTCTGGCTATGATCTTAGGATCGAAACATGTCAGAGCGATTTTAAGTGTTTTAATGTGAAATTTTATGTAAGTGCATTTGTTGGTTAATAATTAAAGTTATTCTACGAAATGCACGGTGCAACAATAAGGTTAGCTCTAAGAATATTACACGACAACAAACAATGATTTTTAAATACAAACTTACACCTACAGTAATATCACAACCACGTTTTTGCATACAAAATCCGTTTATGGATTCCATATTGCTCGCAGAATAAACACATCGATTATATTTCCAAACAGTATTAAATCCTTGTTTATGTAATGGAGATACAGTTTGTTTTCCGTGAGGTAGATAGTGACATTGTCATGTATGACTTTTAAGAATTTTACGTTTTAAAGTGTGGGCACTATATCTTTTAACTATCTTCCATTATATGGCATATATCCATGATCAAGTATCACTTAAAATTTTGAAAGTTTAAAATCTGACACCTAGAGAACTTTTCTGTCCTTTAAAGACATCACAACGAATCTTCAACATAGGCAGAAGGAAAATATTAAAGCCGCCTAACATATTGGATGTTCAAACAATTATTGAAGATCACAAGGCAATTTTCAGATGCTAAATACAGTCGAACCCGCTTATAACGACATCGTTTTATACGAAACCTCGCTTATAACGTCAGACATTCTGTGGTACCAAGTAATTCATCACTGTCAACTGTAACATTATACTCCTCGGTTATAAAGAAACAAAACGTTCAGTCTCATGGACGGCGTTATAAGAAAGTTCGATTGTAATTATGAAATTCCGTTCCACGGTCCCTGGTGACGTCTGCAAGGAACAAAGTAAATCTGAATTAACCAGGGGTCAGTAGATTTTAAAAAAATATATGAGCCACTTACAAATTCGTGGGGGGACCGCGGTGGTACAGTGGTTAAGGTGCTGTGCTACAAATCGGAAGGTCGCTGGTTCGATTCCAGATGGTGTCACTGGAATTTTTTATTGATATAAACCTTCCGATCGCACTATGGCCCTGGGGTCGACTCAGCTTCTAACAGAAATGAGTACAGGGAGCATTTCTTGGAGGTAAAGGCGGCCGGTGCGTAGGGCTGACAACCTTACCACCATCCTGGCCGTTGTCACGTAATATGGGAACCTTAACTTTCTGGAACCCTCTGGGCCACTCCAGGCCTGAAATGGGACTGCTTTACCTTTTACAAATTCGTGGCGCCCAAAATGTGACACAAAACAAGTTCCTAACAGACTGGAGTGATCTGCGAAACTAATTGTTATCTGGCGCTTTCAGATCGGTGAATGTGACGTGGTACACATTTCTGTAGGTAACGGAGAAAGTTCAAAGATCATGCTGCCAATATTCGTAGTTCGCATCCCCGTAATAAAATTTAGTCGCCGGGTCGAACAGACATCTGCATGCATCTCTGCAACTAACTAATAGCACAATTGCAATAAAACCATCAGACAACAGATATTAGCATTTCGTAAGTACTGTCAGTTACACTTATTAGGACTTTTCCCCTTCTCACATCAGAAAACACACAGCGTTTCGGAACTACCTGTTTCCTTCTTCAGGTAAAGTACTTCCTTTACACTAAGGTTACGTTTAATACAGGCGCAATAAGTACGGATTATTTGTATCACTCATACTATTAAATTTTCCTGCTAAAGACAGGTTTCTCTTATGCCCAGGTTCCGTTTAAGACAGGTTTTACTGTATCCTATATTATTTGATCCAAACAATGGGTCGTTATGGAGGCCATTTTTTAATTTTTAATCTAACAGCCTTGATTTAAAAGGGAATAATAGTGGCAAAGTTCCTTTATCACTTCAAAAATGTCAAAATCACAAGCCATAAATGTATATTGTGAAAAATCTTAAAAACAAGAGTGTCAATAATTCTTGTTGGATGACAGTTAATTTAACCTTTTGGCGCCGGAATTTTTTTTTATTTTAGCACACCCTGTATATAAAATGTGAATAATAGAGGAACAAAAAAAGTTAGAATTATGAAACAAACTGCATTTTGAAGAAAAAAAAAAAGGAAAGTATATACCGTGTTTAAAATATTCAGTACCTATATTTGTTGAATAAATATATAAAATGCAACTTTAGAGATTAGCGGTGCGGTACGACCACTATAGTTGACATTAGGCGTCAAAAGTTTAACAGTTTTCTGCCAGTTCAGAAAGCTACTGTGCGTCGAATGGGATGGCTGTTCATTGTAAGATGGACACGATTGCCGATTGAGCATTTCTCACCGTTTCGAGACGCGAACAAAAAAAAAATCACTCTTAGAAAAGCACTTACTCTTGGCGAGAATCGAACTCGAATTTCCACGAATAATTAAGCTTTTTCTATTCCATTTTAAAAATTTATCATTATTTCGAAGCCCGCGTTTTAAAATTCGTTGTATGCGAATTGTTAAAGTTCCACGAATAATTAAACTTTTTTTTCCATTCGGTTTTAAAATTATTGCAACACGTCGAAGACGGCGTTCTACATTCATTGTCTGTGAATTTGGTATTAAAACGTAGCTCGTTAAGCATTTTACAAGAATACTACCAAACTGCCCACAATCCCACACGTACAGCTCATTAGTCACAAAGCCATACGTTAGATAAATGTAATTTGCTACCCAGCAAATGTTTAACAAGGAAGGGAACAACAAATGTCTATGCAATATCTCATTAATTATAAAAAGTCAATGAACTTTATACATCACCTGCGTTCAATTACAAACCCGTCTTATGCCGTTAATTATTAGGGTAAGTGGAACAGAGAAAGAAGAGGAATGGGTATGTGGTACTTAGGTAACACGAGTTCCAATCTAAAAGAGTTCAAGTCGTTGTACAGAATGCGTTCGTTAAGAAGCAGGACCCACACACACACAACATATGTCGAATTAATTACGGACGCATATTGCCGTCCGGCCAACTAGAAAGCTGCAGCTTGCGGCCTCCTCCCGAACACCACACGCTGAGCCCCTGCGATCAAGCACAACGGACAAAACATAAACACAGAGAAGAATTTGTTACTTCTGCAGAGGATACTTTCACAAAGAAACCAGGGCGAAGAAGTGAAAGCCAACTTTATTTCCACATACTCAGAGAATCTTAGTAATTAACTAATTTGATACACAAAAATCTTGTTTTATAATAAGTTTATTATATGCCTCTACATGTTTCGAGCACTATGTGCTCATCATCAGGAGGTCAAAATTGTATTATACAGCATCTGGTATCATCACACTTTGTAGGTGGCCGTCCGGTGCACAGGTTGAGAGAGTCCTCTCTCAACCTGTGCACCGGACGGCCACCTACAGAGTGTGATGATACCAGATGCTGTATAATACAATTTTGACCTCCTGATGAGAGCACATAGTGCTCGAAACATGTAGAGGCATATAATAAACTTATTGTAAAACATAAATTTTGTGCATCAAGTTGGTTAATTACTAAGATTATACTGGGATGCACTGTCAGCAAAACAGAAAAAAATACTCAGAGAAGAAAAGCATTTTATCTTCATTACAAGATAAATCGTTTAATTACGTTTAGCGAAATGTCGGGTGTTTACTCTGGGAATAATAAAAAGGTAAAGTTGTCCCAGTCCACGCAATGAGGGCGTAGAGGGGAGTGAGAGTATAGCTCCAGTAATTCTTGACCACGGCGCTAGATGGAGGTAAGTGGTCAGATTCACGAACCGGCCGCTTTACCGTCCCTGAATAGAAGGCTGGGTGGGCTGCAGAACTTGTCTGGACGTCTTGGAGAAGAAAAAAAAACATTGTGCCCCAGCCGGGAATTAAACCCCGGACCGTCCATACCATAGCCTTGAAATATATAAAATGCCCCATCAAAAAGTTTTGAATTTTAAGGCAGGCGGTGTTCACAGTTACTGATGTACTTTAAAACAGTTACAAAATTCCAGGCTTCAAGACATCTTTCTTTCCTTCTTTCCTCTTTTATTTCCTTCTTTATGCATTAGTCTGTCTTCCTTCTACCTACTCATTGTAAGTATAGGGGGTTTTCATGCACCTGAAAACATTCAGACACACCACATTCGGTAGAACTCCTCTGGACGAGGGATCAGCCCGTCACAGAGACCTCTACGAGACAACACATAACGTGAACAAGAGACGGACATCCATGCCTCCGGCAGGAATCGAAACCCACAATCCCAGCAAGCGAGCGGCCGCAGACCCACGCTTTAGACGGCGCGGCCACCGGGATCGGCTTTAAGATAAACATGGATCCAAATTTTTTGCTTACAAGTCGCGGTGAAATTACAGGGTATGCTACTGGAACTAAATGCACCCCGTTCTTGGTCAGGAGTACAAAGTGCAACACCTTACCAATCGCTGCCCACTGAAGCTCACAGAACAAGTCATTAGCTTCGATCCAGAGCGGTCATCTGCTAGAAGGAAGATGCTCTCAAGGAACTGACCTGTTCTGCTTCTTCCCAGCCAACTGTTACCGTTCTTGCAACGCCGCCAGACAAAGCAAGGCTTGATAAATGCACGAAGATTCCTTAGAATCAGAAGCATGCAGTCGACGCCACATGCCTCAGCCGGCCGTTTGTGAGCTAAGGCGAATGATTCGCATACCAGAGGTATTCAGTTCAAATCCAAACGAAGCCGGAATATTTATTGGTACATTAAGAAGAGCTTTTACAGAGCATGCTTAAACCGACTCAATGGTTTAACCGTCTTCATTTTAAAAAGTTAAAAAAATATATATTAATAATATTTATGGAGCTCATCCCATCCCGCTTTCTTTGGACAAATTACTGATTAACTCCAGGTTGTCACGGTGGGTGCCCCTTCACCATTAAATATATGTACAGTAGTCTTCAAAATCTTTCTTATCTTATTGTACAACTTGCATTTAACTCCGTCTTACGCCTATATATGTAAGTCTAACCACAGATTTATCAGAACACTTGAATATTTTTTATGCTACTACGTTTTTTCACGCTAAACCATAAAGTTTATTTAAAATTCTGTCCCAAGTTTTATAGTTTCTGAACACCAAAACAACATACGCTCTCCTCATCTAGCTCAGTGTTTCCCAACCTTTGTGAGACCGCGGCCCGGTGAATTCTTTTTTTCAAAAGACGAGGGCCCTATCCCAACAAATTTACTCGTAAATACCTTTCCATTTTTATAAGTTCACGCATTAAGCTAATATAAGTATTAATAATTAATTATGGCATAATCATAAAGAGTATTAGTACGCTTATGTACGCGGTGTGGCATGTTGACAAATATAAAATTACATTTAAATTAGTTATCAATCACTGGACTAATGAAGTCTTGTAGCATATTGTAGTTTCCTCAGGCCAACATCTGGGTCTGAGTTTTTCGACACATTCAGGAATATTTTTCTCCTCAGAATATTTCCACTATAAAACATTTATTCATGAAAATTGTTTAGAAAACTAAAATGACAAATTCCAGGAGAACCTCTCGCGGCCCGGTATAACTGATGTCAGGGCCCGGTACCGGCCCGCGGCCCGGCGGTTGAGAAATACTGATATAGACAAAAAAGATATCTTCATTTAACAACTGTCTTTCTAATTGTCCTCAATTTCCACACTTCTGCGAACAATCACGCAATTTTGTTTGTTTCTTTCCCGGTAGATACATTATTACATATGATCTTTTGCCCACCAATAAACGAGGGAAATAATTACCTTAACGCTTAAAAGACAGTGGTAACTATACGTACCGCTAGCCTAAACAATAAGCTTTCGATGAAGCATCGTCAATGGTGTACCAGTACCAAGTATATATTAATATTATCAATCACACACAGCCCATGTAGCATGCAGTACATCGCCAGGTACTGGCAGCATGCACGCAACTCAAGGCACTTCTATTTTAACTATACATCTTTACAAATGTTACATACATCGTAATGTATATCTTTTACACGTTAATAAATTACCTGTACTTGTCAATTTTATTTTTTTTTTAGCTTTTTTAAATTTTACAAACAGTCATAACAATTTTAAATATCCTCAAGTCTCTTGTATTTAGACAGTAACAATATACGTTTTATATATAGTTGTACTTATTTACTTACTTACTTACTTACTTACTTACTTACTTCATGGTGCAGAGTCCTTCTTGAGCAGCTAACTGGTTTGCAGCTAGTCAAGAAATTCCCCGCATTTCACGGAACCCGAAGGTACATTACCGCACTCACAAGCGTCCGCCACCTGTCTCTATCCTGGGCCAACCCAATCCAGTTCATATA
>Ga0123354_10021008_pt1 | contig 10279 bp, 7 predicted proteins | sample TergutLab28metaG_2_FD_97872 | JGI IMG/M metagenome (GOLD analysis project Ga0123354, IMG submission 97872) | Labiotermes labralis P4 segment gut microbial communities from Petit-Saut dam, French Guiana - Lab288 P4 | ecosystem: Host-associated > Arthropoda: Insects > Digestive system > Gut ...
AGTGGTTATTTTACATGTATTCAAAATATGAAATTGGTTACTAATAAATTTAAGTCGGGAGGGCTACATGAGAAGCATGTAGTGGCAACTTGGAATCTTGGGAACCATCTCAGCATTTGCTTATGGACACAGGGAAACCAAGAAAAACCTGTATCGAGGTGGCAGGTCGCAGGACCTTCCGAATACTGACTTCTAGCCAGCAGTCCGGCATCTAAAGTAAAAACAGCAATACACACATACATATGAGAGAAAGTTCGGGATTTCAGCGGGGTTTACAGTAGCATGAAAGGATATGGACAGAATACATACTGGACAATGTCGTTACAACCAACAAAATTCCAACTTTTACGTAGATTAATCTATTTTACCTACCTGTATCGTCGACTCGGCCTCTAACAGAAATGAGCACCAGGAGTATTTCCTGGGAGTAAAGGCGGCCGGTGCGTAAGGCTGAAAAACTACCACCATCCTGTGCCGTTGTAACGAAATCTGCGAAACTTAACCTCCTGGAACCCTCTGGGCCTGTCCAGGCCTGTAACGGGACTGCTTTACCTTTACCTTCTTTTACCTACCTGTATCGGTAAGCATAGAAAGAGATTCAATTCATAACTTGACAAAAACTTCTGGTAACGAAATTTTCGCACATTTAAACTGAAGGTATTCTTATTAAACCAGTGGTCATGAAACTTTATACAAGGGTGCTGGTAAGTCCTTAGCCCGACCAGGAAGGAAACAAGCTAATGTTTCTGTCAGAATGGCGAGAATTTCCTTCGGCGCCTTGCCTTGCAGCCAGGGGGGGGGGACTAGATGACAGCTCGCGTCTCGATGTTGTTGAAATCGCGCGCGTCGCTGACATATTTCCGAGCTTGTTTCCTTCCTGGTCGGGCTAAGGACTTATCAGCACCCCGGTAATATTATGGAATATGGTAACTGACTCGCCGTTATAATCGGAGGATAAGAAGTACATCCTTACTGAAGACGATCCGCTCTGCTATCTGAAATGTTTTCGTAGTAATTTCCAACCTCCTCAAGTACATAATTTGAGTTATCTCCACACGGTTGGTCATAGACTGTTCTTCATTTATAATGGACATTCTGATAAAATGCTAGTAAAATCTTGAATTAAATGTAACTATAATGGGTCTGAGGCAAGATTTGTTTGCGTTACGTCAATAAATAACATTAATGTACTTGATAAATCGAATCATCTGCAACCCTTGAGCCAGAAGTAAAATCTCCAACGAAATTTTCGAAACATGTAAACACAGCTTCATTAATGCAAGATGCTATGTCAATTTTAACCGCTTCATTCAAAAGACTTACACAAAATAAAGCGTGTAGCTGAATGAAAATATACCGAATTTCTAGATAAGCCTATTACACCAACATTCATCTAGTAAAACAGGTTTTGTTAACAGAGTCTAATTACGCCACTTCGTATCGAATACTAGTCAGAATTAATGATAGTCTTTTTGTTGACTATGCATCCTAATATCTCTTTCTACCAACTTGATGCACAAATTCTTTATTTCAATACATTTATTATATTCCTCTACATGTTTCGAGCACTATTGTGCTCATCTTCAGGAGGACAAATTTTATAAGTACAGCATCGGGTATCGTCACTCTGTTAAGGTGACTGTTCAGTACAGGGGTTACGAGAGGACTGTAACCTGTGCATTGAAAAGTCACCTAAACAGAGTGACGATACCAGAAGGTGTACTAATACAATTTGTCCTCTTGAGGATGAGCACAATAGTGCTCGAAACATGTAGAGGAGTATAATAAATATATTAACATAAAGAATTCGTGCATCAAGTTGGTAAAAAAAGACTATCATTATATTAGAATACACGGTCAACAAAATATAAAAATTCGTCAGATTTATTCGGTTATGGGTTGTGATTTGGAAGAGTCTAGCACCATTTCGTAACCAAAACAAAATTTCGTTGAATTTTATTGGATGTGGTGGTGCTGCGTTTTACTGTGAGTTACGTAAAACTTAAGACTAAACTCGTGTCTACTTGTAATGCCTAACATCAGACTTTATCTATAAAATCTCTAACTTCAGAAAAAGCAGCAGCAGCAGCAGAAAAAAGGGTTGTATATCGAACACGGGACACTTTCAGAACTTTGAAATTATCATTTACATAAAAACACATAAGTTTAGCTTTACACATAAGTTCAATTTAACGCAGTAAATAAGAATTTTGAAGTTCAAAGTTACTTATAACGCCCTCTGGATTAGTACAAATATTTTGGTGCATACTGTAGGCCAGTCATTATGTGCAGCACGGCTGTATATCATCAAACTCTGCGTCACACAAATCATTGATTTGTTGCTCACATATTTCAATTTTGATACATAAGCAGAAATATAAGTAAATCACCGATGAGTTTGTCCTGATCGATGGTGTAAATATCGAAAAAAAAAAATAAACGAATTGTATTAATTATAAAAATACACGACTATCTTAGCACACGATGTTAAAATTATTTTTGTGTAAAATCCTTGAAAGATAAGATGTCTAATTTTTGGATCCTGCTGTCGCTCAAATGTAATCCATCCTTTAAGAAGCCGCTAATAAATCCGACGCCAGACAGTAGGATGACTGTGCAAAGGACGTTGTCAGCATGGACACAGCTCATTGTTCTGGCCCTTACTTGGCAACAGACACGACAGAGGCACCTTCCCGCCCAGCATCAGTTCATCACCCGGCCAGATTCAATACTTCCCTGCGGAGATGAGGCGGAACGCGTGGTTAGAGATACGTCATTAAGTGAGCCAACAGCGTGTAATATCATGTAAGGACTTCGACTTTATTTTCCACAACACGCTTTAGGAAATTCTTCGTACCATAGCTCAAGCGTTTGGTCTCCGGTTCAACTGAGTTCACTTCTAGAAAGGCAATTGTGGGGGTCTGCGGTGGACAAAGTGCACATGCGACATGACTGTCTCTTGGAAATTTGACTCTCCTTAAGCTATCATGTAAGGAATGGATACTCAGCCCACTAGAGGCTACAAATGCATTTAAAAGATGGAAATTTTGAAACGCGGGGATGATATACGTATATATATTGAGTTCCAAACACATTACTTTCAAACTAAACAAATATTTCCAAGGATCCGACTTAACTTCGAGACGCTAAAAAGAAATTGTGCGCCCGAATTTAGTATACGGTTTATTAAATTGCCCACAAATTAATCAAGCCATCAATTAATTAACAGTCTCATATGCAAAGCTTCAAAATACATTATGATATTATCATTCCATCTACACTTTAGATACCCAGTACCAGTCTCTGTTGCCATATTTTATCCGTACACGTGCATCGGGATACTCGCACGTCCTGCCGGTCTGAAGCTAGTTTATCACATCACAATACTGGCCGACTATTTGCGGATATAATCTTACCCTGGACGGTTCGGGATCGAATCCCGGTGGGGACGAGATTTTCCTCTCGTCCAGACCGGCCCTGGGGCCCACCCAGCCTCCTGTTAAATGGGTACCGGGTCTTTCCCGTGGATAGAGGCGGCAGGGTCGTGGGACTGACACCCACACCACCACCTAGTGCCGAGGTTCTAGAAAGAGTAGAGCTATACCTCTATTCACCCTAAGGGCCTACGTGGCCTATAAAAAGGGTGAAACGTACCTATTTTCCCCTCCTCTTCTTCACTTCTTGGCCTATGCATTCATGCCAATTCCGGCTTCGAAGGTTACTCCACCCTTTCCTCTGGCGCCTGAAACTTCTTCAACCCTCGGGTATGTATGTTGCTGTCCTTAGGGACCGCGTTTCATTGTAGTACCAGCCGGAAACATTAATGTCTGTAACCATGTCTTCTAGGTTTTAAGGATAATGTATGTATTCAAATTCCTATATCCTAGTACCATTATTTAACCACTTAATTTTCACCTCCATTCTTTCAGAAAACTGATTTCCACGGTCTGTATTATTCTTAAATATCATTATTGGTGACCAAGATTTAGCATCCGTGAAGGGGTGCGGGAGTAGCCATTCCTATACCGACCCAGTATTTCAATTCGTGCCGTTTCTTATTCTGTGTCTAATCGTTTTATGAACTGCTCCACATCCTGCCTTACGCCATGTTACTTTTTATTTCAAGTAATCTTGCTTCAGCTTACGTCATAGGCCTACCTAAAATCTTTAAAAACATACATACTACATTTTATATCACTTCATAATTTTAAAGTTTTCCTTTGTTCACAAGAATACATGAATTACAGCCCAATTACGCTTCTCTTACCCCCTCCTTGCCATTATGCAAAAGCATGGGACATTAGCTCTATGAACACCTGTCCTGTAGGTATAAAAGACACGTAACCATCTTTAGTTTAAATGTATCTAAAATGTCTTCCACGTTAAAGGAAACAGCATGCCGTAGCCTACACTTCGGAGTGAATTATTTGAAATATTGATTAAGTGTCATGAAAATATCACAAGGCGGATGATTTTTACCTCGTGAAAATTGGAATCAGAGAAATATTCCGTTCGACGTCACTCACTTCTCCACTTCATTTGCTGCTACTTCTGTCGTTCTTGATGAGTGAATGGAAAGACGTGACGTGACGTGACGTGACGTGACATTCATACCGCTCGCCACGTGCTAGTACTAGAAACCCAAGATGCCTGTATTATGTGGGTAAATGACACACACTCTGCCGCTGGAGGTACTTGGAACACATACAAAATCGTGTACAATCATCATACTGCTGCTGTACAATCCAATCTGTTTGCATAAGGAAACAATGTTAAACAGATTCGCTAAGGTTAAAAAGTCAGGCAACACTTCAATAAGGATGTCAGAACAACCCGACATTTTTAAAATATGGAATTCAATCTAAACAAACAAACTTAGATAATAATGATGATAACGACAGCAAAACAACTATTATAGGAAAATCCAATTTTCTAACAAAAAATTAAGTAAACTAGAAAGAAAACTCCATTCAATACTTATTGGCGCTGTGACATATCCTGACCGCCAAATGACCGCTGACTGCTCTCAACAATGATGGATGGACTCATACAGCACAACTTAACAGATTTGAGAATAAAACGGAAAGCAGTAACAACACACTCTTTCCGCCAGTTTCCGCAGACGTGTGTAAGTAAACAGAGATGGCGCAGCAAGATAACATACGATGACAAATACATAATGCCAGGTTTGTATAATATGCAAAATTGTTGTCTCAAGACAGAGGTATGGAGACATCGTCTTTGATGCTTATAAAGAAGAGCACAGCTAGTGCGCACAATCGTCCACCGACATACAGGTCGCTTACAAACTCTACCCGTATATGTGACCAACAGAATATTGTCTCATAATGCAAATTGGTACACGTCGAGGTCTATTACGATTAACATCGCGTGCCAGACGCTAAGTGGCTAGGCTCGGTAACACACACACACACACACACCACACACACACACACACACACACCCACACACACACACACACACCCACACGCACACACACACCCACCCACACACACACACACACACACACCCACCCACCCACACACACACACCCACACACACACATACACACACACACACCCACACACACACACACACACACACACACAATCAATCAATCACACCGTTCCCTACTGCGTACACCATGCAAGTACCTTGAGTAATTTCAGATGAAATAGGATATTTACACATCTGAAACAGCGTACTACATTTGATATTTGAATAAAGGTAGACCAAGTTGATGACACTTGCTTTATTACGTCAATTTACTGCTCAACATGTTTCGGATGTTAATACATCCATTTTCAGCAGCTTGCGACTACTTGGTGCGTTATTGTGTAAGCTCCTGAAGATGGATGTATTAACATCCGAAACATGTTGAGCAGTAAATTTACATTATAAAGCAAGTGTCATCAAGCTGGTCTACCTTTATTCAAATATCAAGATGATGCACGGTCCAATACGCATAAGCGTACTACATTGACTGAACAAAGGAGAAGTCTGCCAGCAACATAGCAATTTAAACAGATTTAACAGACAGCTTAATTCTGAATCATTTTCGTGAAAAACAAGGAATGTGTTCAAGGTTTTGACACATCCTGTCAGCCAGAACTTAATAATTTATCACCGAAATAAGTTAGAATTGTTTATGAAGTAAAGTTACAAGAAAATGAGCTTTCTTTATGAGGCTGAATGAGCTAATCTTACTTAAAAAGGGAGCATCAGTTGCAGAAGACACCAGCATGACTAACATGCAACACGTCTTAAGGTTGGTAAATTGCGAGTACAGCAGTGAGCGATCCAGAATTAGTTTAACCCTTATCCTGCTAATGTGGAGAATATGGTGAGCTCCTAATAATGCCAGCTAATGGCAAATGGGATTTAACTCGGCGTTTAAAGGGTTAAATATCTTTTCTGGTGTTAGTCTGGAGCGAAGGAAATTAATTAAACATCTATTAGGGCAGACTCTTATAAGCAGAGTTTCAAATCCGGTACCGGAAGCACAGGTTTTATCATAGAGATTAATCATGCTTTGTAGAACATTATTTCACAGAAGTGGGACGACGAAATGGGGGGGTGGGGGTGGGAAGGGAAGAAATAATGAAAGAAAGAAAACGGCTGCGAATTAACAAGTTTGAGAGACAACAAGAGAAAAATGCAGATGAATTGACAGGACTCGAAGTACAGTACCTCAGACGTAAGCGGAGTGTAGGAGGTACGTTGTTTTTATGCAAAACAAAGAGACAAAACAAACTTCAGGGGTATTTTTAAACATTCTTTTGATACGTGATGCGGAAAGCGTAGCTCGGGTAAAGCTTGTTACGGGGTGAGGCGAAGCGGGCCATACTACGTCAAAACACAACAGATAGAATAGGTAAGTTGCTATCTTACTTTAAATGTGGATGAGCAAATAACGGCTCTTCTCACGACCAAGTTAAAAAAAACGAACAATTAATAAATTATGTTTTATATTATCAATAACAAATATTTGGGTTCGAAATTATTGATCGCATTTTAGTTAACTTGACCTGTAATATGGAGAATTTCATACCAAATTAATAAGACCTTATACTGCAAAATGACAACTCATATTAATTCAGGTACTTGGATTTAAATTTTAAAACCTTAAAACACTTCCATACGGTAACAGCACTATATGTGAAGTTCTTTCGTAATATATTTTAATAATATTTTCATCATCATCATAAATCTTTCATGGAGTTGGGCCACTTGCTGACCCGTTCCGGTCTCACGTATCCAGAAGTCTCTTCAAAGGTCTACCATGATTCCTTCTGCCAGATAGGGAGTAGTGTTCAATCAACCTGGGTAATCTATTTCGAGGCATTCTGTTTACATGTAGTATCCAGCTTCACTTGTATTCCAGTAATTTGTCCAAAATTATTAATATTTTAAGGATATTAAATTTAATTTTCAGGTTAATTAATGCATAATTAGAAGTTAGAACTATTAAAAACTTAACTACATTCAGACTCCAACCGGAAGGTAGCGGGTTCGATTCCGGATGTTTTCATTAACATTTTTTATTGACATAATCCTGTCGGCTGCACTATGGCCCTGGAATTGACACAGCATCTAACAGAAATGAGTACCACGAACATTTCCTGGGGGGTAAAGACGGCCGGTGCGTATGGCCGACAACCGTACTACATTCATGTGTCGATTGTATTGAAATCTGGGAGCCTCAGCCTCCTGGAATCCTCAGGGCCTGTCCAGTCCTGTAATGGGATTGCTTTACTTTGCTTTACATTGAGACTCCATACTGATACCAGCACGAAAACATACCATGGGCTAACGTGCGCTAATATGTTACCAGAATAACTTACTGCAAGGAGTTTTTAGTGGTGAGATAAAAAAATAATTAAAACTTTCTGATAAGGAAAACCCTCGAGAGCGAACAAAGGTTAAACAATTTCTTCTCCATGAAGATGGCTTTACGTAACAGTCGAAACGTGCAGAGTAATTCGCCATTCGTAGAAAAATGAATTTTTGGGGGTAATAAATTTATTTACGTTGATCAATAATTATGTTTAGAAACAGAATCAGGTCAACCACTTTGGGTGTGTGGGACGTATACACACAAAACCAACAAACAAGTATTTAGGTGGCGTGAAGGATGATTCTAATATCTGTATATGAGCTATGATCAGCGGGCAGACTGATAAATAAACACCAGCTTTCTATTACGTTTCTAAAAACTCCATTGAAACTTAAAAAAAGGTATTTTTGCTGTAAAGGTAAAGTGATCCCGTTACAGGCCCGGTGTGGCCCAGAGGTTTGGTGGAGGTATAGCTCTACTCTTCTATGACCGCGGCACTAGAAGGGGGTGAGTGGTCAGCAGCACGCCCCGGCCGCACTTTAGCCCCAGAAAAGACCCGGTACCCATTTTACAGAAGGCTGGGTGGGTCTCAGGGCCGGACTGGACGGGCGGGAAATCTCGTCCCCACCGGGTTTCAATCCCGGTCCTTCCAGCCCGAAGCTCAGTCGCTATACCGACTGAGCTACCGGTCCCACCTTTTTTGCTGTATATTTGTTCAAATACATTCGTTTTTCACTTTCTTAATTACTGAAAACAATTTTTCGACAGAAAGGAACACAACGCGTTGCTCAGTCAGTCTAAGAAACGCCCTTTCGTAGAATATGTGACTCGTAATGCATTTTACTTGGTATTTACATAAAGACAGGCGTGACCTCAAGCTGTTGTTTACCAATCTTTTCTCCGATGTGGAATTTCTAAAACAATATTTCATACCCCGAGGATCAAGTACCCATGAAAAGCAAATCAAATCAAACCGAAACAAAACAAAGATGCTTCTGGTAAAGCAGCCTTGTTTTGTTTTGTTATCCCGGTATTGTCAAATGCCGGAAAAAAAATTCCCCGCGCTAATTTCCAAGGACATTCTTTTTTAATTTTCGTGGTACCCCGAAAATTGTATTTATCTATTCCATGATTATTCCATGAACTCTTATCGATTTTCTTCGAAACATCTGGGTGCCGTGGAAACCTAGTTAGTAACACTGCCTTAAGTTGCTGAATTTGCCAATTTTTTTAATGTTTGGTTGACCGTGCATTCTAATAGAATGATAGTGTATTATTATTGCCAACTTGATGACTAGATTCTTTATTTTAATACATTTATTACATTCCTCTACATGTTTCGAGCACTATTATACTCATCTTCAGGAGAACAAATTGTATTAGTACACCATCTGGTATCGTCACCTAAACAGAGTGACGATACCAGATGCTGTATTAATACAATTTTTCCTCCTGAAGATGAGCATAGTAGTGCTCGAAACATGTAGAGGAATGTAATAAATGTATTAAAATAAAGAATTCGTGCATCAAGTTGGTAATAAAAATAGACTATGAATTTAACGACGTCTACGAAATCACAAGTCTTATACTTTAATTTCCCTTGTCTTTTTCTTCTGCTGTACGTCTGACGATAAGATGCAACTCTGGTTGCTGGTTTGCGTTTTCAAGGGAAAGATAAGCATGTCGTAAGCAACACATTGGAACTAGGAGTTTGTGAATTAGCACATTTGATGAGGGCGGAATGTGACGCAATGAATAATGGATCAGCCTTCTCTGCTGCGAACATATTAGGAGCAACACAACCCGTTTTGTATGTTCAAACGCAGGAACACTACCACTACTTTATTAGCGCATCCCAAAGTTGTTTAATGATGCTGCCAGTGCTGAGATCATTAAAGCTGTTCAGGATTGAATCGCGTTATCACGTTTACACAACAAACCACACGTGCAAATCCTGTGACAATTCAAAATACTTTTTTATTGCCACTTCCCATTGGATCCCTTATGTGCACTCGTGACTATTAAATTAGAGGCTAACTATAGTGTACTATATCCAGCCATCGCCTATATTATTGTGTCTATGCAAGGGGCTATTACGCATTTCCAGCACATTGTCGCAAGCTGATTTCGTGCTGTAGCTCAATGGTAGATGTATAAATGAGAACAAAAAGTTGTTGTCTCAGATACAATAATCGTTCTCAAAATACTGAACGAAAATTGTAAAGTATGGTGTAACATATAAATAACTATTAAAACATGTTGATGCGAACACCACAAACAAGCAGGATAGATCATGTCCTATCTGAGCAGGATAGATCTTGTATGGAAAATTAGGTGTAGGAAGCAAAGGACAGATATAGGGAAATTTTCTTTTGCAAATAGGACCATCCAACTCTGGAATCAATTACCGGCAGTAGTGTTAGGAAATCTCCCCTGCAAACA
>Ga0123354_10021010_pt1 | contig 10279 bp, 5 predicted proteins | sample TergutLab28metaG_2_FD_97872 | JGI IMG/M metagenome (GOLD analysis project Ga0123354, IMG submission 97872) | Labiotermes labralis P4 segment gut microbial communities from Petit-Saut dam, French Guiana - Lab288 P4 | ecosystem: Host-associated > Arthropoda: Insects > Digestive system > Gut ...
ATGTATATAGGTTCAGTTTTGTTCTTCACTTATATTTTTCAAATTAATTAATGTTAATTTAAAAAAATAATTTGTATTTTATCAATATATATTATACTTTTGGCAAATAAAATAATTGATTTAGTACGATTTATAGCCGATTTGATCGCCGGCGTGATACATCATGAAACATAAAATAAAATTCTTAGCGACTATTGCATTGGGTTTTGCAATACTTTCGGGCTGTAGTCCCCGTACGGAAAAAACTCCGGTTGACGATGTGTATATGTATATTGGCGCCATTAATCCCAAAACGCGAGGTACCACGCCTGTAATTAAAGTTCCGGGAGGTACGGTAGGATTATTTCCCTCGTTTGCGCCCAGGATGACTGATTGGTATTTAGCCGGTAAAATATCGGGATTCCCGTTGCCCGTAGGCAGTTTAATGGTGAATACCGGTAAGATGAAAATCGGATTCGCTGAAAATGCTTTGAAATTTGATCATGACATGGAAACAGCTACTCCTTATTATTATCAGGCGCTTCTGGAAGATCCCAATATCAATGCCGAATTCACCGTTACCGGCAATACCGTTTTTTTCAGGTTTACTTTCCCTGAAAATGAAACGCCCGGTTTATTCTTGAATTTATCGGGAAGCGCCGGCTTTGAGATGAAAAACAATACGGTCATTGAAGGTGAATCTTCATCAAGGAGATCCGGCGACGGCGGCAAAAATTATTTCCATGCGGAATTAAGCCATCCTTTCCTTTCCTCCGGAGCATGGCAAAACGATTCGATTTTGCCTGAATCGAAAATGCTTACAGGCAACAATATAGGTTTTTATGTCAGTTATCCGGCTACTGCTTCCAGTCAAACGCTGGAACTGAAAATAGGTTTATCGTCCAATAGTATAGACGAAGCCCGGAACTTTGTTTCAAATGAAGTGGGTACAATGACATTCGATCAGGTAAAGGATAAAGCTAAAAAATTATGGAATGAAGAATTAAGCGTGATCAAAGTCAAGGGCGGCACTGAAAAACAGCGCGAGCTTTTCTACACGACGCTTCACCGCACGCGCGCCCTTCGGATGGGTAATGTATGGGATACTTACCGTTGCGCCTATCCGCTTCAGGATTTGATTAGGCCAGAAGAAACGAATAAAACCATACAAAACTGGATTGCAAGGTATGAAGAAACCGGTTGGCTGCCGAGTTCGGGAGCAATGATCGGCAACCATTCCACATCCGTCATTGTTGATGCCTACTTTAGGGGAATTCGTGATTTTGATATTCAGAAAGCCTACGAAGGTATGAGAAAGAATGCGATGGAGGCGACCATGATACCATGGAAAGATGAAATGTATACTACCGAATTGGAACAATGCTATTTCGATAATGGATTCTATCCGGCTTTGCCTGTAAGAAAGGGCTTTATTGCCGATGAACAGCTCGGCAAGTATGAAAAACTGCCCTATCAAACGCGGTGGCTTCCCGAACCGGGCGTTGAGGAATGGGTTAAAGAAGTTGATCCCTGGCACAGACGACAGTCTGTCTCCGTCACCCTGGAACATTGCTACGATGACTGGTGTCTGGCGCAAATGGCAAAAGAATTGGGAAAGGACGACGATTATCAGTTATTTATGAAAAGAGCGCATAATTATCAGAATTTGTTTAAACCCGAAATCGGCTTAATGGCGCCAAAATCAGCCGATGGAAAATGGATTGAACCGTTTGACCCTAAATATTCGGGAAGTTTTGCCGGTGAAGGATATTTTGCCGAATGTAATTCATGGGTTTACACATGGAGCGTGCAGCACGATATTCAAGGATTAATCAATTTAATGGGCGGAAAAGATAAATTTATAGCCAAATTGAATGAATTGTTTGAAACAACCTATCGCATGGACAAACTTCAATTTCTTGCCCAATTTCCGGATATGACCGGTTTGATGGGGATGTACAGTCACGGGAATGAACCTGCTTTTCACATTCCATACCTCTACAATTATGCAGGCCAACCGTGGATGACTCAAAGCAAGGTGAGGCAAATCATGGAATTATGGTATGATACTACCCCGTTCGGATTAAGCGGCGATGAAGACGGAGGCGCAATGTCGAGTTGGTATGTATTTAACGCCATGGGCTTATATCCTCAATGTCCGGGACGTCCTATATTTGACATCGGCAGTCCTATTTTTGACGAAGTCTCCATCAATGTAGGACATGGAAAGACGTTTGTCATTGAAGCTAAAAATGTTTCCGCACAAAATAAATATATCCAGTCGGCGACTTTGAACGGGAAACCATATAATCGACCATGGATTAATCATTCCGATATTATTCAGGGAGGAAAACTTGTTTTCCAAATGGGATCGCGTCCCAACAAAAGTTGGGGAAGTTCTCCCGATGTTGCGCCGCCGTCAATGTCGGCGCCCGCTCAATAATAAAATGGTCGTACGGAAAATTCTTTTGTCTTATGACAAGCGCATCTTTGGAATTGCGGAAAGTATTAGTGATCCGGTTGGGATTCGAACCCAAGACCCACAGCTTAGAAGGCTGTTGCTCTATCCAGCTGAGCTACCGGACCTTTCCTTTTTTGCGCTTGCAAAGATACGGAATTTATTCAAAAGTTGCAAGCTGTGATTTTGCAATTCTAATATGAGAGAATATACAAACAACATAAATTAATGAAATATGAAGAAACAGAGTTATTTATTATTATTATTTTTTGTAATGATTACATTATCTTGTAACAACACGAAAAAAGCAAGTGTAGATGGGATTACCCTCACAAACATGGATACAAGCGTTACCCCCGGTAACGATTTTTATCAGTATGCCGACGGAGGCTGGATTAAATCCCATCCGTTGAAACCGGAATACAGCCGCTATGGTACATTTGACGAATTGGCAGAAAAAAGTCAGCAACAAGTAAAAGACTTAATCAATGAGGTTTCGCAAAAAACCAACGAACAGGGAAGTATTGCTCAAAAAATCAGTGATCTGTATCTGGTGGCAATGGACAGCGACCGGCTTAATAAAGAAGGAGCTTCTCCGGTTCAGCCTTATTTGGAAAAAGTGAAAGCGTTCTCCAACAAATCGCAGTTGACTCCATTAATAGCCGATCTGTTCCGCGAGGGTTTCTCCCCTTTCTTTCGGCATTCTGTGGGCGCTGACGATCGCAACAGTTCGATGAATATCTTACATTTAGGTCAAGGCGGTTTCCGTATGGGAGACCGGGACTATTACCTGTCGGATGATGAACGATCGAAAGGCTTACGCACAAAATACGTCGAACTAATCGAAAATCTTTTCACGCTAAACGGTTATACGCCTCAGGAAGCTAAAGATGCTTCAACTGCCGTAATGAAAATAGAAACGCAACTGGCTACGGTTGCTTCTTCGCGTGTAGCCCTTCGCGATCCGGTTGCTAATTATCATAAAATTACGCTCAAAGAATTGGTAAAACTTTCTCCTGAAATAGATTGGAACGTACTTTTCGATAAAATCGGCGCAAAAGATCTGAAAGATTTGAACGTAGGACAATTAAACCCCATTGCAGAAGTAAGTAAAATTATTACAACCTATCCTGTTCAGGATATCCGGTATTATTTAAGCTGGAGCATTATTAATACTTCGGCGCCGTATTTAAGCGACACTATTTCCAACGCTCATTTTGCTTATTATGGAAAAGCGCTGTCAGGCGCGGAAGTGCAGAGAGACCGCTGGAAACGGGCGATAGGAACCATTGACGGAGCATTAGGCGAAGCTACGGGGCAACTCTATGTGGAAAAATATTTTCCGCCCGTCGCTAAAGAAAAAATGCTGGATTTGGTGCATAATCTTCAAACCGCATTGGGCGAACGGATTAAGAACGTTTCTTGGATGAGTGATACAACAAAAGTAAAAGCGCTGGACAAATTGGCTGCATTTCATATAAAAATCGGTTATCCCGACAAATGGAGGGATTATTCAAGCCTGACCATAGACAAAAAAGATTCGTATTGGACAAATATTGTCCGCTCTAATAGTTTTGCTTATGATTATATGATGAGTAAATTCAATAAGCCGGTTGATAAAGACGAATGGCTGATGACTCCTCAAACGGTTAATGCGTATTATAATCCCTCAACCAACGAAATATGTTTCCCTGCCGCTATACTTCAACCGCCTTTCTTCCAACTGGACGCTGACGATGCGGTTAACTACGGCGCAATCGGAGTAGTAATCGGTCATGAAATGACGCATGGGTTTGACGACGAAGGCCGGCAGTTCGACAAAGAAGGAAATTTGTCCGATTGGTGGACAGCCGACGACGCCAAACGCTTTGAAGAACATACGAAAGTTTTGGTTGATTATTATAACCAGATTGTTGTAATAGATTCGGTACACGCCAGCGGCGCGCTCACACTGGGTGAAAACATTGCCGACCAGGGTGGTTTGCATGTTTCGTGGCAAGCCTATCAAAACACATTAAAGGGCAAAGCGGCTCCGGCTCCAATTGACGGACTGACCGATGCGCAACGTTTCTTTTTAGCCTATGCTACCGTGTGGGCAGGCAATATCCGGGATGCCGAAATTCTTCAACGTACCAAAATAGACCCGCATTCATTAGGGAAATGGCGCGTCGACGGAGCATTACCTCACATGGATCCCTGGTACGACGCATTCGACATCAAACCAAACGATGCGATGTACGTACCGAAAGAGAAAAGGGTTTCCATTTGGTGATAAATCGATGGGGTAAAAGATTGGATAATATGTGCATTTTGTATATTCTTTTTTACAAAGGCGGAGAAAGGATATACAAAATGCAAAGCCAATCGATGAATTGTAAATGATTTGTGAAGAATTAACCTTATAATTGCAAGACCCAATGGAGCGGGAAAACTTGTAAAACAATATGCACCAATGCACGAATGGGCAAAGCTGATTTATTTTTTACATTTTACAAATCATTTTGTTTTGCTTCAATTGTGATTTCCATTGTATGCGCTTATTTCTTGATTAAGTATGGGGCTCCGGCTTATTCAGTCCTTTTTTGGTTTAAAATCATAACCTCTGCGTTGATATTTTTCTATATCCGAGAATATAAATCGAAGGAATTTTATTTTTATAAAAATCTTGGAATCAGCAAAAAAAACACTTTGGATATTTTCTTTTCTATTTGACTTTACAATCTTTTTTGTCATAGTAATAGTTGCACTAAATTTATATGGAAAATTCGCTTGAAATAGATAGCGTTCAACTAAGATTTGGAGAGAGAACGATCCTGAATAATATATTAAGGATTGTGTAAGTTATAAAATTGATGATATTGATAAACTGAAAGACTATGGGTATTTGAGCTGAGAAAAATTTTAAAATGAAAATATTTTTGATTATTTTTACCGCAAATTATGAGATACAAAGATGTACAAAATAATAATCATAAACTATGGCAACAATCAAACCATTTAGAGGAATACGTCCTCCCAAAGAATACATAACTGAAGTTGCTTCACGTCCGTATGATGTGCTGAACTCCGAAGAGGCGCGCGAAGAAGCGAAAGGAAATGAAAAATCTTTATACCACATCATCAAGCCGGAGATTGATTTTCCTGCCGGAACCGATGAGCACGCTCCCGTAGTATATGAAAAAGCGGCGGAAAACTTTCGTAAGTTTAAGGAAAAAGGATGGCTGATACAAGACAAAGAAGATTGTTATTACGTTTATGCCCAAACCATGAACGGACGCACCCAATATGGTTTGGTTGTTTGCTCGTATGTGGATGATTACCTGAGCGGCAAAATCAAAAAACATGAACTGACCCGCAAAGACAAGGAAGAAGACCGTATGAAACACGTCCGCATCAACAATGCCAATTTGGAACCGGTTTTCTTTGCTTATCCCGATAATCCCGCATTGGATGCCATCGTTCGGGAGACGGTTAAGAATACGCCTGAATATGATTTTGTTTCCAACGATCAAATCGGACATCATTTCTGGATCATCAATAATCCGACGACTATCTTGAAAATTACGGAACTGTTTGCGGATATTCCTTATTTATATATTGCCGACGGGCATCATCGTTCGGCTGCAGCTGCTTTGGTAGGCGCCGAAAAAGCCAAACAAAATCCGAATCATACCGGAAAGGAAGAATACAATTACTTCATGGCGGTTTGCTTTCCCGCCGGTCAACTAAGAATCATGGACTACAACCGCGTAGTGAAAGATTTGAACGGTTTGAGCAAAGAAGAATTTCTCAGTAAACTGAGCAATAATTTTCAAGTGGCGTCCAAAGGTGAGATAGTCTATCATCCGGCGAAATTGCATAATTTTTCGCTATATCTCGACAAGCAATGGTATTCGCTTGACGCTAAACCGGGGACCTACGACGACCAAGATCCGATTGGCGTTTTGGATGTTACGATTTCATCCAACCTGATTCTCGACCGGATTTTAGGGATTAAAGACTTGCGCATCGAAAAGCGCATTGATTTTGTAGGCGGGTTGCGCGGATTGGAAGAATTGAAACGCCGTGTCGATAGCGGGGAAATGGCAGTCGCTTTGGCTCTTTATCCGGTTTCTATGAAGCAACTGATTGATATTGCCGATACCGGAAACATTATGCCGCCGAAAACGACATGGTTCGAACCAAAGCTGCGTTCCGGACTGGTTGTTCATGCGCTGGAATAACATTGCGTTTTGCCGTTCAAAATATTTTTCACATTTTTCCTTGTCGAGTCCAAATTAATAACTACTTTTGTAGTTGAATAAATAACTTATTAAAACCAAACCAACTATGGAAATGAATTTTTTCAGAGGAATAAAAATCGTTCTACTATTCCTGTTTATTAGTCAATTTCAATGGGTTTATCCATTTGATGAAGTGAAGTCCATCGATATTCGCACTTTGTCATTAGGACAAATGCAGTCCCTAAGTCAAGGATTAACAAATCCGGCTTATCTTTCTTTTTTAGAGCGCAAACAAATTGGCGTTTCCGTTTTTAATCGTTTTGAAATGAAAGAATTAAGAACTCAAAGCATCTTTGGATTAATTCCCAATCGATTGCTGGACATGAGCTTTCATTTATCAATGTTCGGATACGACGACTATCAATTAATAGAAGGACAAGCCGGATTTGCCAAAAAGCTCTCATCGAAGTTCTCCATTGGTACATCAATTAGTTACCTTGTTGAAAATTCTATTTTAGAGGAGAAAAATCAAACGTACCTGCAGGCTGATGTCAGCTTCTTTTGGCGAATCAGCGATGCTTTTGAATGGGCATTGACGACGGAAAATCTTCTTCATACCCGAAATTCTCAACCGTTTTCCTGTTTTTCCGGAATCAACTATCGACTAACGTCAACCGCTTCCGTCATGCTGGAATCAGGATTTGATTCCCAAAACCGGTTTAGCGTAAGCGCCGGTATTGAATATGAAATCATCAAACAACTAACGGTCAGGGGCGGATTCCGCAATAATCCGCAAACGCCTTCTCTTGGCTTTGCTTACAAGCTGGAGCATTGGAATATTGAAACCGTTTTTCTATTTCATCAGGCGCTGGGATTATCCAGCGGAATAGCGGTTGAGTACTATTTTTAAGCCGGTAATACCCTCAAAACCTTTAAAGTTATGAAAGTTATTATTATTTTTTTCATCCTTTTTCTGCTTATTGCGATTGATACAAGCGCTCAAATCACGGCAAACAATACGGAGTGGATGCAATATCTGGAAGAACTGGCTGAATCGGACGAACAAAATCCGAGCGATATAGAACAGCTTTTTGATGAATTATCGTATTTAAGCGAACATCCTTTCAATTTACAGACGGTTACAAAACAAGAGCTGGAACGGTTGCCTTTCTTAACGGATATTCAAATTGAAAATTTATTGTATTATATTTACAAATATGGTCCTATGGTCGATTATTATGAGCTAAAAAATGTAGAAGGACTTGATTTTCAAACAATCACTTATCTATTACCTTTTATTTATATCGAACCGGCGGATAAAAATCAACCGGATTCTCAAGGGAAAAAATTTCCGGCTAAACAGGAATTATTGCTTAGCTCGAATTATACGTTTCAAGAAAAAGCCGGTTATCAAAAAGTTTCGGAAGAAGAACGTTTAGCTAATCCCAACAAATATTATTTGGGCGAACCTTATTATCTTTCTTTTCGATACAGATATCAATACAAAGATATTCAATTTAGTATTGTCGGAGAAAAAGACCAGGGGGAAGCGTTTTGGAATAAGCGGTACAAAGGATTTGATTATTATGCCTTCAATTTGAATATCAAAAACAAAGGCATTTTGAATGATTTACATCTGGGCGATTATCGCCTGTCGTTTGGACAGGGGCTCGTGATGAATACAAATTTTTCTTTAGGGAAAACATCGAATGTTGCAAGTATTAATCTCAAAGACAGAGGAATCAAACGACATTTTTCTACCAATGAATACAATTATTTTAGAGGAGTAGCAGGAAATCTGAGCTATAAAAATACGCAACTTTATTTGTTTTATTCCCATCGCAAGTATGACGCTAACGCCGACAGCTCGAGCATTTACACATTCAAAACCGATGGATATCACCGCATTCCAAACGATATTCTGAAAAAGGGAACTGCGCAAATCGATATGGCAGGCGCAAATGTTCAATGGCGAAATGAATCTTTCTGTTTCGGATTTACTTCCATTTACTATGCTTTTGGAGGAAAAGAGTTTAATCCGGCGCCTCAACCTTACAATCTGTTTTATCTGAGAGGGAAAAATTATTCCAATTCCGGAGTAAATTACGAATATCGTAGCCGGAGAGTTTCTTTTCAAGGCGAAACAGCCATTGATGCATCCGGTAAATGGGCTACAATCAATAATCTGTTGATAAACCCCATTTCAACGATGGATTGGGTTTTTTCCTACCGGAATTACGCGCGGGATTATAATGCTTTTTTCGGCAAGGCTTTTGCCGAATCTTCAACGGTTCAGAATGAAAGCGGATTTTATACCGGAATCCGTTTCTATCCTTTTCGAAAATGGGAACTATCGGCTTATGTTGATTATTTCCGGTTTCCCTGGATGAAATACGGAATTAATTCCCCTTCGTCCGGAACCGACCGGTTAATTCAACTTGCCTATAAACCCAATTCCCAGTTTCAAATGAACTTGCGCTACAAGTACAAAGAAAAATACCGGAATCAAATCCAGGAAGATGCGCGGAAAACCGAAGTGATTCCTTATGAACAGGAACGATGGAGATATCAGCTTGATTACCGGAACGAAAAAGGATTCGGGTTGAAAACGCAAGCCGACTACAATATTTATACAAGCGCTTCGCAGCCAACGACGGGTTGGTCGATCACTCAAACGGTTTCTATTGCAAAACCGCAGTCAAATTTTCAGTTCGACGGGGCGCTGGCTTATTTTCATGCCGGCAATTGGAACAACCGGATTAGCATTTACGAAAAAGATATTCTTTATTCATTTTCATTTCCAAACTATTACGGCGAAGGGATCCGCTTTTATTCGGTCGTTAAATGGAAAGTTGCGCCTGCTTTGACAGTCTATTGTAAGTTAGCGTCAACCCGCTATTTCGACAGGGAAACCATCGGTTCGGGCTTAGAAGCGATTCAAGGAAAAAACAAAACCGATATTTATGGGTTAATTCGCTATAGTTTTTAAAAACTAATCAATGAATCGCTGAGTCAAATCTCCGTACGCATCAATCCGGCGATCGCGCAGAAAGGGCCACCAGCGGCGAACTTCTTCCGAACGTTTGAGGTCGATTTTCACAATCAAGTTTTCTTCTTTTCCGGAAGAAGCCTGTGTTAAAATTTCCCCTTGCGCACCGGCAACAAAACTATTACCCCAAAATTGAATGCCTTGCGTTTGTCCTGAAGGATCGCTCTCATGTCCTACCCGGTTAGCGGCAATAACCGGTAATCCGTTGTAAATTGCATGTCCGCGTTGGGCGGTCGTCCAGGATTCCTGTTGCCGTTTTTTCTCTTCATCCGAATCGGAAGATTCCCATCCGATAGCGGTAGGATAAATCAGCAGGGAAGCTCCGGCTAGAGCCATTAAGCGGGCAGCTTCGGGATACCACTGGTCCCAGCAAACCAAAATGCCTAATTTTCCTACGGATGTTGGGACAGGATGAAATCCTAAATCGCCCGGCGTAAAATAGAATTTTTCGTAATACGCCGGATCGTCTGGATTGTGCATCTTCCGGTATTTTCCGGCTATGCTTCCGTCTTTTTCAATCACGACCGCCGTATTGTGATATAAACCCGGAGCGCGTTTTTCGAATAACGA
>Ga0123354_10021012_pt1 | contig 10278 bp, 6 predicted proteins | sample TergutLab28metaG_2_FD_97872 | JGI IMG/M metagenome (GOLD analysis project Ga0123354, IMG submission 97872) | Labiotermes labralis P4 segment gut microbial communities from Petit-Saut dam, French Guiana - Lab288 P4 | ecosystem: Host-associated > Arthropoda: Insects > Digestive system > Gut ...
GGAAGGTCGCTGGTTCGATCCCAGCTGGTGTCAGTGGATTTTTCATTGACATAAAATCCTTCCGATCGCACTATGGCCCTGGGGTCGACTCAGCCTCTAACAGAAATGAGTACCAGGAGTATTCCCTGGGGGTAAAGGCGGCCGGTGTGTAAGGCTGACAACCTACCACCATCCTGTGCCGTTGTTACGAAATCTGGGATCCTTAACTTCCTGGAACCCTCTGGGCCACTCCAGGCCTGTAATGGGACTGCTTTACCTTTACCTGTTCTGCCCATCATTCTAGACCTAAATACATGTTTTAAACCATAACAGTGTCTGTTACGTGCAAAAATTCTTAATTTTGTTTCACTCACTTACTGTGTTCTTTGTGTGTAACACGGTTCCTAATTATTTAAATTTCTGAACCTCTTCAACGACCTACCCATCCATTTACCAAATCTTGGCTTAAATTCGTTACATTTAACTTCCATACATTTTGTTTTCTGTTCATTTATCACTAATCCAGGTCTTACTGTGGCTTACTTAAGTTACATGTGGCAGGTTACCAACCACAATTTTTCTAACAGCAGTATGGGATATCTCACACATTACCATATGCCTAACTGTAATGTAAGCATGTCGCTGAAGTTAGCAATGACAATAATTCACCATACTTCCACGATATCACCCCAGTTCAGTAGTCTACTGCCATGTTAACAAAATCCTATCACTGGACCATAACCTAAACCAGACAAATGGAAGTAGGCATGAGAATAGTGTCAACATATTTCAAGGTTGTACCAGTAGAGCCATGTACCCAGAAGCAACTGCTTGAACATTTCTGGAAACTCAGCATCTGATCACACCTAGCACAGACGCGCACTTACGTGCCACAATTGAACTAGTGTACTTATTTCCCTGTAAAGAGCACTAAGGAAACCAACCACTCTCACACTAGTTGTTTGAAATTTTTTTGCATTACACTTTTAATGTATTTAAGTGCATGGTTCAAATGTCACAATTTACTGACAGCAAAATTGTGCTTGTATGTTTTCATTATGGCAGAATTAATTTAGTGTATTTAATTTTAGTAGCTACATAACTTTGAATTTCCTTTATTTTATATTCATTTTGAATGATCCCTTCATAGACAGAAATCGATAATTTTCACATTCGTATCATGCATCTCAATATTATCAAAGTTTTATTTATTCACCAACTGTAACACCAGAACATGTCGGAGCTGTTTTAATGTAAATCATAAAGTAAATTTTAATATTGTCTTTTAACACGTTCACTGCCAGCTATTTAAATACCTAGAGGCATTAAAATGCCAGCCATTTAGAGGGTCCACAGCCCCTTCTTTCATGATTTCAGTAAAAAAATAATTACACGAAAACTATACGAAATAAAGACTTGAAATTTAGAACAAACTTCATTAATGTTTCAACGTGTGATATCGTGTGTAGCAGCCTTCTGGATGCAGAGGAACACCACATTCAGCACTGAGCAATCTAGTTTCTTTCTTGATATTTTTTTGCACACACACTCGCCATTTTTGTGTTGGCGTTTTATCATTTTTTGTAGGTGGAATATGGACCAGTTTGTGATTCTTTAGTTTTCCATCAAGCCTGCCAGGGGCGTCATTTTTTGGGGGCACGTTTTGTTGGAGTAGTTCTACTGGAGCCTTGCGACTCGTCAGATGATGACGGTGATGATACAGCATCTGATGTATCAGATTTTCTGTGATATCTGACATGAAATCATTGAATGATTTGCGGGAATTAGGATTATTCTTTGAAAAGGCAACATAACTGTTGAAAAGGCAACATTGAAGAAGATAGAAAAATACTTTCTTAGGCCACTTGACAGTTTTACGAATGAATGGGTAGTGAGCCAGATACTGGTCTGCTTGTTGTTTCAATTTCTTCAGCTGTATGGAGTGCTGAAATCCTATTTACAAGCATCTTATCTTGGTGTGAGATGAGTAGTATTACAGCAGTATTTCCTGGTTCCTACAAAAAGTGACCTTGCCTTTCTTCAATTATTTTGCCTCTTCTATCATGTCTTTCGGTAATCCACAATTCACTCTGATTGTTCCACAGACTCTAATTAATTTCTGTAATAATTCATTCGTTTGATGGATACTATTGTAATAATTGTCTTGGTATAAATGGTAACCCTTCCCTTCATAAGGCTCGAGTAGAAAGCCCACCGTTTCAGCCAAAGGTCCACATTTACCATCATAAATCTCCAAGTTACAAATATATCCAATTGAACTTTCACAAATCATCCGTACCAGTGTGACGTACTCTGTAATTCTGCTTGGGTTATACACACAAAATCGCAAACGACCCCGCCAACCAAGCATACCTTCATCAAGAGAAATTTTCCTACCTGGTATATAATTAGTTCTGAAATTATTTACAACAATGTCTAAAATTGTAAGGATTTTGTACAAATGATCTACGTTTGTTCCTGCTGCATGATTATCAATGAAGTGAAGGTACCTTTGGATAAGCTGAAATCTGTTCCTAGACATTGTTTGTGGAAATATTGGAGTCTGAAAAATTCCTCTCATTGACCAATACAGTTGTAATTTTGGTTTTCGGACTATACCAGTTACAAAAATCAAACCAAGGAATTTTTTCATTTCCATTACTGTTACTGGTTTCCATTCTTCACTACGTGCATGTTTTGTAACAGGGCGAGGCATTTTTGCAATCTGTTGTTGTGCGTATAAATTTGTCTGGTCGACTACTCTTTCAATGAGTTCAGGAGGAATATAATGGTCAAAATAACTCATCACATCTGCTTCATTTTCAACTGCAAACTGCACGCCCGGATTGCCTATGAAGGGTGGTATTCTTGGTTGACGATCATTTTTAGAAAACCCTGTAGTTGGGGTAACATCTATCTGTCTGCGGCTAAGGCCCGGTGATGAAATGTTACTCTCATTTGCACTTTCAGATTCACTCTTTTCACTACTTGAAAATTCGGGAATATTATCCGTATCTGAATCACTGTCATTTACAATATCATTCACTGCATCAGCTAATTCTTCTTCAGTTCTAAATCCAATTGTTTTTCTTTTCCTAGACGCCATGTTGCACTGAGAAGTATAAACTATCACAAATACATGACTACACATATAAAAGATTCTTTATAGACTGCAGCCAGAGACAGCCCACTCTCCCTCTGAGTATAAGGATAAACTCGGTTCATTATATCGCAATGTAAGCATAATAAGCCATAAAAAGGATAAAGATAATGTCAGCTAGATATACTGAAGCTGCTGTACAAGTTTCCTGCCAGGCCAGCTGATTTAAGCTGAAAGAGTGCGACTGAAAAATCAGATCGACTAAGGTCGACGCTGGCGATTTTAAGCATGTATTATTAAATCGACTAAGGTTTTGTATGGCAGTGAATGTGTTAAGACAACTCACTAGTGCATCAGTTGGTGAATAAATAAAACTATGATAACAAAAACTGATGTTTCATTGTATTTACAGTGCCTCCAGACATAACCTGTGTTCACCTCTGCAGTATCTGCACACGTACAGAGGGGTATACAATCTATACAGTCCGACAATTATATAATGAGACTGATTTTATTTTGACCAAGAGAGAAGTGCTATCTATGAAGCAATGCATACCATCCACGTGGCCAACCTTCACCTGTAATCTGGCAACACCGCAATGGCCCACGCTGAGCATGACAGGAAATACGGCACCACATTGAGCCGGTAGTGAGAGGACGTGGTCACAGTAGCGGCATGGAGCAGACAGCAAACATTAAATTCTGTTTTAAACTTGGGAAAACTGCAGCTGAGACTGTGGAATTGATGAGACAAGTGTACGGGGATAATCGTTCGTCTCGTGCAGAGAAATTCAAGTGGTATGCACGATTCAAAAGTGGTGTGGAAATGACTGAAGATGAAGCCAGGCCTGGGCGTCCATTTTCTGTTCATAACGAGGAACTCATTGCGAAAGTGAGAAAACAAATAGAAGAAGAAAGCTGTGTGACTGTGAGAATGATGGCTGATGAGTTTGGTGTTAACAGGGAGACGATTTGTCAAATCTTAGTGGAAGACTTGGGCAAGAGAAAGGTCGCTTCCCAGTTTGTGCCGCATGCACTGTCTGATGATCAAAGACATGAGCGTGTTCAGTACGCATAAAGTATCATTAAAACTGCTTGTAGAAATAAAAATTTCTTGAATTCAATTGTAGCAGAAGATGAAACTTCGTGTTTTCGTTATGATCCCACAACTAAACGCCATAAAGTGCTGAATGGAAGTCACCAGGATCACCAAAAGGCAAAAACGTTTGTCTTCGAAAGTCAAAAGTGAAGACAATGCCTGTGTGTTTCTAAGACAGCAAGGGAATTATTCACCATGAGTTTGTCCCTGAGGGACAAAGTGTCACTGTAAGTTTTTATTTGAGTGTTCTGGAACGCCTATGGAAGAGGATTCGCCATGTCCGGCCCGAGTACTCAGCACCAGGCAGTTGGTTTCTTCTTCACGACAATGCACCAGTTCACTGGGCAGTTGCTGTACAAGAATTTTTAGCCTGAAAACAAGTGTGTGTGCTCCATCATCCGCCCTACTCCCCTGATTTATCCCCCTGTGATTATTTTATGTTCCCAAACTGAAGTTACCATTGAAATGGTGTCTGTTTGAAGATGTTCAAGACATCTGTGACATCGAGTCTTCGGGCCATACCACAAGAAGACGTGCAGAGGTCCTTCCATTCTTTGCTAGATCGTGCCACTCGCTGTATCGTTGCAGAAGGGATGTACTTTGAATAAAATACACATAGTACTCAAGTCTTTTGCTCCAGTTTTATTCTATAACCTCAGTCTCATTACATAACTGTCAGACTGTGTATTTCTAAATCCACAGAGCAGATTCTGTCACTGCCAATGACAGGGTGATCTTGAGAAAGAAGCTGTTGATAGAAGGAACTACCGAATTACACGGGCTCTAAACCATGGGGTTGGCGAGGATGACTATTCTTCACACTCCCAAAACACTGACTTTGGCAAGGGTGAAGGTTTAGTCTGGGAGCACAAAAATCCACACAGATCAAACCCAAGTTCTGGCAATAATTTGAGGCAAAAAGGACCAAATTAAGTCTTAATAATTAATGTCTACTATAAATTCAAAATTTTCCCCCCCCATTATCTTATGCAAGGTCAATTGTGTTTAGGATGAACAAGACAACAGGAGAAAATTGATCTTAGTAATGTGTGGAGATGACAGCCTGCGAGAGGTACCAGCAAATAGAGATCCATATTTTTAGAGGGGCAAAATATTCATATTGCTAACAGATTTTTCAAGAAACATTGCATTCCTATACACAAACCTTGTGACAATTCCAGTGCCTCTTTTGCTGCATTCATCTCTGCCTGCTGGATACTGTGACCGGATGCCTTCGCTAGGCGTTCTCCGCGGAAATACACAGCAACTGTGTATACCCTTGTGTTTGTTGGTCCCTTACACTCGATCACTCTGCAGACAAAATGCAATGACATCATCACTGTACAAACTGCAAGTTTCATCACTGGTGTGACACAAAGACATTCAGATGAGGTGTGATGGCTTGGCAGTGACTAGCTAGGTTACAGGATCTTGTATCCACTGGCCTGGTGTCCAGAATGCTCTGAACAACAACACTGGTTAAGAATGCATAAATTTACAACTGGTGGCAAGTAATTCCATGACCAGTGCCTTGTTTTAACAGTCTCACCTACAATACTCATTTTCACATGCATTTCCGCTGCACGTGTAGCCCTGCGTTGTATATACCCCTATATAATACGTGGTCGGACAATAAAGTTCGCGAACTCATCACAGTAAAAGTGCTACATACCTCATTGCTGAATACCACTGTGGTCACCTTCAAAGTACTCCCCTTGGGAAGCTATGCACCAATGCCAGCGCCTAGACCACCCTTCAAAACAATTTTGGAACTGGTTTTGTGGAATGGCCTTCAGAGCTGCTGTTGTATTACTCCTGATGTCATCAATGTCATCAAAATAACTTCCTTTCAATTTTTCCTTTTATCTACGGGAACAGAACAAAGTCACTAGGGGGCCAGATCGGGTGAATGGGCAGGGAGTTCCAACACAGTTATTTGTTTAGTAGCTAAAAACTCCCTCACGCCAGTGCCATGTAAGCAGGTGCAACTCATGGTGCAAGATCCATGAGTTGTTGGCCAAAAGTTCGGGTCATTTCTGTCTAACTTTTTCACGCAGCCTTTCCAGTACTTCCAAATAGTAAACTTGGTTGATTGTTTGTCCAGTTGGTACAAATTCATAATGCACAATCCCTCTAATATCAAAAAAAGTCAGCAACATTGTTTTGACTCTTGATTTGGACCAACGGAATTTTTTTGGTCGTGGGGAATTGGAAGTCTTCCATTGTGCACTTTGCTGCTTCGTTTCAGGGCCGTATTGGTAGACCCATGTTTCATCACCTGTGATGACATGGCCCAAAATGTCATCTTGCCTTTCCAAAAGGTCTTGGTACATTGTGACTCTTATGCATATTGGACCGTGCATCATCTTGATATTTGAATAAAGGTTGACCAACTAGATGACACTTGCTTTATTATTTACTGCTCAACATGTTTCAGATGTTAATACGTCCATCTTCAGGAGCTTGCGACTACTTGTTGCATTGTGTAGGCTGACTTGAGGCGTGCTGGTGTTATGTAGCAGGATTGTCTGTTGGTGATGTGGTATCTGAGTGCAAGCTGAACCACTAGTGCAACAAGTAGTCGCAAGCTCCTGAAGATGGATGTATTAACGTCTGAAACATGTTGAGCAGTAAATAATAAAGCAAGTGTCATCTAGTTGGTCAGCCTTTATTCAAATTGTGACTCTTCTTTGTTTTTGTTCTTCAGTGAGCTCCTTTGGGACCATTTTTGCACACACTTCCTATTGTCATTAAATTCAGTTAAGATTTTCCTAACTGTTTCTCTGTCGATGTTCACTTGCTCTGCTTTGCTCCTGACAGCCGACGATTTTCATGCACAATTTGCCAAATTTTTGCAATGTTTCTTCAGTTCTGCTTGTTGCTGGCCGTCCTGATCTCTCTTCGTCAATAACACTTTCTCTTCCCTCAGAAAAAGTTTCACCCACTTGCAAACTGCTGTTTTCTTCACAGCATTATCCCCGTAAACTTGCACCAATATCTCTCTGATTTCGTTTCCACTCTTTCCAAGTTTAACAAGAAATTTAATGTTCATTCGCTGCTCTGATTCAAGCTCCGACATTCTCGCGGTGGCAACCAAAACACACGCAGACAGTAATAGATGCCACTCAGAAAGAGACTGCTATAGATCAACAACAACACAGCTGTGAAATGCTGATATATTAACGTCTTCAAACCATACTAAGGCTTTTGTCCAGTGTTACCACGGCAAGCACACGGTGGCAAGTTCGCGAACTTAATTGTCCGACCACATATGTCAAAAAGGCCCCCTGAAAAGCTATTAGATATGATGCACGCCAAGAGGAACTGCATATCACTTTGTACATGCCAGGGACACAATTTTTGTTAACAGTTATTCATTTGCAGTACTTTGAATTTATGCAATATTTATGTGTGTTCTGATTGCATCGTCTTACGTGGCGCATGCTACCCGCGCCGCAGGCTGACGGAACTATTGAGGCACGTGAGGTAGCAGGAGTGATCCACACTCTTCCAGATCACGCCTTTGTTCTCATGCTTAGGAGGGCGAGCAGCGTCACTTCACGCGGCAGTTCAGGGGGAGCTCCGCATGCTTCAAGGTGCGTGTGTTAACAGTCTGCATAAGGCAGTATCATCTACAGGAATATTACCACAAGGGTTATTATTTCCAACAGTTATAAGGTTGTTTCAATGTCTCACACTATAACAACAAGTAGCTCCTTGTTAGGACAGTGAATTATCACGTAAGCACAAGTGAAACCTCACGGAAGAACAAAGACGTACATCTTTACATCTGCGCAAGGCAGAAGGTACTGTAATTTGTGATTACTAACTAATGACTATTGTTCATAGGGAACAGTGATGAGTTTGCTTAAATTCCATAAGGGAAGTGTTCAATATGAATTACAAATAAATGCATCTTTACGGATGCTGCAAGTGGTGGCAGTGAAACTACTAATAATTGTGCAAGTGCAACATATAAGCTGTGTGTTTCTAATACAATTGCTGTGTTTTATTGCAAAGGGCAAATTCGATGACTGAAACTTTAAGGGAGATAATTACGGAACAGTGTTAAAGTGACATCAGAATTAAGTGTATCATGAACCAAGGAATTCCACACAGTTGGTTAATTAATTGAGGTACCATTAAGTGCATTTAGTGATTATTAACTAACAATTACAGTAATAAATATATTCTTGTTTATCCTGTCAAATTACATGAACAGACCTGTTCAACCTCTATGTTCTCGAACCAGAGCAAGACACACTTAGTATAAAGGAAAAAGTAGAGGTACTAAATGGTATAGACAGTGCAGTATGCAATATCGGTGTGAATGAAAAGTCAGACAATTACAGCGATGATAAAGAGAATTTCAATGTGGAAGCAAAAATATCTGTGACAGAATGATAGGCCTTATCAAAGAACAGATTCACAGTACAGAACAGAGGTATTTCATATCACAGCAACCAGTAAGGTCAGAAACTTACATAAAGGTCACACGGGAAAGACCAGAAACATACGTAACAACTCACAACACATGGTATGTTGCAAAATGCTTCTAAGCAAGCCTCCAAGCATAAGTTTTTTTAACTTACAACTTCCGGTACCTGTGTTTCTGCAGCTTTCCAATCTTCACCAGATGTTCTACACGTTTCCTCATATGATGCCTTGCAAATGATGTTTAACTACTGCAATATACCTTCATTTTGAAGGCAAAACAGCTATTTATTCTTTTGTTGAAAATTTTGGATAGTTTTCAGTAGAGTTTAGGCAAACTGCTCAAAATTACAGAACAAACCCTTATCCAGAAAACCCCAAATTCCCAAATATTCTGGGTAAAATATCACACACATGGCTGTACCTAACTATCAAGAAACTTAATGCAGCTTGCAAAATAATAGGGTATGTGGACATTCTGGTCCATAACCATGTTTGTAGTTTTCAACACCTAACGCAGGAATATTTGCATGCCATTACAGAACCATAACAATGAAAACAACATGTACATTCCATATGACCAACATGTTGCAATTTATTCTCAATAAAAATGAACTTAAGAGAACAAGAATTCTCCCTGTACTTGATAAAGATTTATCATGCTGGCAGCATCATGTTCATACATACTTGTAAACCGGAATATCTGGCTCACCACCCTCCATGGTGCGGACTGTGAGACAGCACTGCTGCAGTTTGGACTTGGGGTCATTCCAGTCCTGGTTCATGATGAAGTCCTGCAATCGTGGGAAGAAACACACGTGGCAGAACACGTGGCAGTAGTCCAGTCCCTGGGAGCAGAAAATACAAAAATAAAGTAGTCTTGAACTTTTACCTCTTGCTGGTGATCCATTTTAACCTTAGATGTCCAGTTACAGGTATTTAAAATTTAGCACATGTTTCATGAAGAACATATTATGTAAAAAGAAAAAGATAAAATTATGAAATAAGCGACAGTTTGTGGAAAATAAAATGCAGATTATGTAGCATGTTTTAAAAGTGCAGTAAATTTCGTTGTTGCCTACACAACATGAGTTGCTACAGGGTGTTTTCCTACATTTGTTTGTGTTTAGCAACAAAGATATTTGAAAGACTAATATCACTGTTTTGAGCCTTCATGACTGGTTCCAACAAATCATGAGACCACATGGATGGCCAGTTCCCTTCATCCATTCCCCTGGTATTGTGCAGATCACTCTCAGCAAAGTCATGCTCTGTTCTCGCCTAAGTGAGACTGATTAACTTCACGCTTTATGACACCAGACTCTCCATCAGTCACTGGATGTATTTTATGTTTCCAAAACAAAAAATGTACCACACTCTCCTTGGGCATATTGACACTTGAAGATGGGACGATTATGCTGCCTTAAAACACTGATAACCAATTAACCAATGCAGCAGCACTGCACCTCAGAATAACTGAAGGCTCACACTTATTCTAAAATGAGCCATCCCCGTTGTGTGTATATAAACAATAGGTGTGGGTATCAGTCAATAACACAACAATATCTAAAAAAGATGTTTAATAAAGGATGAAGTAAACTGCATGTTTCGGCCTAATGTGGCCATCATCAGGTTTTCATCCGAAAGTATGGTGGTAGTGCTTTAC
>Ga0123354_10021014_pt1 | contig 10277 bp, 13 predicted proteins | sample TergutLab28metaG_2_FD_97872 | JGI IMG/M metagenome (GOLD analysis project Ga0123354, IMG submission 97872) | Labiotermes labralis P4 segment gut microbial communities from Petit-Saut dam, French Guiana - Lab288 P4 | ecosystem: Host-associated > Arthropoda: Insects > Digestive system > Gut ...
GAAAACAGCAGTCGAATAAAGGAATATCTCTTCTCCCGTTTAAAAAATAACAAGATACAATTGGAGATAAAAATAAAAGAAGAAGGTACTACTGAAAAAGATCCGTTCACTAATCAGGAGAAATATGCCTATATGGTAGATAAAAATCCCTTGCTTAACAAATTAGTGAAAGAATTTGATCTTCGTTTAGACTAATACTTTGTGTAAAGCATCCACTTTTAGCAGGCACTTTTCAATTTTTTCCATAGCATAATCCAATTGCTCGAAAGTATGAGTTGCCATCAGCGAAAAGCGGATTAATGAATCGCAGGGGGCTACTGCCGGGGAAACTACCGGATTAACGAAAATTCCTTCTTCGAATAAATCTTGTGTTACCCTGAATGTTTTAGCATCATCACGGATAAATAAAGGAATAATAGGAGTGGATGTATGACCGATTTCACAACCGATTTCACGGAATCCTTGCAGTGCATAATTAGTTAATTTCCACAGATGCTCGATTCTTTCGGGTTCATTAATCATAATATCCAGCGCTGCGCTTGCTGCTGCCGTTGCCGCCGGTGTGCTGCTGGCGCTGAAAGTATAAGTACGGGAATTATGACGAAGAAAATTAATAACCGGTTCGGAAGAAGCGATAAAACCGCCGATGGAAGCTAATGATTTGCTAAACGTACCCATCACCAAATCCACATTAGGAAGAACGTTAAAATGGTCGCATACTCCTCGTCCTTGTCGTCCTAATACTCCTAAGCTGTGGGCTTCATCCACCATGATGTTTGCCTGATATTTTTTTGCTAATTTTACAATTTCGGGTAGGTTTGCCATATCGCCTTCCATACTGAAAACGCCGTCAACGACAATTAGTTTTATCTTATCTAATTCGCATTTTTGTAGTTGCTTTTCCAGCGAATCCATATCGTTGTGCTTGAATTTCAATTTTTGAGAGAAAGAAAGGCGGTGTCCGTCGATAATAGAAGCATGGTCTAACTCATCCCACAAAATATAATCCTCACGACCTGTGAGGCAGGAAACTACACCTGCATTAACTTGAAACCCAGTCGGGTAGATGATTGCATCTTCTTTCCCTATAAAATCGGCTAATTTCTTTTCCAGTTTGAGGTGAATATCCAATGTACCGTTAAGAAAACGGCTACCTGCCATTCCTGTGCCATATTTCTTGGTTGCCGCTATTGCAGCTTCCTTTACTTTAGGATGGTTAGTCAATCCTAAATAGGCATTCGACCCAAACATTAATACTTTTTTCCCGTTTATAGTAACTTCCGTATCCTGGTCGCTTTCGATAACTCTAAAATAAGGATAAAGACCTAATGCTTTAACCTTTTGTGGAGCATCATATTTACTCAACTTCTCAACAAGAAGGTTCTTCATAATTAACTTACTTGAACGAATTAATTTATTATCGATGAAATTTCAATAATTACTTCTGTTTTTTATCTTAGCGGGATAAATCTCGCTAAGAGTAATGTGCAAAAGAAACCGTTGCAAAGGTAATAATAATTTCTAATTCGCATTCAAAATTTCAAAAAAATTACAAAAAATTGATTTTCGATGCGCTTTTTTTTCTTGTAAAATCGCTTGTCGGGTGATACAGTTGTTGTTAGAAAAAATATTTGGAGGTAACAAAAAAAGTATATATATTTGCACAGTCAAAAGCGAAAGTAGCTCAGTTGGTAGAGCACGACCTTCCCAAGGTCGGGGTCGCGGGTTCGAGCCCCGTTTTTCGCTCACTACGTTGAAAATGGCTTCAAACCTGAATTTCTTTCGCTATAAGACTCTAATATATTATATATAAGTACAGTACAAACACTATGAATTGATATTATTGAAATACTCTCACATAATCGATGATATATTGTTGAGGGAGCGCTTTTATGTCAACTCCTTGTTGTCCACCCCAGCTTCCACCGAAAGCGAAATTCAATATCAGATAAAACGGTTGATCAAAAGGCCAAGACTTCCAGCCTGTTCCATCATTCTTGACTGTAAACGTTTTTTTCGTATCGAGATACCAATCGATATGATCACTAAACCATTCAACGGCATAAACGTGAAATGCAGTACTTGGATCGGCGCAATTGGTAAAAGAGCCTCTTTGATTATTTTTCATAGAATTATAATCTCCAGTATGCACCGTAAAATAAATGTTGTTGCGATCGAAACCTACATTTTCCATAATGTCTATTTCGCCACTATTAGGCCAGCTTCCATAAACAGATGTTGTAGGCATCATCCATATAGCAGGCCAAGTTCCAAGGCATGAAGGAAGTTTGGCTCGAACTTCGATGCGTCCATATTTCCAATCGCCTTTGTTTTGAGTAATAAGACTGGCTGACGACATGGGACGCATTTCTCCATCAATTATCGCCGAATCATTCAACGCGGTGATAATGAGATTTCCGTTTTCGACATGAGCATTTTCAAGCCTTTTGACAGTATAGTATTGCAACTCATTATTGCGGATATAACCTTGTTCATATCCCCATTTTGAATCATCAGGAAGACCTTGACCATCAAATTCATCCGACCAAACCAATTTTTTGAATACTCCAGAAGCGCCTGCAAAAGGAACAGGTTGTAAATCAGCACCTTCTTTGCTATCGCTTTTTTTATTACTACAAGAGAGTAATACAGCAGCTAATACTGTTAGAATAAAAAATGTTTTCATAAAAATATTATTTATAAGTTGTTATGTTAAAATTAGCAAGACATTGCCAACCAGTTGCACCATTCCTCCATGCCGGTCTTTTTCAACGCCGACAATTCGAAAATTCGTAATTGAGGATTGACTTTCAAGCAATTCTCCCGAAGAATATCAACGCTTGTGTTGAGATAAGGCGCCAAATCCGTTTTGTTGATGATGCAAATGCTTGCTTCCTTAAAGATATGCGGATATTTCAACGGCTTATCATCGCCTTCGGTGGTGCTGACAATGACTACTTTTTTCGCTTCGCCTAAATCGAAAAGAGCAGGACAAACCAAATTCCCTACATTTTCGATAAAAAGCAACGAATTAGCTTCGGGATTCAAATGTTTCAAAGCATGATTAATCATGGAAGCCTCCAAGTGACACCCTGTTCCTGTATTTACTTGAAAAACGGGAATTTTCAATGCGGCAATCCGGTCGGAGTCGTTTGAAGTCTGTTGGTCGCCTTCAATGACATAAATAGGTCTCCGATCCTTCAGTTGCCGTATTGTTTCTTCCAATAAAGTAGTCTTTCCTGAGCCGGGAGAACTCATTAAATTCAAACAAAAGATATTTTTTGCTTCAAAATATCCCCGATTTCTTTCCGCTAAAAGATTGTTTCGCTGAAGAATATCCTGTTCTACAGCGATAAGTTGGCTTTCTTCATGAGAATGCTCGTGATCATGGTCGTGATGATGATGGTTTCCACATCCGCAAGTTGTACACATAGTATATTTTCTTATTATTACTTTACTACTATTGATTTAATTCTTAACTCTTTCCCTTTAATAATTTTCACCGCATACGAACCGCAAACCGGACAGGCGGTAAAAAGATTTTTTACCGGAAACACATTCTCGCAATCGCCGCATCTGCCTTCGCCATCAATTTGTTGGCGGACGATACGAGCGTTTTCCAGTATAGTCCCTTTTATTGAACTTTCCAAAGCAAATTCTAAAGCAATCCATTCGATTCCTGCTAAAGCGCCGATTTCCAATTCCAATTCTTCGATGGAAGCGGAATGATGATTTAACGCCTGTTGCTCCGCTATTTCGACAATGCTTTGCGCTATGGATAGTTCATGCATGCTTGCTTGTTTTTATTTGTTACCTGTTATCAGAAGATTGCGGGTCAAGCCCGCAATGACATGTAGCGGCGACAGCCAACTGCCCAACAGCAATACCTCCGTCGTTACACGGAATTTGGGTGGGAAGATACAAAGAAATATTGGAATACGAAAATAATTGCTGTATTTGTTCAGTCAATCGCTTGTTTTGAAAACATCCGCCGGAAATAACCACTTGTTTGACGCCGGTTTCCTCCGATAATTGATTCACTTTTTCCACAATCAGTTTTGATAATGAATTATGAAACTTAGCTGCCATGATTGACGTTGGAATATTTTCTTCCATGTCCTTCAAAGCGCTTTGGAACAACGACCGGAATGAAATCAGGCGATCGGATGCTTCAACCGGATAACTGAGTTTGCATGATTCGTTGGCGCATTGCTCCAACAAAATGGCGGCTTCAGCTTGACGGCTTTCTGTATCGCAGATCCCTAATAAAGAAGCGAATCCGTCAAACAATCGCCCGATACTTGAAGTGTCGGGCGATTGGATTTTCTTATTCATCAGAACAATCATTTTTTCAATTTTTTCCTTCCCTATCCGATTTACAAAATTTTCAGGAAAATGTAATTGATAATGATGAAGATAAGCAGTAGCCATTCGCCAAGGTTCCAAAGCGGCTTTGTCTCCTCCGGGCATCGGAACATATTCGGGATACGCCAAGCGGGTATAATGTTTTCGGTCGCACAGGAAAAATTCCCCGCCCCAAGCGGCTCTGTCATCTCCCAAACCTGTTCCGTCCCAAACAACAGCGAGTACAGGCTGATTCAGATGATGTTCCAACATACAAGCAACCGCATGTGCATGATGGTGTTGAACCTTTATCAAAGGAATCCGTTTTTCTGAAGCCATTGTTTCGGCATATATTGAAGACAGATAATCAGGATGTAGGTCGCAGGCTAATAATTGAGGAGTGAAGCGGAACAAATGTTGAAACCGATTCAACGATTCGGTGTAAAAGGAAAAAGTTTCCTCGTTCTTGAGATCGCCGATGTATTGGCTTTGGATAATCGTATCGCCTTTACCCAAAGCGAAAGTATTTGTTTTTTCCGCTCCCAATGCCAATATTCCTTCTGTGGAAATATCGGCGAAAAACGGCTCCGGCGTGTAACCTCGTGAACGACGAATCAAGCAGGGAATATTTCCGCAAACCTGCAAAACGGAATCATCCACTCGATTGTGAATCGGTCGATTATGGTGAAGGATGAAATCAACACGGTTTTTCAATTGTTGTCCGGCTTCCTCGGGAGTAACGATGATTGGGCGGTCGTTCAGATTTCCGCTTGTCATCACCAACGCCGGTGAATGAATCTGTTGAAACCAATCGTAATGAATCGGCATATAAGGCAACATACATCCCAAGGTGTGCATTCCCGGATTCACTGCGGAAGCGATTTGAAAGCGATTTTCCGTTGTACGTTGGTTAAGCAATACAATCGGACGTCGCCAAGATTTCAAATTATCTTCTTCAACTTTATTTATATCAACATAATGTGACGCATTTTCCAAGTCCTTAAATAACAGCGCGAACGGTTTGGTATCGCGAATCTTTATTTTTCGTAATCTATTAACAGCCTGTTCATTGGTTGCATCACACACCAAGTGGTATCCGCCAATTCCTTTGACGGCAATCACTTTTCCTTCGTTCAGCAAGCGAGCGCATACATTCGTTATTTGCCGGTAATCATTTATTTCTTTTCCATTTGCTTCTTGGTAATAATACGTTGGTCCACAATGATTGCAAGCGATAGGTTGTGCATGAAAACGCCGGTTGTGGATATCCGTATATTCATTTTGGCAAACCAGACACATCTTAAAAGCAGACATCGTTGTTTGTTGGCGGTCATAAGGCAAATCGCGGATTATGGAAAAACGCGGTCCGCAATGCGTACAGTTAATAAATGGATATTGTATCCGGTGCGCCTGTGTTTTTCTGTCGTTCAGGCAATCGTCGCAGACAGCGATATCGGGAGCAACTTGCGTCACTTCTTCGGATTCGGAATGGCTGGCTACAATGGAAAAATCGGTAAATGCACTTTCTGTATCCCGTAATTCACGGACATCTATCCGGTGAATCGAAGCGGTCGGCGGATGTTCAGTACGGATTCGGTGAATGAATTGTTCCATTTGCTTTTTGGAAAGTTCCGCAAGAATGATCACACCGTTGTTCCGATTGGCAACGCTTCCTTTGATTCCTATTTTTTCCGCCAACAGATAAATGAAAGGGCGAAATCCGACGCCCTGCACCAAGCCTTGTATGGTTATTTCATATAACATTTTCAGTCAGATTCATTTTTATTATACTCCCAATCAAATGCATGGATAATTTTCCTATTGTAATAATCCATAGAAATTTATGTTCATTAAAAATACAAGGCAAAAATACAACTTTTTTCTGAATTTTCACGTTTGCAGTTTGCCATAGAGTAACAACGTAAAGAATATATTATTGAATATTTTGCATTAAAAAAACAATAGCGGCTTTAGAAGTATCTAAAACCGCTATTTTCTTGATTTTAAGTATGTGATCCGAGCGGGATTCGAACCCACGACCCACAGCTTAGAAGTCTGTTAAAATTTGTTGATACACAGCTATTTATGTATATTTTATAATTTATTTGTAATTTCACCGTTTTTTTATCAATTTTTTGATTTGCTTAATCATCTGATTATCAATTAAATATGTAAAAAGGATGATTTTTTGCTCTTTTGGTTAATCCAACGCCGTTTCTTTTATTTTGGAAACCATATTTTGCCATTTTTTCTATAGTTTTAAAAAGAGTTTTCATATATTTTTTCCATTATTTTTTTAGATTTTACAGACAGGTTTTCGATGGTTCTTTGTTGGCTTTCCATGATCGCTAATAATCTATCTAATTGTTCTTGCTGCTTCATAATTATCCGTTGATTGCCATCCATTTGTTCCTGCTGCTTTATAATAATCTTTTGATTTCCTTCCATTCGGTCTTGCTGATTAATCATAATTTTTTGATTTACAACTTGTAATTCCAATAAAGAATTTGAATTTATCGGATTTTCGTTTACTTCATCAATAGACAAATTCGCATTGATATCAATAGTATTATTTGTATTGCAATCATTATTTAACATTTCTCCTTCGCCTGTAAGTATCCAATATTTATTTATTTCAGGAAATACAGAAATGATCTTATTTAAAAGCCTTGAACTAATAGATTTTGTTTTCCCTTTTTGAATATCATATAAAGCTTGAGGTCTATCTAAACCAATTCTTTCAGAGAAGTTTTTGGTATTAAGTTTTGTATATTCTAAAATTTCAAAAATTATTTTTTCTGGTTTCATTATTTAAAATAAAAATGTTAAATTACATATAATATCTTATTTTTATTTTGCAATACAGATATTATCTTTATCTTTGCATCTTGTTTTTATACACGTCACAAAAATACAAAATAAAAAACTGCTGCGTAGCATAAATACAAACAAATATTGATATATAAACAACTAAAATTCTATTTAATGACATGAACGAGTTTTCATTTCGCAAAGGTTATCTACAAGTGAGACAAAAAGATGTACAAGCTATAAAATGTGAGATTATGAATGCGCTTGGGATTAAAGCGAGGACAAATTGGTATTTTCGGCTGTATGGAAAAATCGAACCTAAAGTATCGGAAGCGCGAGCTATTGAGGAAATATTTAAAAAATATGGAATTAAAGATATATGGGGTATATAAATGAAATTAATAAAAAATTAAATTAAATGTTTTATATTTTATGGATGAATTAAGAATTTCTCAAATTGAAATGGTTAAATTGCTTTCCGAATCTGTGCAGATCGGATACCAAAAAGCGATGGAAATATCAGGTAAAGCGCCAAAGTATATTTCACAGCATAAAGCGTACCAGATGTTCAACAGTGGACGTGTTAAAGGTTGGGTTTCTGCCGGATTAATAGTTGCTAAACCCAATGGAAATGGTAAAAAATCTACGATTAATTATGAATATGCAAAACTAATGGAATTAGATGCATCTAACAGAATAATAATCAGGAAACCATATAATAAATAATAAATATGAACTATTTTATTCATGAAAAAGAAAACTGCATCATTATATATATAGATATATCGCATCTGAAAATATTATCTCAAATATCGGACTTGATAGACGATAGATTTCATGGAAGTGTCATTGAAGTGACTCATAATTTCGTAGCTAATCAAGGAAGTATTATTTTAAGAAAAGAGAGCGCAGAATATATTGATAAAATAAAGGAATTGCTGGATATGTAAATATGGGATAGCTATAAATGAATATTATTTTTTGTTTTCCTCAAATAATTCTTTTGTTTTCCAAAAAATGGTATTCCGGGCGTAATTCGGCGCCCGGAATTGCGAATGAACCGGATAACTGAAATATAAATTACATATATAATTAAATATAAACTATTAATGAAATTATAGTATGAATATTATTAAAAATATAACTGTTAAAGTTTCTTGCATAGCAAGACTGCATAATATAGAAATAGATGGTGATGATTATGAAAATCTTATTTCAATTTATAACTATTCAGACGGAATAGGATTAAAAGCATACGATTGGCTTGCTAATAACATAAATAAAGGTGATGCTAACCAATGGGATTATAATATAATGAATATTGAAACTGAGGATGAAGATAAAAACGATTAAAATAAAAGTAATGAAAACTAAAGAATTTAAATTCAATGATCAGACCGTAAATTTTGAGGTTGAAAACAAGAATGTAATTGTAAACGCTACTGAAATGGCAAATGTTTTCGATAAAAAATGTATCGAATTTACAGATTTGAAGAATACACAAGAATTAGTAAAAAAACTTATAGAAAAGGAAAAATTAAAGTTAAAAAACGATGAAAAAAATTATTTTCAAAGTGGGAATTCCCACTTTGAAAATGAAGAAAAATTGGATTTTGAAGATGAATTTACCCCTAAAGGAAAATTTGTAAAAGTTGTAAGAGGTGGAAAAAATTCAGGCACATGGATGGATCGCCGCATAGCAATTGCCTTTGCCATGTGGTTGGATGCAGAATTTTATCTATGGGTAGTAACTATCATTGATGAAATAATGTTTGGTGAATTCTCTGAATTAGAAATAAATATAAATAAAACTGCAAAACGCAAAGCCAAAATTAAATATTTACGAGATGATATTAAAAATAACCCTCCATCGGACGAACGTGTTGTTGAACTCCTTGAACTGGAAGATGAAGATAAAAAGGAATCCCGCAAGCCTTTTTCTGAAATCGGAAGAAAAGTAAAAGACAGATATAAGCAGCTCATCATCAAATTTCAGGAAGAACAAAAAGCAGATGCGTGACACACAGGATATAATGACGGATTAGGAGATTGTGAACAAATAAAATAATTATAAAAATGAAAAAAGAAGATGAAAAATGGGCTTATTACTCGGTAATTATATCACGCTGTTTAAGTCAATTATTTGACAAAGAAAGTGAATATTATGTTGATATAAAGAACGATACTGATTTCACGCAATTTATTTACGTATTATCAGTATCCGTACCCGCGAATTTATATAATAAATTAACAAAAGAGAATGTAAATCACTTGGAATTTAACCATATATCCAATCATTTAGTATTTCAATTTTCAAAACTATCAGATGAAATATAAATATAACAAATATCTGCACCTTTTTTAAAAACATTAATTACTTAAAAATTAAATAGTTATGAATTTTGTTGATTTTAATGGAAAAAGATCCATTTTGTAAGAAAAAATGGTATTTATTGGATTATTATAAAGTCTGTATGTGAGACTCTTAACGTTGACTTTGATCGTCAACGGAAGCAAATAAATGCAGACCCTATTTTAGGATCTGCACCGTCTAATCAGACGGTGCAGATCGATGGTCATGACCAAATAGTCAATTGCGAACAATAAAAAATAACTAAAAAATGAAAACAAAAATTTATGTATTTGAAGAAAATAATATCACTTTTACCTTGGATAAGGATAATAAAGTGATGGTCAACGCCACCGAAATGGCAAAAGTTTTTAATGCCGAAGTTGCTCGATTTATGGAGAACAAAGGAACAAAAGATTTCATCGAAGCGTGTTTAAAAACGCAGAATTCCGCGTTTTTAAATATAGAAAAAGAAGAAGATTTGTATGTTTCCCGTCAAAAATCCGGAACATTTATGCACAGGGTTTTAGCTTTAAAATTTGCAGCATGGTTATCGCCTGATTTTGAATTATGGGTTTATTCCACCATTGACCAATTACTATTCGGAAAACTCGCCGAGCGTGAAAAATCCCTTGAGCGAACAATTTTATTGCAAAGAGATTTGGGTGTTTTAATTTCCAAACAGAATAAAACCGGCGAAGATTTTGAAAAATACCTGAAATTAGAATCCGAATTACGGAGGGAACAGATTGTTAGAAAGAATCTAACCAAA
>Ga0123354_10021016_pt1 | contig 10277 bp, 10 predicted proteins | sample TergutLab28metaG_2_FD_97872 | JGI IMG/M metagenome (GOLD analysis project Ga0123354, IMG submission 97872) | Labiotermes labralis P4 segment gut microbial communities from Petit-Saut dam, French Guiana - Lab288 P4 | ecosystem: Host-associated > Arthropoda: Insects > Digestive system > Gut ...
AATTCTACCCTCCATGGTTGGTTACGCTGTTCTTTTAAATATTCTATTGTTGCCATTGAAAAATTCTTTATTCTACGTCTTTATAGGCGCTAAGCCTTATCAACATTTCATCAAAATCCACTTGATGGGCGTCAAATTCCGGTCCATCCACACAAACAAACTTGGTTTTTCCTCCTACGGTGATCCGGCAGGCGCCACACATTCCGGTTCCGTCAACCATGATGGTATTAAGAGAAGCTACTGTTGGTATATTATATTTGGCAGTAAGAAGACTGACGAATTTCATCATAATAGCTGGGCCAATGGTTACGCAAAGATCTACTTTTTCTCGTTGAAGCGCTTCTTCCACACCATTGGTTACCAATCCTTTTTTACCATACGAACCGTCGTCTGTCATGATAATCACTTCATCAGAAAATACTCTTATTTCTTTCTCAAGGATAATCAACTCTTTAGTGCGGGCGGCCAATACTGTAATAACCTTGTTACCGGCAGCTTTCATTGCTTCTACTATCGGCAACATGGGAGCAGTTCCCACACCCCCGCAGGCGCAAACTACCGTCCCGAAATTTTCGATATGAGTTGCCTTGCCTAATGGGCCAACCAAATCAGTAATATACTCGCCCTCATTTAAAGCGCAAATTTTCTTTGAAGAATTGCCGACTACCTGAATAACTAAGGTAATAGTACCTTTTTCTTTGTCGGCAGAAGCGATGGTCAGAGGGATGCGTTCGCCATATTTTCCTACTTTCACAATGACAAAATGGCCTGCTTTTCTTGATTTGGCAATTAAAGGAGCTTCCACTTCAAGCTTGACGACATTTTCGGAAAGATACTCTTTTTTAACAATTTTATTCATTTTTGTAATAACAATAGGTCATTTTACTTTATTTTTCAAAATTAGTAACAAAGGTAAAGAAATATTTCTACTTTTGTGACCAATCTCAATAGATATTCGTTTAAAATGATAGATCTTAAAGACATTAATAAAACCTACCACAATGGAGCGCCTTTACATGTGCTGAAAGGCATTGATTTACATATCGCACAAGGAGAAATGGTTTCCATTATGGGCGCTTCGGGTTCGGGAAAATCAACATTACTCAATATTTTAGGCATATTAGACACTTATGATACGGGTGAATATTACTTAGATAACTTGTTAATACAAAATTTAAGTGAAACGAAAGCGGCTGAATTGAGGAATAAAATGATAGGTTTTATTTTCCAGTCATTTAATCTCATCAACTTTAAAAATGCAATGGAAAATGTAGCGCTTCCCCTCTACTATCAAGGGATAAGTCGCAAAAAACGGAATAAAATAGCGGTAGAATATTTAGACAGGTTAGGATTAAAAGAGTGGGCTGATCACATGCCCAACGAACTTTCGGGAGGACAAAAACAACGGGTAGCGATTGCTCGCGCTTTAATTGCCAAACCTCAAATCATTTTGGCTGACGAACCTACCGGAGCGCTTGACAGTAAAACGTCGGAAGAGGTGATGCAAATCCTGCGGGAAGTTAACAAAGAAGGCATGACAATGATTATTGTTACCCATGAACACAGTGTAGCCGAGGCCACGGATAAAATTATCAGATTGAAAGATGGAATCATTGAAACAATTGAAGTGCAGGCATGTTTGACATAGACAACTGGGCAGAAATATTCAGCACCATTAAGAAAAACAAAATGCGTACTTTTCTGACGGGGTTTTCTGTGGCCTGGGGAATTTTTATGCTTATTGTACTGCTGGCTTCAGGTAACGGATTGCAAAACGGAGTGACCGAACAGTTTGGAAGCCGGGCAAAAAACAGTATGCAATTATGGGCTCGTTCTACTTCCATGCCGTATAAAGGAAATCCTAAAGATCGGAGTATACAGCTTGATCAAAAGGATTTTGATCTGATTTCGCAATTAACCGAGGTGGAAAGTATTTCGGCATCGGTCGAATTCGACGCCGAAGCAAGCTATAATTTTGAATCAAGTAGTTGTAACTTCAACGGCGTATATCCTTCTTTGTTTGATATTAATGGAATAAAAATTCTGGGAAACGGCCGGTTTATCAATGATATAGATATGAAAGAACAGCGCAAAGTGGCCGTGATTAACAAGCGGTTGTGCGAAGTTTTGTTCAAGAAAGAAGATCCGGTAGGAAAATCTTTTGAAGCTAATAAAATAATTTTTAAAGTAATCGGTGTTTATGAGGTGGATGAATGGGGAACTCAATGCAGGGCATACGTTCCTTTTACCACTGCTCAGTTGCTTTTCACGAAGGGTTGGGGCATCGGAAATATGTCGATAGTTGTGCAAGGCTTACATACCGTAGAAGAAAACAAAGCTTTTGAAAAGGAACTCCGCAGAAAATTGGCCGCGTTGCATCAGTTCGATCCGGAAGATGAACGGGCGATCGGTATCTGGAATATGCTTGAAAATTATATGGAAACACTGGCAATATTTAATGGTATCAGACTTTTTATATTGATAATCGGTATCGGCACTCTAACTGCCGGCGTGGTTGGCGTGAGCAATATTATGTTGATTACAGTGCGGGAACGAACTCGCGAATTTGGTATTCGTAAGGCATTGGGAGCAACTCCCTTATCGATTCTTCAATTGGTTTTGATGGAAGCCATTCTCATTACGTCGGTTTTTGGATATATAGGTATGGTGCTGGGAATAGGCCTGAGCGAAGGAATTAATTTTTTAATGGAATCGGCAAAGGCAGCAAGTACGGAAGAAGGACCTACTGTTTTTAAAAATCCGACGGTAAGCTTGTCCATTGCAATAGGAGCCACCATATTGATGGTAATCGCAGGGGTGATTGCCGGGTATTTTCCGGCGCGGAAAGCAGTAAAGATTACAGCTGTAGAAGCTATGCGAGCAGAATAAAACAATATGTTTGATTTAGACAGTTTACAGGAAATATGGGTAACAATTACCCGAAACAAAGTCCGGAGTTTTCTCACGGGATTCGGTATTTTTTGGGGTATATTCATGCTGATAATTATGCTTGGAGCCGGACAGGGTTTTGAGCAGGGTATCATGAAGCAGATAAACGGATTTTCTACCAATTCCTGTTTTATATGGAACGATCAAACCAGCGAACCATATAAAGGTTTTAAAAAAGGCCGACAATGGAACATACACATTCGAGACGTGGAGGCGGCGCGAAAAAATATTCCTGAAATTGAGGTAATCACTTCGATGATTTGGGGGAATAGAAGTACTAACAATGTAGTGAGGAACGATAGAGCCGGAACTTATACGGTAAGAGGACTGTATCCCAATTATGCCAAAGTTGAAGCGCAACGCTTCAAATATGGCCGGTTCATTAACGATTTGGATGTCTTGAATAAACGAAAAGTCTGTGTTATCGGAACAACTGTGCTTGAAGAGTTGTTTCAGAAAGATGAAAATCCGGTAGGAAGTTACATTCGTGTCAATGGAATCTATTATCAGGTGGTCGGAGTCTCAACCGGTGTTTCCAACCTCAATATGTTCGGAAGGCCTTCCGAACAAGTGATATTGCCATTTACTACCTTACAGCAAATTAACAATCAAGGCGACGTTGTTCATTTTGTAACAGCCGTGGCAAAAGAGGGTGTTGACGTCAGCTACATTGAAGGCCGCATTAAAGAAATATTCCGTGCGCAAAACAGCATTTCCCCGACCGATTTACAAGCTGTCGGCTCCTTCAATCTGGCTAAAATATTTAACATGTATAAATCCCTGTTTTTGGGAATCCACATATTGATTTGGATTGTAGGTTTGGGAACCCTGCTTGCCGGAATGGTCGGTATCAGCAATATTATGCTGGTTACTGTAAAAGAAAGGACGCGGGAAATCGGGGTCAGAAGGGCTTTGGGAGCCAAACCGATGAATATTTTGCGTCAGATAATTTCAGAAAGTTTGCTGTTAACTTCCATAGCAGGAATTTGGGGATTATGTCTTGGCATCGGTATCTTGGCAGCGATAAATACAGCTATCGCATCAGCGCCGGATGCGGATAGCGCCTTTTTTTCAGATCTCATTATTCCGTTTGATTTGGCCGTAGTTTCTACGATAATATTATTATTATGCGGTTTGTTTGCAGGGGCTATTCCCGCTTGGAGAGCTTTACAAATCAAAGCGATTGATGCGATAAGAGAGGAATAAATTATGAATGAAAAAACAATAAAAAATTATATAACATGAAGAAAGTTGGTAAAATCATTTTATTTGTCTTTATCGGATTTATGGTAATCGGAACATTCGTGTTTTTATGGAATAAATCTCGTCCTCAAGTTACTGAATATGAGATAGTCGAACTGAGAAAAGGTACAATAGAAAACAAAACGGTAGCTACAGGGAAAGTTGAGCCCAGAGACGAGATTTTAATTAAACCCCAGATTTCCGGGATTGTTTCGGAAGTATGGAAGGAAGCGGGTCAAATGGTCAAAGTGGGAGATGTGATTGCTACCGTGAAGGTTATTCCTGAAATGGGACAATTGAATGCGGCCGAGTCCCGCTTGCGAGTAGCCGAAATCAGTTTGGAACAGGTTGAAAGAGAATTTGCCCGGCAATCGCAACTTTTTGATAAAAACCTCATTGCAAAAGAAGAATTTGAACAGTCAAAACTTACTTACAATAAAGCTGTTGAAGAAAAAAGTAATGCGAATGATGCATTGGATATAGTCAGAGACGGCGTTACTAAAAGGTATGCCAACCTGAGTAACACCCGAATCCGTTCCACTATTACAGGTATGATTTTGGATGTTCCTGTCAAAGCCGGCAATTCGGTTATTCAGGCGAATACTTTTAACGATGGAACTACCATTGCTTCTGTTGCTAACATGAACGACCTTATTTTCCGGGGAAATTTAGATGAAACGGAAGTAGGAAAAGTAAAAGAAAAAATGCCTATGATTTTAACGATTGGAGCGATTCAAGGCAAAACATTTGATGCGTCGTTAGAATATATTTCTCCCAAAGGAACCGAACAAAACGGCGCTGTCCTTTTTGAAATAAAAGCAGCCGTGAATGTGGCGGATTCGGTTTATATTCGCGCCGGTTACAGCGCCAATGCTGAAATTGTTCTTGCCAGAGCAGACAGCGTAATCGTAATCCCGGAAAGTACTGTTGAATTTAGCAATGATTCGGCTTTTGTTTATGTAGTAACGGCAGAAAAACCACAACAAGCTTTTGACAGAAAACATGTTGAAACCGGGCTATCCGATGGTATTAATATCGAAGTAAAAAAAGGCTTGGCTCTTAACGATAAAATAAGGGGAAATGCTATTGATCCTAAAGCCAAAAAAGAAGATGGGAAGAAATAGAAAAATACGCTCGTAAGATATAACTCAACCTTTTAGGAGCTTTTACCTATTGATAATCAATTGGCGCTTGATTTATTTTGAAAAAATTTACTTTCCTCATGTTATATTTTTCCTATTGCATCGTCATTTAAACAGATATGCAAATAGATCAATTCAAAACGAACATAATCCCACTTCGGCAGATGCTTTTTTACACTGCGTTGAAATGGTTGCAAAATGAAGCAGACGCTGAAGATACGGTGCAAGAAACACTGCTTCGTTTGTGGAAAATTCGTGATCAATTGGATACGGTTGCCAATCTCGGAGCTTTCGCCTCTCAAACGACTAAAAATATCTGTATCGATCGTTTGAGAACAGCAAAAGAACATACGGAAGCAATTGATTTTTATCTGGAGGCAGACAATGAAACACCTTATTCAAAGGCAGAAAGAAATGATATGATTGCCATAGTAAAAAGGATTATCGAGCATCTGCCTGAGTTACAACGGACAATTATCCAACTGCGCGACGTGGAAGGATACGAATTACAAGAAATAGCCGATATTACAGGAACGCAGGTCAGTGCGGTAACCGTCAATCTCTCGCGGGCACGTAAAAAAGTACGGGAAACTCTTTTTAGAATTGAAAATTAAAAAATGAAAGTTGAGAATAATGAATGAGAATGATATAAAAACATGGATAGAGAAGTATTTTGAAGGATTGACTTCTTTGAACGAAGAACAAAAACTCAGAGATTATTTCCATCAGGAAAATATTCCACAAGACTTGGAAATGTATAAGTCTTTATTTCAATATTTTGTTGCTGAAAGAGAAAAAAAGAAGCAAGTATTTATTTCGTTCAAACCAAAAACACGGCTGCTTTTACTTCGTTGGGGCAGTATTGCCGCTGCAGCTTGTTTACTATTATTCATCAGTTTAAGGTTGTTTTTGAATACCGGCGGAACGCCGTTTGAAACATCTCAAGCCTATATTGATGGGAAAAAATATACTGATATTGAACTTATCCGGACTGAAACTTTAAAAAGTCTGGAAAATCTCTCGGAAGGGAGTGAAGATGCATATTCCTCTCAGATTGAAGCATTAGAAATTTTTACAAAATAAATTATACGCACATGAATATGGATACATTAATAAAAAAAATAGTTCTCTCGGCAATTTTTTTGCTCATATACATATTCGTCGGAGCCCAAAATAATTTGAATGTCGAAACCATTTTTCAGGAACACGGAAAACAAAAAGGTGCGATATTCATCGAGCTGGCAAAAGATGTATTAAGTGATCACACGCAAATAAACCGTTATAAAAGTTTGATTCTTCCGTCTGATACAGGAGTTGTAAATGCAACTATAAACGCAATTCAAAAGGATTTGAAAAACGGTAAAATATTGATGGAAAACAAGAGAGACGGAAAAATTGAAACGGGATATTATTGTCTGAAAAGGCAAGATTCTATGGATTATGAATATATCTTGTTTACCGATAAGTCCCTAAAAATGACTTTGATTTACCTCAAAGGGGCATTTCCACCCAATCAACTGGAAAATGAATTGAACAAACTAAAAGATTTATTTATCAAAGTGAATAATAAACGTATAAAATTATAACAATCATGAAAAAAGTTTTATTTTTAATTTGCTTGTTGTCGTTCACAACAATTGTTTTTGCCCAAGAAGAAAAAAGTAATATCCAAGAAAAGGATAGTATCATGCCAGAAGAAAAAAGTAATATTCTTTATGATGGTTCACCCTACAACTTTTTTTTCGATTGGAGGAAAAAGCCGACCGAATCCCATTGGACAGGAATAGGATTTGCATTCTCCAACCTGAACGGATTAGATCAGGAAAATGTCAATTTGATATTAAATCGTTCATACTCAATCACTTTAAATATAGTCGATTATAATGTTCCATTATCCTATCATTGGCTGTTCGTTACCGGATTGGGATTTGATTGGAGCCGCTTTCATTTCAGGGGAGATGCCGGTTTACAAAGAGGGTCAGACGGAATTACCCGTTTTCTTCCGGACAATGAAGGTAGAAGTTTTCGCAGCAATAAACTGCTTGTGTATTACGCAACTATACCATTATTACTGGAATATCAAAAGAAGATCGGAGGAGGTAGGACATTTTTTGTAAACGGAGGAGTAGAAGGATTAATCAATTTGTATTCCAAGTCACAGGTAGAAATACGAACAAATCAGAGCGGAATTGAAAGAGTATCATACAGAGACCTAAATATACTGCCTATCAATTTTCGTTTAGTTTTGCGAACAGGTTTTGATGATTTCAGTATTTTCGGATACTATCAACCTTGTTCGATGTTTCAGGCTGGAAAAGGGCCGGAACTTAGGTCAGCCGGGATTGGAATTGCATTGAATTAAAATACTCATTTCCCGACTTTGCAGCAGTACAGAAAATCTTGAAAGCGGGTTTACTTTCATTATGAAATTCAATGTCGTTTAGTTAAGGGGAGGTTCCTCTCTTCGTTCGGAATGACACCTTGGTCTTTAGAGTAAAGTGAGGGGAGAAAAGCGGCGGCTTTGCCGCCGCTTTTCTCCCCTTGTTCTTTGTAAATGTCCGTCATTCCGAACGAAGAGAGGAACCTCCCCTTAACTAAACGACATTGTTATGAAATTACAAATCATCCTTGCGGAGAATAGTTGATTTATTCTCCGCAAAAAATGCGTAAAATAAATCGACTATTCTCCGCAAAAAAACTATCTTTGAAAAATTTTAGAAATATGGCTAAATACATTTATCAAAGCGAAAATTGGACTGATTTTACTTGGAATGACAGGCAAATTTCTGTTTTATTGGCACAAGTACGGAATTTGCAAGGACGACTTTTAGGAAAGATGGCTGCGTTAGGTTTTGGCTTTCAAGCAGAAGCAACACTCGAGATTATCACGCTTGATATTCTGAAATCTTCTGAAATAGAGGGAGAAAAGCTGAATCGGGCGCAAGTTCGTTCGTCTATCGCTCGCCGCTTAGGAATTGATGCAGCCGGACTGGTTACTTCGGCGAGAAATATTGACGGCATTGTTGAAATGATGCTTGACGCCACACAAAGATATGAATTGTCACTTACTGAAGAACGTATGTTTGGATGGCACGCTGCGCTTTTTCCAACAGGTTACAGTAGTGGTTATAAAATTGACATTGCTTGTTACCGGAAAGGAGAAATGCAAGTGGTTTCGGGCGCAATGGGTAAAGAAAAAATACATTACGAAGCCGTTGTAGCAGAGAAAGTCAAGCCTGAAATGGCTAAATTTTTGAAATGGCTAAATGCTGAAAACGACAAAATAGACAGCGTTATAAAAGCAGCGATTGCTCATTTGTGGTTTGTCACAATTCACCCGTTTGATGACGGTAACGGACGTATGGCAAGAGCGATTAGTGATATGCTACTTGCTCGTAGTGATGAGAGCAAACAGCGTTTTTACAGTATGTCGGCGCAAATTCTTAAAGAACGTAAAAAATATTACGAAACACTTGAAAAAACTCAACACAGCAATAATAGTAACATAACTGTTTGGCTCGATTGGTTTTTGAATTGTCTGAAAAATGCTTTATTGGCTTCTGAAAAAATATTGCAAAGTGTGTTACTCAAAGCCGATTTTTGGAACGAAAACGCTAAAATAACATTTAACGGCCGACAAATAAAAATGTTAAATAAATTACTTGACGGCGAATTTCGGGGCAAATTACAATCATCAAAATGGGCAAAAATTTGTAAATGTTCGCAGGACACAGCAATTCGCGATATTAAAGATTTAATCGAAAAAGGTATTTTACAGCAAGAACAACAAGGTGGACGTAGTACAAATTATGAATTGAAATAAAACTGTATCAAAACCGAACGCAAAGTGTTCGAAAACGAACACTTTTAAAATCCTTATCATTTCATAATTTTATGAAAATCAATATTTTACAAGTTTGGCACACAGATTGTTCATTATTAAGCAGAAAAATTAATTAAATAAAATAATTAGTATCATGGACAGAATTATTGAAAAGAAAAAATGGACGCCCAAAAAAATTGCAATGATTGCAGGAGGCGGTTTAGGAGTATTATTGATTGTCTACATTATTTTCAGCACTTTTGGTAAATCCCGATTGAATGTTGAAAGTGAACGAATGACTATCGCTGAGGCTAAACGTGATAATTTCCGGGAATTTATTCCGGTTACGGGAATTGTTCAACCTATTTCGACTATTTATCTTGATTTACAGGAAGGTGGTCGTGTGGAGGAAATATTTGTAGAAGATGGCGCTGTAATGAAAAAAGACCAGAAAATTCTTCGTTTAAGCAACACCGATTTGGAATTAAACTTAGTGAATCAGGAAACAAATGTGTACAATTTATTAGCACAAATGCAGATTGCTCAAAATGCTTCCAGACAAAATACGATATCCAAATTGACTCAATCGGTCGATGTTGAAAGTCAATTGATTGAAGCCAAACGTATTTATAACATGAACAAACAGTTATTTAATACAAATGTTCTTGCCAAACAGGATTTTATGGAATCGGAAAATAATTACAATTATTTACAGGAAAAGAAAAAACTGACGGATGAAATTTTGCAACAGGATTCCATTGCTTCCGCTCAACAATTGTCGCAAACAGCGCAATCTTACGAAGGCGCTAAAAACGGTTTGGACTTGATGCGCCGCAAATATGCCGACCTTACGGTTTGCGCTCCGGTGGACGGACAGCTAACTTCTTTGGATGCCGAAATCGGACAAAGCAAAAACAAGGGCGAACGTATTGGTCAAATCGACGTGCTGAGTGGTTTCAAAGTCCGTGTGGATGTAGACGAACATTATATTTCCAGAATTTATGCCGGTCTGGAAGGTCAATACAAACAGGCCGACAGCACTTATACTTTAGTGATTAAAAAAGTCTATACACAGGTTACAGGCGGGCGTTTTGCCGTTGATATGGTTTTTAAGAATAAAG
>Ga0123354_10021018_pt1 | contig 10277 bp, 10 predicted proteins | sample TergutLab28metaG_2_FD_97872 | JGI IMG/M metagenome (GOLD analysis project Ga0123354, IMG submission 97872) | Labiotermes labralis P4 segment gut microbial communities from Petit-Saut dam, French Guiana - Lab288 P4 | ecosystem: Host-associated > Arthropoda: Insects > Digestive system > Gut ...
AAAATGCGGGGAATTTCTTGACTAGCTGCAAACCAGTTAGCTTATCAAGAAGGACTCTGCACCATGGAGTAAGTAAGTATAGCACTACACTACAGCTACCACACACATGAAAATCATAACTGTTAAAAATTAAGGTACACTTTCTACCAACTATTGATCACTCGACAAAAAAAACTACAAAAAATATCGCACCTAACACACACCACAAACACCAAAACTTACACTAACGCTAATTCGTACATCTTTACAGAACGAGACGGCCTGTGTGGTAACCAATGCTATCGTCGTGAGCTCCTGGTGATGGGCATAATGGTTCCCGAAACATGTTGAGCCTAACATAAGCATAATAAAGTAATCAGTAGCATCTAGTTGGATTTTATTCTTCAGTTATCAAGATGATGCACAGTCCAATACACATCAAATTTAAAAGTTCTTGTCTCGCCCGGTTGCTCTGTCTTATGTCGAAATGGTGGGTTTTTGAACCCCTCGTCTAGGAAATGGACCATGGCTTAAAAATTTTTGTCGCGTCGGTGATGTACCCTATACCATGCTCAGGAGCTGCAGTGTCTCTTGATGCGTACTAACAAGTTCTCCCCTCTCGTCCTGTAATTCTATCGCGCTGTGAAATGTCTCTCTTTTGCGACGCACAAGGCGACAAATGACTAATTGTTATAATACGTATAGAGTATTCGCGCTTCCACTATGACAGAATGGTTAATTTATGTCTAAATATGGAACTGTTTAACCCCTTACCCTGCTAAAGTGGAGAATATGGTGAGCACTTAATAATGCCAGCAGATGGCATGTGGGATTTAACTCGGCGTTTAAAGGGTTAAATGCACAGAGCGTTACCTTATAACTGGCTCAGTTCGTTGTAATTAGAACGTTCTCAGATCTAAGGACACTGCCCAACTTAAAATACGTGCGTTCCTAAAGGTCTGGCGCAATTGAAATTTTGTGTAAATCAGAAACTGAGTATACATGTGGTCAGCTATATTTGTATGTTTGTATGTCTGTATGTGTATATATATGCTTACATATGTGTGCGTAAAATTATAGTTATGTATATATATATATATATATATAAGTGTATATATATACATACATAAATATAGTGCGTAAAATTATAGTTATGTATGTATATATATATATATATATATATACACATACATAACTATAATTTTGCCTGTTGTTTTGTATCGGTGTGACGCTTGTTCGCCCACATTGAGGGAGGAACGTAGGCTAAAGATGTTTGAGAGTAGGGTGTTGATGTGAATATTTGGGCCTAAGAGGGACGAGGTAACAAGGGAGTGGAGAAAACTACATAGTGAGGAGCTTAATGATCTGCACTCCTTACCCAATATTGTGCGGGTGATAAAATCGAGAAGAATGAGATGGGTGGGACATATAGCGCGTATGGGGGAGAGGAGAGGCGTATACAGGGTTTTGGTGGGGAAAGAGACCACTTGGGAGACCCAGGCATAGATGGGAGAATAATATTAAGATGGATCTTCAGGAAGTAGGATGTGGGGGTATGGACTGGATCGAGCTGGCTCAGGATAGGGACGGGTGGCGGGCACTTGTGAATGAGGTAAGGAACTTGCGGGTTCCAAAAACCTCTGCACCTTGGAATAAGTAAGTAAAGCATACATGAGAAAGCCCAGATGAAATCCAAACTCTGACACACTGGAACCCGATCGGCCGCAGCACGACCGCCCCCACCCCCTTCGCCCTCTTATTAGTGCTCTTTCATTTTCGAAAGAAAACATTCAGCGAGCTTTTAAAAAATGTTGCTATTTCATTTTTCCGCTGCTTAAAAAATGTCATAAATCTGAAACTGTGCAAGCCGGGGGAATTATTTCAGAAATCAAACTGACGGTCACTCACTGTTGCTGTTGGCCGCGTTTTTGGGAGGGTGCGGGGGCTGCAGCTTGTGGCAGATGACCTTATTCCCGACATTTCGGAGACACTTACTGAAAATGGGGGCAGAAATTACCCCCGAAACAACGACAGTACGTCTCACCGCCACACGGTGTTAATACCCCAACACAGACGCCTGTATTGCTATGGAGCCGGCATAGCTTCGCGGCTGTAACGATCGGCTGAGGGACGGACTATCCGGGGTTCGAATCCCTGCAGAGGAAAGATATTTATTTCTCCTCGAGAACGTCCATACTGGCTCTGGGGCCCATACAGCCTCCTATGGAAAGTGTACCGGGTTTCTTTCCCGGGGGTAAAGCGGTCGGGGCCTGAAGTTGGCCACTTACGTCTATCTGCTGCGGAGATTAAGCCTGAATTTAGTTAAACGTCTGCTCCCTACTGTACGCCTTCATGACGTGGGCTGGGGAAATTACATTTTTATGCGTATTTGAGTTAGGACAACAAACAATTCAGAGAGAAATGTCAGTAATTGATATGTGGTCTTGAGTGCATGAACAGTCGTTATGCTTGGTGTCCTGTGGTTATTTCCAGTTTTCTCCCCACTCAGACAGCCGTTGTGAGTTAAGGACAGGTAGAGGTACAGTAGGATTTCCGGCGGTCTGTAGACTATGTGTGTCGCGTTCTGCGTCTGTAGACATGATACACGGTAGACCCTCGGCAATCCGGACACTTTACTGGTCCGGATTACCCCGCAGCCCGGACCACCGAGGGGAAACTGCTTGGTATAGGTAGCATAAAAAAAACGTCAATAGTGAGTGATGGACTGGAACTCCTTTAAGCGGAAATATAATAATAATAATAATAATAAATCCGTGATAATGAAAAGGGAACATGTATGTTAATAGACGTTGCAATCTAAGGAGACATAAATGTGATTAAAAAAGAAGCCGAGAAGATTCTAAAATATAAAGACCTTACAATAGAAATACAGCGCAGGTGGAATGTAAAAACAAAGGTGATACCAGTAATAATAGGGGCGACTGGGACCATTTCAAAGTCATTCAGAAAATACGTGAGCAACATACCGGGAAAACATGAAGTCAAGGAACTACAGAAAACAGCCATATTAGGCACTGCACACACATACTTCGGAAAGTACTAATATAAAAATACAATAGATTCAACACTGAAACTAAAGATATAAGCACCATGAATAGTAACAACAGAACAGCTGCAACACTGTATTTCCTATGGACATAGTTTGTCTCAGGAATATAAGTATAAATATCCTGCATAAAGGATATGGTGATGATGATGATAATAATAATAATTCTTTTATAGCTATCGCTTCATTACAATGGCGAAATAAGAGAGAGAGAGAGAGAGAGAGTTACGACTCTCGAGCGATCACGGCCTTACAGCTGAAGAGTTAAAAGACTGGCTGGCTCTTCCCACTTTACCCACGCAAGCAGTCTCAGACTACGGATTATCTCAGGTTCCATCCTTCCACCCCCCCCCCTCCTCCTCCCGTGGGCCGGGATAGCTCAGTCATTGTAGCTGGGCGGTTCGATTCTCGGTGGGGGCGAGGTTTTCCACACCTGTCCAGTCCGGCCCTGGGGCCCACCCAGCCTCCTATTTCATGGGTACCGGGTCTTTCCCGGGGGTAGAGCGGCCGGGGCGTGGCGTTGACCACCCACCCCTATCTGGCGCCGAGGTTCTATTCCCCCTCTCGGCCTTCATGGCCTGTTCCAGAGTGAACTTTACCTTCTTTCCTCCCACCCACCCCCGCTCCCACGGTAATCCGGACTATGACTATAGTGGGCCCGAAATTGTCGGATTTCCTGGGAATTCGGATTACCTGGGTCCAGGTTATCAAGAGACAACTGTAGAAAAGTTTTTTTTTTTTTCATAGTACTGCATTGTCTTTAAATCAATATTTGTGTTCCGAACACCTTGGGAACCGGGATGGCTCAGTCGGTATCGCGATCAGTCTACGTGCTTGACGGTCGGGTGTTCGAATCCCGGTGGGGGCAAAAGGTTTTTCTCACCACCAAAACATCCAGACCGACTCTGAGGTCCCACCACCCCTCTCTTCATTTGTCAGGGGGGTTATTTTCCTGGAATCAAGCGGCAGGGGCGTCACGTTGACCTCCATCCAGTGCCGAGGTTAAAATGAGTGCAGTTACGCCTCTGCTTCTCCCTATGCCGTCATGGCGTGGACAGTCTGTGCATCCGGACTTCGTAAAGACGGCTGTGCCACATATAAAGCTATCTTCTCCAGTGACCACAGCGTAATGATGAGCCACTGAAGGGATCGCTGGTTTTTACCAGGGTGCTGATAAGTCCTTAGCCCGACCAGGAAGGAAACAAGCTCGGAAGCATGTCAGGGACGCGCGCGATTTCAACAACATCGAGACGCGAGCTGTCATCATTTTTGGCACTTAGAATTCGTCCAACCAGCTTAGCCGCTGTTGACATTACATCACTGTGACAAACTGTTCTTGTTTATGGACGGATTTATCGCAGAAGTCACGCCCTTTACAGACTAAGCTCAACCCGACGGCCCGAATTATAATTATTCAGCTCGTACCGCGCAGTAAACACTACCTGTCGGTTATAAGAACCAATCAGTTAATGTTTTATAAGGATATAATTGCTGTTTGTTCTGAGACGATTTCAGACCACATAGTCTGTGGGCAGGTCGTAGAGTTGATTACCGGGGTGCTGATAAGTCCTTAGCCCGACCAGGAAGGAAAGAAGCTCGGAAGCATGTCAGGGACGCCAGCGATTTCAACAACATCGAGACGCGAGCTCTCATCAAGTTTCTTTTTCTGCAAGGCAAGGCGCCGAAGGAAATTGACTCCATTATGACAGAAAAATTAGAGTGTTTACTTCCTGGTCGGGCTAAGGACTTATCAGCACCCCTGTAACTCGTTACCTACTGTGCTGGTGTAATGTAATGCTAATTGAAGGTTGCGGGCCAACACAAAGCTCCTGCCGCTGTTTGAGAGACATGAATGTGACAGACCAACATTATACTCCGGTACAGGAATGTACGAAGGTTGACTTTAGGCATGTCTTTCGGTATAAAAACTAAATGAATGACTGAGACAAACAAAAAACTCATTTTAAGGCTCTCTTGAATTCAAATGTAGTTGTGAAAAATCATAAAGGACTTTTTGTTTTGTGTTGTTTGCGAAGTTACTCATGAAACAATGAGAGGCGGTTGTGGACGGCTGTGTGCAGTTAAAAGACACCTCCGAACGTCGTGATGATGCTGATGGTATTAAGCAACGGCACGTTTTGATGATGTTGATCATCATGATGATAATCTTTTATTTGCGCGTAGCATCATTATTTTTAAAGAAGTCACTACATTAGGGGCGTCCAAGTTCCCCCCCCCCTACTTCTGTGCCACATGATCAGCAAATCACGCTTTCTAGGCTACATGAATTATTTCTTTTGATAACAGCCATGAATGTTAATTGGTTAAAGTAATGGGTAAAGGTAAATTTCACCCTAGAACAGGCCACGAAATTCGAGAGGGGGAGTAGACGTATAGCTCTGCTCTTTCCTTAACCTCGGCGCTAGATGGGGGTGTGTGGTCAACGCCACTCTCCGGCCGCTTTACCCCCTCCCCCCCGGGAAAGACCCGTTACCTTTTATATGGGAGGTTGGGTGGATCCCGGTGCCGGTCTGGACAGGTGCGGAAAATTTCGCAACCACCGGGATTCGATCCCCGGACCGTCCAGCCCATAGTGGGTCGCTATACCGACTGAGCTACCGCGGCCCACGAAGTATAATTGGTTAGCTTCAGAAAATACCTATATATATATATATTGGCGCTAATACACATGTCGTGGCAGTATTGGAGGACTAGTTCATTTGTCTTTGATTGGTCAAAAAGAGTAGTTTTTTTACCTCTCTTCGCTCCATGAAGGCATGTAGGGAGATTGTAGGTAGAGCTCCATTTATTCTTAGCCTCGTAGATTGAGGTGAGTTGTCAGGTTCACGCCCCGGCAGCTTTACATTTGGGACAGAATTCCATTCCTCACATGGGTCGGGATAGCTCAGCCAGTATCGCAACTCGCTACGGGCTGAATGTCCGGGGATCGAGTCCCGGTAAGGGGGCCCAACTAGCCTCCCATACAATGGTTACTGGGTAATTTCCGGGAGTAAAGCGGCCGGGGCGTGGCATTGACCACCCACCCCCATCTAGTACCGAGGTTAAAGAAAGAGTAGAGCTATACCTCTACTACTACTACTTTGGGTCTTCATGAACTGTTCTAGGGTGAACTTTACATTTACCTTTGCTCCTGACGTTTCGGAGATGAGAAAAATTCTCACGGGGTACAGTTTTAGTTGAGGCTAAAGTTCGCGTGTGAACCTCGTGTGTTGAACAGCGGCATTACATCGACGGAATCGTTTCAAACTCCGACCGTGTTTATGTCGCAGGGCCAATTTATAGCTGAGCTCGTGCATACTTTCAACCACAGAAGTAGAAGGAGTCCGTATTGGAAACTACAAAAGAATACGCAGCCGCACGCTGCTGGCTGTCAGCCGTGACACATAAAGAAAATGGAACTTTATCAAAGTAAGGCACGTGGAACTGAAGCTTATCAGACACATTTTACCTAAAAAGAATTTCGTATATTTTAGTGCGGTCATGTATGCAAGGTTCAGGTGTTCGGTTTGTGCGGTCCGGCCGCGTGTTTACCGGCCCACCATGATGTCCTTACTTTGCATTCCCTCGCCTGATGCATGGCTTGGCTGCTAACTCTGTGTATGCTATTACGTGCTGCAGAATACTAAGTTTCAAATATGTGATACTGTAATATTCTTTCACCTCTAGGAACCTCCTGTCCACGGTTTGTGGCTCCAGTTCTTCTTCTTCTTCTTCTTCTTCTTCCATTCGCACTACAGCCCACTGTGGGCTTTGGCCTGTCGAACAATGTCCTTCCATTTTTTCCTATCTGCCACCAACTCTATCCATCTTCTCACTCCAAGCACTTGAAGATTTCTTTCTACTTCCTCTTTCCTTCTTTTCCTGGGTCTTCCCCCTTCTTCTCGTCCCTTCCAGTTCTTGAGTGAAGATCTTTTTGTGTGCCTCCAGTTACAAGACTCAAAAATTCTTTATTCTGCCCTCATAGGTTATTTCTCTATTTTGTACGGGTCTTCTAACAAACAGCGAATATTTCCCAGTACATCACGTGAACGGTTTTTATAACCAAGACGAAGTGTGTTTATGCGCGGTACGAACTTAATATTTAAATGTAATTCAGGTTGTTATGCTCCATCTTCGTTTTCATCTACACGTTGCTGTTACCAGAAGGACGGACGAGCGAAGCCTGAGAACCCTTAAAAATTAATGCGCTCTCGGAAGTCGGGGAGTGTTCGATAGAAAAGGACCTCAACACGCCTCGCCCTTGAAGGGTTTAAAAGTTGCAGTTGTGTTTCGATTTAACCATGCGACCTGTATTTAATTTCAACCAGGTGGTTGAATGGTTTCTCGACTGCTTTACTTGCTCGTGTTATAATGTGCAGCTGTAGGTAAAGGAATAAGCAGGAATAACTGGAACAAAATACTCACTCTTAAGACCTGCGTTGCTGAGGCAAGCAGCAGAACACGAAGTCCTGCATGATCTTTGCAAAACCTACCATTTGGCGAGAACCAGTGGCAAGCTACCGCCGTGGTGCCGTCACTAGCGCGCTCGGAGTAGCAGGAATGTAGACTCCAGTTGAAATATGACACGCGGGAGGGGAAGTGAAGGGGAAACTGGCGAATGGAGTGGGTAGCCAGTACCCTTCACACTACCTCGCAACATGGTGTACCCAGCATTACTACCGCTGATGCGCACACCTCGGCTGCCAGTAGTCGACTGAACTGACGCCCCCGCCGATTTAAATGGACTCGTCCGTCTCGCTGAAAGACGAAATCTGGTTTCTGTGCGTGCGACATCACATTTCAACTGGCCTCTAACACTGTTTGAGAGAGATTGCTTTTCATCTCAATTGGTGAACTTAAGAAATGTCACTTAAATACTGAACAGCATATACATGTGAAACAGGATATAATACCACACTTAGATCATCCATTGGGGCAGGGATAGGTTGGGAGGAGGAGGACATATAGGTAGATAACTAACTCCATGTAGCAGAGTTCATCGTAACAAACTGACAGTTTCTCAGCTTGTTAAGAAATACCCCTCATTTTATAGAACCCAATGGTTTATTGGACATACGCGTTGACAAGAGTCCACCACTGTTCCCAGTTTTGAGCCAGATCAAAACAGTCGTATTTACTGGAGATCCATTTTAATATTATGCTCCCATCTACACATAGACCTTCCAAAGTCGTCTCTTTCCCTCAAGGTATTAGTATGATAAATTTTAATAGTATTCAGTTTAGGAACCACAGGCGTTTAACATTATGTATTTATTATACAAACAGGCTCTATAAATTGACTTGTTCCCCCCCCCCCCCCCACGACCTACATTTAAGTAGTTATACGATATGTGCTTCTATAAGACATTGATAGAGCGTTTTCATGACACCTAAAATCATTTTAAACCCAAAGAAACAGCACCTTGGGTTTCTGTGTCTTTTTTTTTTTTTCTGGAGTGATTATCCGTAGTTTGTTCGTTTCCAATTTGTGACACAACGCAGATAGTAAAAGTGCAGCAGACGAACAGCAATGTTGGCAGTATGGAATGCGAAATAAATCAGACAGGTGTGATTTAATTATACGGTCTGTAATCATATCAAATTTTAAAAAAAGTTACCAATACCTGAAAATAAACGTGATGACAGGTGTGATTTAATTATACGTTCTGTAATCATATCAAATTTTAAAAAGTTACCAATACCTGAAAATAAACGTGATGACAGGTGTGATTTAATTATACGTTCTGTAATCATATCAAATTAAAAAAAGTTACCAATACCTGAAAATAAACGTGATGACAGGTGTGATTTAATTATACGTTCTGTAATCATATCAAATTAAAAAAAGTTACCAATACCTGAAAACAAACGTGATGACAGGTGTGATTCATCCGGACGCGTCTGAACGTGCAGAGACAAGAAATGGATTGGCAACGGAAATTAATTTGTTCTGCAATGAATGTTACAGTGTCAGTTTTGCAGTGACGTGGCAGGTGATAAACGGCCATGGGTCATTGCTCGTTTATTGAATCAGGTCATTAGTCAGCTTTCAGGGCAACATAAATCGTTCTATTAGAACAAAAGAAATGGCGTCGCATGCATGCGTTGGGCGATTTAGTGGTGGCATATTGGTTCTTGCAAATCAAAATTCTATTCAGGAAGAAATTAAGATCGGATTGAAGTCAGGGAATGCTTGCTATCATTCGGTGCAGAATCTTATGTCTTCAGGTTTGCTACCCAAAAATTTAAATATTAAGATACACAGAACTATAATTTTGCCTTTTGTTTTGTGTGGGTTTGAAACTTGGTCCCTCACACTAAGGGAGGAAAGTAGGTTGAGAGTGTTTGAGAATAGGGTGTTGAGGAGAATGTTTGGTCCTAAGATGGACTAGGTGACAGGGGAATGGAGAGAACTACATAATGAGGAGCTTAATGATCTGTGCTGCTCACCCAATTTTGTTCGGGTGATAAAATCGAGAAGAATGAGATGGGCGGGACATGTAGCGCGTATGGTGGAGGGGAGAGGCGTGTACAGGGTCTTGGTGGGGAAACCTGAAGGAAGGTGACTATTTGGGAGACCCAGGGGTAGATGGGAGAATAATATTAATATGGATCTTCAGGAAATGGGATGTGGGGGTATGGACTAGATCGAGCTGGCTCAGGAGAGGTGCGGGAGGTGGGCACTTGTGACTGCGGTAATTAATCTTTGGTTTCCATACAATGCGGGGAATTTCTTGACTAGCTGAAAACGGGTTAGCTTCTCTAGAAGGACCCTGCTCCATGGAGTGAGTGAGTGAGTAAATAATATTGGTTCTTGACTGTTGAATATCCTAGCGCGACGTACAACTTTCACACCAAGCAGTTTCAGCCTGTACCGTCTGCCGATAGTGATCCCAAAGTCTCTGATTCCAGATCGTGTTACCGGGGACTACGCATGTAGAATTCTCGGTTGGTGAATTTAAAATATGCTGAAGATATTTGGGTCTGATAGGAACGAGATGACAGGGGCCTGGGGGGAACTGCATATTGAGAAGCTGCGTGATCTGCACTCCTCACCAAATGTTATCCGTATCATCAAATCAAAAGAATCAGATGGGCGGGGCATGTGGCACGTATGGGGGGGGGGGGGGAAAGGGGGGGGGTTGGGGATTCGGGGGGAGAACTTGGGGGAAAAAAAACAAAAGAAAAAAACAGGGTGGGGGGAGAGGTGAAAATAAAATGAATTTTTAAG